>OFQY01000482.1_pt1 | contig 15706 bp, 18 predicted proteins | sample 1542991 | NCBI WGS metagenome assembly OFQY01 (sample SAMN07774224, study PRJEB24372) | wastewater metagenome | isolation source: Exp Tend VB 10WW | collected 2016-02 | reverse complement strand
TGAGGATGGCGAGCTGCTCGGCGGTGGCGCCGATTTCCTCGTTGTGGCGCTGCTGCTGCTCGATCTCGCCTTGCAGCGTGGCGAGGCTGCGTTCGGCCTCTTCGCGCGCCTTCTCGCGGGCCTTCCAGATGCTCTCCTCGGCATCGGCGGCAGCCTTGGCGGCGTCCTTGGCGAAGCCTTGCTGATTGGTGAGGTTCCTCACCGCATCGGCGTAGGCGTCGGCATCGACGCGCCCCGCCTTATAGCCGGCGTGCAGGGTCTGCAAGTCCTTCCAGAAACTCGCATCGACGCCGGAATCCTTGGCGTTGACGCGGTTCATGACGGTGGCGAATTCATCGACGGCGGTTTTTGCTGTCAAGCTCGACCCGCCGAGCGACTTCATGAGCTCGTCGTATTGCTTGCGCCACGCCGCGATTGCGCTGTTCGCTTCCGTCGCTGCGGTCTTTGTCGAAGATGCGGTCTTTCTTGCAGACGCCGCTGCAGCATTCTCCATCTGCGTCCGCTCGCGCAGCAGAGTCACATAGCGCTGGTTGGATTCCTGCCACTGCTCATCATAAGTACCAAGCGCCAGATCATTCAACAGCCCTTGCTTCTGGCCGCGCTTCGGCGCCAGATCCGCCATGATCTTCTTTGTGGCTTCGAGCTCGGCGTTCACGATCTTCAGATCGCGCACAGGCGCCTTCGACCCGAATTCGGCCATGACGCCGCCCAGCCCGACCCACATCGCCATCAGAATGCCGGAATCACGCGCCGCTTCCGCCATCGCGCCGGAGATATTCGTCAGCGCGGGCATCACCTCATTCGCCAGCGTCAGCCCGACCACCTTCCCAGACAGCGCGATTTCCGCCATGTGGTCGTTGAACTTGTCGGCCTGCGGCGCCAGCACGGCGAGCGCGGCTGCGTAGCGTTCGGACTTTTGCGCGGATTCATCCAGACCCTTGCTGCCCATGTTGAGCATCGGGATCAGGTCCATGCCCGCCTTGCCGAACAGCTTGGTCGCCAGCACGGTCTTTTCCATGCCGTCGGGCATGCGCGCGAACAGGTCGGCGAGCTGGCGCATGGCGCCATCGGCGTCCCTGGCGGTAATGCCGGCCTTCTTCAGCGCATCGCCATGTTCGAGCATGCTGCCGGCCAGGCCCTTGACGCCGCGCGCAATGGCTTCCATGCTCGTGCCGCTCTGCTTCGCGGCAAGCTCATACTTCGCCAGATCCTGCACGGCGATGCCGATGCGCTGCGAGAGATCGTTCATCGCATCGGCGGCATCGATGCTTTCCTTGACCATCGCCGAAATACCGACGCCGCTGAGTATGCCGCCGAGCCCGGCCATGCCGGCGACGGTGGCGGCGATGGTGCTGGCGCTGCGGCCAACGCCATCGAGCCCGGCGCGCACAGAATCGAACGCCTGGCGCGTCTTGTCTTCGGCGGTGATGACGATGCGGGTGCTGTTATCGGCCACGATCGGCTTCCCTCTTTTCGGCCATGATCTTCAGCGCCTCGGCTTCCATGATTTCCAGCTTTCTCCAGAGACCGTTGGTCAGCTTGATTCCGCGTCGCTTCGCCATGCGCTCGACTTCATCACCATCCAGCCGCGCCGGTCCGCCCGGCGCAAACGCCCAGCAACTCCGGCACGCCAGGGCGGCAAATAGCATCACCGCACACCAGTTACAGGCCCACACTTCAGCCGGCGGCGGCGGATTCGCTTTATCGAATGCCACCGCGTGTTCGGCCGCCTTTCTCGGCAGCCCTGATTCCATGTACTGCTCGACGGTCAGCGGCGTTCTGTCCTGGTAGAACGCCGCGACCGCCGCCTTCAGTTTTTTTGCTTGCTCTCCATCAGCTCGCGGCGGAACTTGTTGATCAAGTCCTGCGCCGCCGCGGGCCGCTCTTCCAGAAGGAATTCAAGGTTGTCGCGCGTGTACTCGACTTCCGGGATCTTCCAGTTCACGATGATCTCGGAGAGTGCGTCGACGTCCTTCTTGCCAACCACTGCCGTGAAAAAGTCCTTCAACCCGGTGCGGTTGAGATACCTGTATTCGACATCGATTTCTTCCGGGACTTCCTTGCCCGCCACCGAAATGCCAACCTTCGTCCAGAATGTCGGTTCCGCCTTCAACTTGAACATGCTCGCCTCGCCTTTCAATCAATCCCGCCTCGCTGGTATCCACCGGCCGCCACAGAGGCGGGGGCGTGGCACGGCGGGCTCTATCCCGCCGCTGCCGGTGGATTCGGTCCGACTTACGGAAGCACGTACCAGGGCTTGGTCGTCGGGTTGATCGAGAAACTGGCCTGCATGATGCTGCGCGCATCGTTCGAGGTCGGCTGGCCGCTGCCGCCGAAGTTGCCGAACGACAGGATTTCAACGCCGCTCTTCAGCACGATCTTGACGGCCAGCGTCGAGTCGGTGCGGGCCAGGTTGTAGAGGTACTGGAAGTTGGTGTCGGACGGGTCCCACATCACCGGCAGGTCGATACCGGCGGCCGAGGCATGGGTGAACTTTCGGCGCTCCATGTCGTCCCACAGCAGCATGTAGTTTGCGTACTGCGGTTCGCCGCCGGTGAAGGCCGCGCCCATGGCCACCGTCAATTCTCTGCCGAACGTGACCGGATACATGTTGCCGGACACGAAGGTGCCGAAGTTCGTCGAGTCCTGACCCTTGGCCTCGAAGGTATTGCCCGCGCCGTTGACGTTGGCGACCTTCACGACCGCGTCGTTGAGCTGCGTCATGCCGGTCATGTCGGTGATGATCATGTAGTCGTTGTTCAACGGATCAGAGCCGGCATAGGTGATGACGGGCGGCGCGGCCTTGGTGATCGCGCTGAGCGCCTGGACGGCGCCGCGCGCGCTCTCGATGTAGATTCGCGCGCCTTGGAGAATGCTGGGTGTCGGCATGGTGTGCTCCTTTAGTAGTTACGCCGCCGATTCGAGCGACGCGAGGGTGGTAATGAATTGGTTGAACATCGGCTACGCGTTGGCACCAGCAGCGCCAGCCACGGTGAAGTAGATGAGCCGGTAAGTCAGCTCAATGACGCCAACTGGCTTATCCATGCTGTCGTCGACATCGGTGCGGATCTCGATTAATGTCACGTCATCAACCTTCCCACCGAGCATCCCCGCGGCTTGCACGGCTGCCTCGACCTCAAGAGCGATCTGGTTCAGCGCGGCGTCAAGATCTCCGGTGGCCTTGGTCATCCCACGCACCGTCATCAACAGCGTTCGCTGTTGGATATAATTGGATTCTTGCTGTAGTTGCTCCTGCTCTCCGCAGGCCACCAGCAGGCATGGCAGCGCATCGGCTGCGACCGGGTACAGCCGCGACTTATGCACGCGGCTGCCGGTACTGGTCAGGCCCGTGACGGCGGTGGCCATGGCGTCGCGCAAACTTGTACGCAGGTGCGTGGTCATACCGCCTCCAGAATCAGGCGAACCATGCCGGTGCCGTCCGGGTGGATCCCGGTGACGGTGTAGCCGACCCCATCCACGGTGACGGCATTGCCGCGCGCGAGGCTGACGTCGGCAGCCTCTGCGGCATCGATAAGCAGCGACGGCGACGCGCCGGCCATACTCAGAGATTCGGCGTAGGCGGCATCAAAGATTCCGCGCATGGTGACACCACCGACATAGACGTCGATTGCAAAGTCGGTGAAGTACACAGCGGGGTCTTCTGCGAAGGCCATATCAGTTCGTCGCGCTCTGAGCGGCGACGGCAACGGTGTAGGCCGGGCTGACAGTGCCACCGATGTCGTAGTTCACGCGCAGGTAGCGCGGCACCTGATCGAAGTTGATGGCCTTCTTCTGGATGCTGGCGCCGGTCGTCAGGCCGGTGAAGGCGCCACCGGCCACGTCGGCATAGGTGCGCGCCGTTGTGACAATGACGATGGTGTCGCCGTTGATCCACGCCGCGCTGCCGGCGGTGAGCAGGAATTCGACGTTGGCATTGGAAAACAGCGTGCCGACGGTGGCGTTGCCCAGAGCGCCGGAGACAGAGCCGACGACGGCGGCGGTGGTGGCGTTGGAGAACGTCAGGGTGATGTTTTCCGCCACGGCGTCCGGGCCGCCATAGACCTGCGTACAGGTGCCGTTGCCGGTATTGGCGCCGGGCGTGACGCTGGTCACCACGTCGGCGTCCTGCGTGCCTTGCAGCTTGACGGCGAGCGTGGGGTTCGTGCCGGCGGTGTTGAGCGCGGTGAGGATCACCGCGCCCTGGCCGATCAGGTTGCGGCAATCGACGCCGGCCGTGTTGCCGTCGGCACTGATGGCGGCGGCCGCTTGCAGCGTAGTGAGGGTGGAATCGCCGATGATGTCCATTTACTTGGCCTTTCGAGTCTTGGGTTGCGGCGCGGGGCTCTCAACGGCGCCGACAGGCGCCGCAGCGGGGGCAACCGCAGCAAGGGCGACCGCGCGACCCAGGGCAACGAGTTGTGCGGCCTGCGTGTCGGGCAGGTCGATCTCGTCGCCGGGCGCGGCATCGTTGCCGATGCCGCCCAGGGCTGTGCCGCGCAGGAAGCGGACGCGCATGGTCATCAGGCGATGGTCGCGCCGGTGGCCTTACAGAAGCTGCCGACATGGCGCAGAGCCACGTCGCAGAGCTGGAAGGAGGTGACCTCGATCATGCCCTGCTTCTTCTTGGCATACGGATCGACGACCAGCTCCAGCGCGCCCCACATGCCGATCATGGCGTCGGCCCAGTTGCCGAAGATCAGGCCATGCTCAGAGCCGCCGCCGAGGACCGCAGACACCTGGTTCGACGCGATGGCCTTGTAGCCGGCGAGGTTGCCGTTATCCAGCGGGCCACCCCAGATCATGCGGGTGTCGGTCGATGCTGCCACGACGGTCTGCGCCAGCTTGCCGGCCATGCCGGGCGTGGTGGCGAAGGCCAGCGAGCCTGCCAGGGCGTTGTCCTTGAGGACTTCGGTCACCATGTCGACCAGCTTGCCGAAGGTGGGCACGCCCCCCATCGCCACGGCGTTAACGTTCGATGCCGAGTAGATGCCGGTGGGCTGGTTGTTGCTGCCGGTGCCGTGCATCACCGCCACGTCCCAGGCCAGGGCATGCACGGCGGCCAGGTCGTTGCGGATGAAGGCTTCCACGTCCATGCTGGCCTGCGCCATCAACTGACGCGAGAAGGCGGTGGTGGCCTGCAGGGTCTTGGGCGTAAGGCTCACGCTGGACAGGGTGGCGTTGCTCGCCGTGACATCGGTGCCGTCGTTTTCCGGCATCCAGTAGGCGGTGGCGGCGGCCGTCTGCGACGGGAAGCTGACCGGGCCGGTAAGGCCGGACATGACGCGGGCGCCCAGGCCGACGGCCACGGAGGCGTTGCGCAACATGTCGATGAACTCGCCCGGCTGTGTGAAGACGGTGGAGGCGCCCTTGCCGCTGGTGTTGTAGAGGGCTTCGCTGATCGCCGTGCGCTGCAGGGACAGCGGAACGAAGATGCCGCCATTGCGCTTGTAGTTCGCCGGCATGTTGCGCTCGATGTCCTGGCTGATCTCGACTTCGAAGCCGGAGACGTTCTGGCCTTCAGCGCGGCCCAGTGCGGCGGCGATTGCGCGGACGTATGAGTATTCCTTGGCTTCGCGCTGGTTGAGGTTGATGGTGTCGGTCTCGGCCGTATCAGCGGCGAGCTTGTCGAGCATCGCGCTGCGGAATTCTTCGAGGCTCTTGCCGTTGCGGACGTATTCGACGGCCAGCTTGTCCATGCCGCGTTTGGCATGGGCTTCGCCGAGGGCGATGATGGCATCAACGCGGGCGCGTTCGGTCTTTTGCACGTCGGCGCGGAATTGGGCTTCGAGGACGGCGGTATCGGTGGCTGCGTGAGGCATGGTGGATTTCTCCTGTGTGGTTTCAAGGGCTGCGGCTTCGGGCTGCGCCGGGATGGCCTCACCCTCGATTTCGGTTTCGTGATCTGAGCTGTCGTCACTGCGGCCGATGCCGACGGTGGCATCGGCGGGCACGGCGACGATGGAGACTTCCAGCGGCTCCCAATCGGTGACGCGGTAGGTACTCTCCGCGCCGTCGGCACCTTCTTCTTCCAGGCGCATCTTGTGCACCCGGTAGCCGACACTGACATGCTTGCGGATGCCGTCTTTCACGTCGTTGAAGGCTTCCTCGGCAGCGGCGCTCCTCCCGAAGCGCACCACGGCGCGGCCTACGCGATCCGGGCCGATGTCAACGCTTTCAATCACCCCCACATGGCTGCGGGTATCGTGGTCGAGCAGCAGCGGGCCGCCGTTCTTCAGGCGCCCGAGGCGGATGGATTTCTTGTCGTGGTCGAGGATTTCGGTGCCGAACCAGCGGCCATACGGTTCCTCGCTGGAGAAGGCCAGCTCAACCGTGCGCGATTCCTCATCGACCGCGGCGCGCTCGAAGGTCGCGCTGCGGTGCAGGGTGCCGGTCTTGATCTTGCGGGCCTGGGTGGCTTGGGTGGTGGCGGTCATGGCGTCCCGTCCTTTTTCGATGGGTTGCACTTTGCCTAGTCCGCCGGGACATTTTCAGGGGGATCTTGTCCCACTGTCGGCGCTGGCGGCGCGGTCTTGTCGAAGTCCACCAGCGTCACGCCACTAGCGGCGACGATCTTCTCGAAGTCGGCGATGGCGGCGATCACGTCCTCGACATCCACGCCGGCCTGCGCCGCGACCATCTGCGGGCTGGCGATGCCGGTCTTGATGGCGAGGCGGCTGGCTTCGATGTCCTTGAGCGGATCGACCCACCCCCAGCGACGGCCCAGCCAGGCGTGTTCGGCAAACTTGTCGAACTTGGCGACGGGCAGCGCGGAGCCGTTGGGGAAGGTGATGGCGCCCATGGTCAGCGCCCAGCGCAGCCAGTTGCCGAACACCGGCCGCATGAAGGCCTCGACGAACCAGCTTTGCAGCACCATCCAGGAATCGCGCTCTTCCAGCGTGCCGCTGCGGATACTGCTGAAATTCACGCCTTCAAGGTCGTTCGCCAGGCCGTGATAGGTGATGCCGAGGCCAGAGGCGATGCTGCGCAGGCGCGCCTTGACGAAATCGGCATAGGCTTGGTGCGGGTAGTCCGGGTCAAAGGCTTTGAAGTCGTAGCCCTGCGGCAGGACGTTGAAGCTGCCGGGGTCGGCATCGGTGATGAAGTTGCCTTCGTCGTCCTTGTCGTCGGCCAGCGGTCCGGCGTCTCCGTTGGCACTGGTGAAGAATCCCATCTTCGCCGCGCCCGTTCTGGCGGCGACGATGGCGGCTTCCTCGTAGCCGTCGAGCATCTTCAAGCCGCGAATCACGGCGTGCATGGAGGGGAAGCCGCGCACCTGCTCGGGCCGGTAGGGCTTGAATACATGGATCACGCGCTCAGCCGGCACGCGCGTCAGCGTGGCCTGAGTGGCATAGCTGCTGCCTCCCAGCTGGCCGAGGTTGAGCCAGTAGGCCACGGCGCGATTCAGGTCGTCGACCTCGACGCCCATCACGGCCTTCTTGCCGGCGGCGAGGTCCTTGCTGTAGGTGACGGGAAGGCGCTCGACTTCCAGCAGGCGCAGGGCGTATCCGTGGGCGTTGCCGGCTTCCTTGCCGGTCAGCTGCAGGAGCAGCGCCTCGCCATCGCGCGCCCAGGTTTCGACCACGGCACGCTGCACGTCGACGAAGGAATAGCGACCGCTGATTTCGCACACGCCGCGCCGCGCCCATTGCGCGTTGGCCTTCTCGATCAGTTGCCGGGCGGCGGTGTCGGGCTTACCCTGTTCGCTGGCCTGGCATTGCAGGGCGAAGCCGGACGGGCCGACAACGTTGGCGACCACAAGCGACAGGTACTTGCGGGCGAATTCGTTGTTCTTGGCCAGGTCGCGGGCGCGGTTGCGCGTGGTTTCCAACCCGTCCTTAATCTCGTCATTGGCCGTCATACCGCCCGCGCGCCAGCTCGCCGTGAGCCTGTCCGCCAGGGCGGACTCGTAGTTGCGGGTGGCGTTGATGATGGCGGCGGCGCGTTTGCTCATGGCGGGCGCCGGCTCTACCGCCTTGCGCCCCAGGATGCGGTCGAGAATGCCCATTAGAACCTCACGAGGAGCTTGTTACCGCCACCCAGCCCGGCGGCGATGCGCTCGGCGCGCTTCTCGGCGGCGACACGCGCTTCCCAGACGTTGATCTGTTCGAGGATTTCGGCGACACTGCGGTACTTCATGCGCCGGCCGGCGATCTCGTATTCGGCAACGTGGCCGTTGCTGGCGGTGTAACTGGTGTAGGCCGCCATCAGCTGGTCGAGGATGATCGCCGCGTCGGTGCGCGCGTCGAATGCCGCCAGACCGGCAATATTTGGCTTTACGATGACGGTGCCACTACCGATGGTGTAGCGCTCGCCGGTCTTTTCGACCCAGGCGGTCCAGGTGTAATCGCCCGGGGGGTACGCGGCAGTTGTTGCTGCCGTCACCGTCACAAGGTGATCGGTGCCCGATGCTCCGGCAGTAATGTCGATCTTGCCGACTGCGTTGATCAGACGGTATTTGAGCGTGTAGGTACCGGCCGGGTAATCGGCGAGCAAGCGCTTCCAGGTCCAGGTGTCCCCGGCGACAACGGACTCCGGTTCGGTGGTGGGCACGGTGACAGACATGCTGTCACTGTGCCGAGGTCAGCCGGACATTTTCAGGGCGAAGATGTCTCTACTTGACGCCGCGCCCGATGCGCGTGACCTGTTTTGCCGAGAGACCGAACTGCGCGGAGAGCTCGACCGCATTGCGGCCGTTGTAGCGCGCCCGAATCAGGGCGTCGCGGTCTCGGCGCGCCGCGGCGCTGCCCTTTGGCGCATGCTCGGTACCGATCTCGGCGCGGATCGCTTCCATCAGCATACCGGGCAGATGCTCCCTGAAGACATTCCCGAGCGCGGCCTCGACCTTCGGAAGGATTCTCGGGGCAATATGCTCAGCCAGGGTGCGGACGCGGTATTCGGAGAACCAGGTGCTCATCATTTACCCTTTCACGAAGCTGCTGCGGCCGGCGGTGCGGGCCAGTTGGTTGATGCGTTTCCTGACGACGGTGCGGGCCAGTGATTCGTCGGGCGGGTCTTCCTGCGCCGTCTCGCCAGCGCCGACTTTTGCCTGGTGTGCCCGGCTCCTCGCCGCCGGATCGATCTTCGACAGCCTGAACCCGGCCAGCGAATACTTCCAGCAGTCGTAGGCCTCGTTCGGCGTGCCCTCTTCCCACTCGACCACGACGCGATGGCGGACCTTCTTGAACTTCTTGCGGTTCGAGGTCAGTTGATTGAAGAAGCCGGGGTCGAAGGATTCCTCGCCCGCCGGGTAGTGGATGAACTTGCCGCAGGGCTTTCCGGCCTCGGGCACGGGCAGGTTCAGCCGTTCGGTGATTTCCTGCATGCCGACGAGGTTGCTGACCAGGTGCGGAGACATGCCGGTCTTGCGTTTGCCGCGCAGGCGCTGGCGGCGCTTGCCGTCGTCTTCAATCAGGGTGTTGGTCGACAGCCGCGCCATGCCCTTGAGCACATGCAGCCAGCGCCGGTTCTTGGCGAAGGCATACACCATTTCGGCATTGAAGCCGGAATCGATGCCGCCGCAGTCCGGGCGCAGCTCGGCGAGCAGTTCGCCCAACGCCTGCCAGGGGGCGGCGGTGATGGTCTGGCCGGGGACGATGTAATGCGCCACGCCCCAGCATTCCTCATCGATGCCGAAAAGATACAGCGTGACTTCGATCACGTCCTTCTGGATGTCGATGCCGACCGAGCGCACCAGCCACGCGGGCAGGGTCTCAAGCGTGTAGGGCTCCAGCCTGGCGATGATGGCGGCGGGGTCGGCGGCGTCATACACTTCCTTCCACGGAAGGCCGAGGCGCTCGTTCTTGAAGGTTTGCAGCGCGGCGCTGTCGCCCAGGGCGGCGAGGTGTTCGCCGGCCAGCTTGAGCCACGACAGGCCAAGCCCCGGCGGCGCGTAGAGCGCGTTGAGGTGATAGCCGCGCCGGCCCTTGACGTAGGGCCGCTCGGCGATCCAGCGGCCGCGCTCCAGCATGCGGGTCTTCTCCGGCTCTTCTATGATGCAGCCGTTGGCCTTGCAGACATACCAGGCGCTGGCGGCGCACTCCGGACCTTCTTCGCCTTCGCGGCGCAGCGCCTTGGCGTATTTTAGGCCGTGCGGGTATTCGTCGCCACCGCCCCACTCCAGATGCTGATACTCGCCGCAATGCGGACATGGCACATGGTATCGGCGCATGTCGGTGGTGAGCCACTCGCCCCAGATGCGCGATGTTTCTTCGAGCAGCGGCGACGACACCTTAAACGCCTTGGCGCGCGTGTGCGTGGTCTGCCGTCCGCGAATCAGCGCCATTGGGTCGCCGAATCCTGGTATCTCGGCTGGGAACTTGTCGACCTCGTCGCAGGCCACGTAGGCGATGGAATCTGAACTCAGGTCGGTACCGACGTTCGCCCCGGCCTTGACGATCTTGGCCCCGGCGCCGTATTCCAGCACGTCTTCGGTGTTCTTGTTGCTGCGGCTCGCGAAGCTGGACAGTTTCTTCAACACCGGCGAATCGCGCAGCACGCGCCCCAAGCGCGGGTTGAATTTCTGGTTGCGGAATTCCTTGGTCGGAACCACCACCAGCATGTCTTTATTGCCCAGGTGGTGCATCACGTAGCCGATCCAGTTGTACATCACCTCGGTAGCGCCGATCTGCACGGCCTTGACAAAGATCACCTCCGACACGTCGGAGTGTTCGGAGAGGCTGTCCATCACCTCCTGCAGATAGGGCGTGCGATCCGTCACCCACTGCCCCGGCATGTTGGTGCCGACGTTGATCTCTCGGTGCAGATCGGCCCAGCGCGAGACGGTGAGCAGATCACGCGGCTTGACGCCACGGCGGAAGTGCTTACCAATGATCGGCTGCGGCGCGGCGGCCTCGCCCAGCGCCGTGAGCCACTGGTGCGCTTCTTCCGAGAGCAGGTAATGCACGCGCGTTTCGTCGCGCTCGCCGGCAATCGCCGACACAAACCGGTCGGCCAGTCCATCGAGCGCGTCAAGCAGCACGGTCCGCACTGCATCGGCAGCGGCCATCAGATCGGCCTGCGCGCACGTCTCGGCCTGCGCCGCGTCGAAATCGGCCTTCGCCTGCGCCGCGCGCAGCGCCTCGCGTTCCGCCTGGAGATCGGCGAGTGTGGCCATCAGCGCTCGCGCCTCCACTCGTTCGCCCGACTACCGGACGTATCGCACACCGGCGGCGGCGTCTTGCGCGTCATGCCTTCCGCCGTGTTGTAGCGCCACCACCGCCATTCGTGACTGTCGAAGCCGCAGCGACGGCAAACGCCGTCTTCGTCAGGTTGATGGGTGAGGTGCTTGCGCGCGTCTTCCGTCATTTTCTCTCTTCCTTTTTAGGCCGAATGACCACCATGTCCTCGCCACGAACCACCCTTCTGCCGGCCAGATCGAGCGGCGTGCCGATTTCCTGGCCGTTTTCGCGCGCGTAGAAGGTCGGCACGCCGGCCATGCCGCCCTTGATCGACGGATTGATGACGTCGGCGCCGAAGGCGGCGCGCAGGTCGTCAATGATGGCGGCCACGGTCGGCATGGTTTCGCGCAGGGGCTTGGCGGGCGCGTTCATTCGCCAGCCTTTCCACCCGCCGCCCGCATGCGGCGCAGTGCGCGCGGCAGTTCGCGCTTGAGCATCCAGCGCACGCGGCGCACTTCGGCGTCGATGAGGCGACGGCGCTCGATGTCGTCGCGCATCACCGCCAGGCGCGGGGCGGTCTGGTCGATGATGCGCTCGATGGCGGCGCGCACGGTGGCGCCAATGCCGCCTGCTTCCTGTTTGACGAGCGCCAGCGGGTAGCGCAGGCCGCGGCGCAGGGCCATTTCGAGCTTGATCGACTGGTTTTCGTAATGCAGCGCGGCGAGCTTGTAGCGCGCCCGGGTGCCGCCGGGCTGCTCGACGCCCGGCAGGCTGTCCGCTGCGCCGGCATCCGCGCCAGCCGTTTTGCGGCCCTTAGGCGCGTTTTCTTGTGCTTGTCCGACTTCAGGTATGTCCGCGCCTCTTTTTTCGGCGTGGCGGGCGGATACGTCGCTTCGCGCCCCCTTTGTGGCATGCCAGCGTTCCAAGCTCTTTTCGACTTCGACCTGGCCGCGTTGGGTCAGCACGATGCGCCCGGCTTCGGCGGCACGGGTGATGGTGCTCTTATTGACGCCGAGGCGCCGGGCGAATGCGGCCTTACTCTCGATCATGGCCGCATCCCCTGGGTTTCCGTCGACGTTCCGGGTACACCGTGGACGTTCCGGGTACCCGGAACGTCAACAACCCGCGCCGGCATTGAGACGTTCCGGGTGTTCCGGGTGTACCCTCGTGTGTACACGGGAAATTTATTATGTGTGCGCGCGCGTGCGCGTATCCCTCGCACGTGTACACGCGCGCAGGCCGGGTACACCCGGAACGCCCGGAACGTGCCAGTATTGGCGCGGGTTTCGGACGTTCCGGGTACCCGGAACGTCGGGCTGTGTACCCGGAACATCAGGCCGCTTTCCATGTGTTTTCACTCCCGGCGGCGAGGGCGTTGCTGAATTCGAAGACGCAATCGGTCAGCCACTTGGCGACGGCGGTGCCCGGCTTCATGGCTGTGCCAGCCGCTTCGAGCACTTTTTGCGGCGGGATGACCAGCGGTTTCGGCGAGGTTTCGCCGAGATAATTGGTGTTGCCGTAGATCCGGCATTTCTTTTTTTCCCAGCCGCTGATGTGGGCGACGGCGCCGAAGAACTGATTCGACGCGCGCGGCCGGCTCTCGCCGTTCTTACGGCACCAGGACATGTAGGCGGTGTAGACGTCGCCCGCCAGCGCCGGAACGATGGGCAGGTCGAGATCGCCGGTGATCCATTCATTGACGAAGCGCAGCTCGCTGGGCGAGCTGATGGCGATCAGGCGTTCCTTGGCATCGGTGAGCGGCGGCGTGCTGTCCTCGTCGAAGCCGGTCAGGTCGAGATTCAGCAGGTAGTCGTAGAAGGCCTCGACGCCGCCATGCTTGAGTTCTTCAGCCAGCTCGGCATAGAAGGCCTTCGGCAGCGCGTCCGGCGTGTAGATGACGTGATGCCGGCGGTCGCCGATGTCGAGCGGCAGCGGCTGATTCTCGTTCGACAGAAAAACCATGTTGATGCGGTTCTTCTTGTGGACAGCATTGAGGAACTTACCCTCAATGCGCATGGTGTCGCCGGTGACCAGCTCTTTCAGCTCGTTTTTAAGCTGCCACTTGTCGGCGGAATTCACCACCTCTTCGGCCAGAACAAAGAGCTTGTCGTCCCAATCGGGGTTGAAGTTGCTGGCCAGCGCCTTCTGATCGAGGACGATGGCGTAGTTGCGATAGGGGTTGCCGCGATACCCGTACAGCCGCGCCACCGTGCGGAAGATCGTGCTCTTCCCGGTCCCCTGCGGGCCGTGCATGATGATGGCGCTCTGCATCTTGGCGCCCGGATATTGCAGCGGGTAGGCGAGCCACTTTTTCAGCCAGGCCGCCGACTCGTCAGGGTTCGTGTCACGCCGGCACAGGTAGTCGATGAGGTCGAGCAGCAGTTCGCACTTGCCGGGCTTCGGCTGGAGCGGCCAGCCGCGCCAGGTGTTGAGCTTGACGTATTCGTCCTTACCCGAAGGGTCGAAGCCGATCTCGTCGATGTAGCACGCGCCGCGCTCGGCGTAGAGCGGATGACGCTTGACGTCATCACCACGCATGCCTGCCGGCAGCAGCGTCGTCATTTGGTCGCGCGAGGCGAGCTTGTTGGTCCATGTGTCGAAGACGCTCTTGCCTGTGCCGTCATCGATCGGGATGAAGCGCGCGACGACCTCATCAAGAGACATGACCGCCATCGCGTTCCGCCGACCTGTAGCATCGTCGCCGTTATCCCCGCCCCCCTGGAAGGACTTCCCCGCGCGCCCCGTTGCGCCGGCGTCGCGCCACTTGAGCGCATCGAGCTTGGCATTGATCTGGTTCGCCACGGTGATGGGCAAGCCCGTCAGCACGGCGAGATCGTTGTAGTCGGTGAGCTTCTTGCCGTTGCGCAGGTCGTTGCCGTCGGCATCGATGAAATTCGGCTTGAGCCAGTCGGCGTTCTCGATGCTGCTGGCCGCGAGCATGGCGGCGTCGATGCCGGGGTTGCCCTTGCCGGCGGCTTCGGTCAGGTAGTCGTCATCGGCGCAAATCAGGATGCGCAGCAGCTTGTACTTGTCGCGGATCTGCTTCGCGGCCTTGCCGATGTTGTTGGCGCTGAAGGCGTAGGCCACCGGCTGCCCGGCTGACTCATGCAGCGTCGCCGCCGTGGCGAACCCCTCGGCCAGCAGCAGCACGCCGCTGCGCCGCAACCCGCCGATGACGCCAAAGGTTCCGCCCATCGCCATGCCGGTCGGCCAGAACTGCTTGTCCTTGAAGTCGTGGCCCTTCGGGTAGATGAACTGCAGCCCGCAAATGTTGCCATTGGTGTCGTGCATCGGCACAACCAGGGCGCCGGCTGACTTCTGCAGGCGCCATATGTTGGTTTCGTCGATGCCCGGCAGCAGAAGATCATCCAGACCAGCCAGCACCCGGGCGCCATTCGCGCCGATCTGCTTGCGCGTCAGGTACTCATGCTCAACCGCCGGCGCGCACTTCGACCACACCTGAGCCGCCCATGCCGCCGCCGTCTTGATCTCGCGCTTGCGTTCCTCGGCCACGGCCTGCTGCGCGGCCTTCTGCGCCGCCTTCGCCGCCGTGATTTCCTCATCGCTCAACGACGGCAGATCAGGCGCATCGCGCTTCGGCAGTTCGATGCGGGTATACCCGTCATCGTTTCCCATCCAGATGCCGAAGCAACCGACGATGTAGCGGTGCCCCTTCTTCGACTGCCACTCCTTCAACCTCGACCAGCCAGGCTTCTCATTGCCCTTGCCGTCGACCAGCTTCCAGCGCTGGATCTTGCAATCAACGTTCAGCGGCTTGTCGATGACGATGCCGGACGCCTCGATCTGGCGCAGCACATCATCGTAGTTCACCCAACTCATCGGGCCGTCCTCATCGCCTGCTCCAGCGCTGCCGAGAACTGCCGGTCCCACTCGCGCCGAACCACTTCTTCGCCCAGCCGCCCGAACTTGAACTTCGGCTGGTACCGGGCCGGCGTGTCTTCGAAAACAACCACCGGCACCAGCTTGCCCGGGCTCCCGGGAATTCGGCGCCAGATGCCCATCGGCGCTTTCTCCCAGCCGCGCCCGGTCGGCTTGCCGAAGAACAACTGAATCGGCGCGGCGCCCTTGCGGCGATTCCCGGCACCCAGCCGCCGCGCGAGCACGCTGCTCAGCGTGCCGTTCTGCGCCGCCGCCTTCAGCTTGTCGATCGTCCCCTTCGGGATGTTGCCGAATGTGTTCAGTTCGATGTTCCCCGGCAACTTGATGCCGCGCGCGCCGCCTGAACGTGCGCCGCCGGCAATCTGGTATTTCATGTAGGCCGCCTGACGGGTCATGAACCCGACCTCAGCCGTCAGCGACTCGCGCCGCGCCGCCTTGACATACAGCCCGCCCTTCGAAAACGGCGTCGGCCTGTCGAGCTCCTGTTCCATCCGCGCCGGAACCGCCTCCTTAATCGCCCGCGCCGTGCGCGTCAGTGCCACAGCGGACGCAAATCCGACCTGTTTCGCCGCCCCCGCCAACGCCGCTTTCACCTGCGCCAGACCTTCGATCTCAACCTTGATCACTTAACCTCCAGTTGCCTATGCCGAAAACCCCCACCCTAGCGCCACCCCGCGCCGAGAATGACC
>OFQY01000480.1_pt1 | contig 15728 bp, 13 predicted proteins | sample 1542991 | NCBI WGS metagenome assembly OFQY01 (sample SAMN07774224, study PRJEB24372) | wastewater metagenome | isolation source: Exp Tend VB 10WW | collected 2016-02 | reverse complement strand
TGGTCGATCACGGACCCCACGATCCTTAGGACGGTGTCAAGCGTTGTCATGCCGGAAGGTACCGACGGCCACTCTTGACACCAGACCGCGATCGTGTGACTCTCATCACATGGGGAACATCAGTACGGGATCGCGGTTTTATCGCTACTCTGTGGCCCTTGACAGGGGCAACGTGCTAAGGATCGTTGCTGAGGAGAGGGTGAAGACGAGCGTCGACAGCGTGTTCTGTGCCAAGTATCGGAGCGTTGCCGCGTGGCGCAACACGCCAGAGAACTACCTCGAGGCGTCCGCCGCCGCCGAGCTCTTGAACCTCTCGCACGAGACGAAAGCTCCGGCGGACTTCCTGATCGGTCCTGTGGTGGGTCCCGTCAGCCCTGAGGGTCTGACGGTGAGGGACGTGAGAGGGTTAACGGCGAGAGATGCGAGCCGTTCTCGCTCTACTCCGAGAGGGATCCGTCAGGCTTCCATTTAAGACCGTGGATACACGTCCAGGCGCCATCGGCGTCACGCGGGAAGCTCCGTCCGTCCGTGCCGGCGTGCGGACAGCGTCCGTCAGCTGCGACGCGACACTTCCTGTGCGTCGTCGCGAGTCCCGGGATCCACGGCGCCGCGTCCGTTGCGACCGTTCCAGTAGGCCACTGAGGCATCGTGCGAAGGCACGTCATCTCCGCGTACACGATCGTGTCCTGGGGGCCCGACTTGTGCGCGATGACGAGGGCGACCTGTTCCGGCGTCATCCCCGGAATGGACAGCTGGACGATCGAGAGATCGAGGAACCGCGGATCGTAGTGGTAGTGCTTCCCGAGGAGTGGAGCAAAGCTCCTGTCTTCGTGGACAGGTCCCAGGGTCGGGATCAGCGACGTGCCGCCGCTCGCACGCGCCACGACGATGCAGGGAACGAGGTAGCGCTCTCCGACAACCGGCGGCGCGTCGAGCTCGTCCAGCCTAGAATAGACCGGCGCCAAGACCCTTCCTCGAACGCTTGCCCTTCGAGGTGTCGCCGCTCGCGCGCCCCACAGGGTTAAGGTTCCTGAGCGCGAGGAGCTCCGCCCATACGGCGTGGTAGATGTGCTCCCGCGCCGCGCCGAAGATGCTGAACACCATGTTCTTGAAGTTCGTATAGTCGATCCGCGCCGCCTCAGAGGAGACCCACTGAGCGAACTCGGCGACCGGCACGCGCGCCCGGTAGGCGTAGTCATTGTTCTCGGTTGCGATCGTGGGTCCCAGCGCGGGACACTCGGCGCGGAGTCGGTCGAGATCCGCCCGGACACGCGCCCTCACGCGGATCACTCCCGGCTCACGGTCCGCGACCGCAGAAAAGAACCCAGTCCTAGATAGGATCCACATGTTACGCGCCTTCTCCGTCGCTGCCCGACTCGTCTTCGTTATCGCCCTCTTTCAGAGAGCCGTGGGTCTCCGGATCGTCGTTGGAGAAGCTCCCGAGCGCCGCGACGCCCGTGATCTGGTACGGCTCGCGACGGTGCGACTCAACAGAGTCGAAGACGCGCCGACGTCGCGCCTGACCGTCCTCGTCGTCCTCTCCGAGCTCCGGGCGCTCTCCCTGGGTTAGGCTCACGAATTCGTCACAGAGCTCCTCGTCAGAGCTCCCCATCGCTACCAGTTCAGCTGACTTCATCTCTCATTTCCTCCACAAGCACAAGATACGACGATTCGAGTGTTCAGTCAACTAAATTCTGCTGTGCGACCTAGTGACCACCGATCCCGAGAGCCTTCGCGAGCTCGTGACGCTCGTTGTAGGTGTACTTCTTGCCGTTGTGGAACACTTCGAAGTTCTCTCGCGGGAGAGGAAGACCCTTGTTGTGGCCAGGACCCGCGATGACTTCGTGCTCCTTCTTGTAGCTGTGGATAAAGGATCCGTTGTCGACCGCCTGATCAAAGAACGTGTTGGCCATTGGCGCCTTCCACGACATTGCGACGCCGGAAGTGAATCCAATCTTTCCAACGGTCCCCTTGTTCGAGTCATGTTGGCCCGCGAAGCGGTTTCCGCAGTCTTTGCTGAGAGACCAGCTAGCGATCGGATCGTGTGGGATGTTGACGTGGGAAGCGTCGCTCATCCACGCCTTCGCGACGGCGTGGACCATGTCCTCTCCCTTGACGCCGCGGAACACGTCGAGGTGCGTCGGCGTCGGCGTATCTTTGTGACCCGTCGCGTCGAGGAACGCGCGCCACTTCTGCGACCTGACCTGAGCGTGCGCCTTCATCGCTTCGGCGCGCTCTCCCTCGGGAAGCTTCCCGTTGTTAAGCAGCGCGCTCGCGACCTTGAACGTCGCTTTGTGCGTGTTTCCGCTCCTATACTCGTCAGTCCAGCTGCTGATCGTGTTGCGCGCCGTCTGGATATGAGACTCGCTCAGACCCACGCTCTTATGAAGCGCGTCGTAAAACTTCCTCGATCCGGTATGATTCGACTCGTAGGACTCAACGTGAGCGTTGATCGTCTCGCCGACGCTGGAGCTATGGAAGTCGAAGGAGTGGAGAGTTCCAGGAGAACCATGATCCGCGTGAGCAACGCCGTGATTCGTGGGACCCTTCGGCTTCGCCTTCGCGGCTTCGAGCTCCTTCCCCTTCGCCTTGAGGAGCTCGGATCGCTGCGATAGCATCGACGCAATCGCCGCCTTGTCGGACGCTGGAAGCTGAGGCGCTGTCTTCTCAACGAACGCGTGCCAGCTACCGTGCGTCTTCTCCACCTTCCCGATCGACTTGATTTGAGAGATCAGCTGCGTCGGAGTCGGCTTCCCGATCTTGTACACAGAGGCGTACGCGCCATTCACCGTCGGACTCGTGAGGCTGTCCCACTCGTGAATTTTCCCGAGTCCGTCGATGGGCTTCCGGCCACCCTGGGCGCGGTGAAGGAGCGTCCCGCCGTTGTCGATACGGTGCGCCTTTCCGCCGGCCATCAAAACGTTGTCGTGGCTAAGCCCGACGGCGTCCCAGTTCGCCAGGAGCACGTCAGCCGCGAACCCCTTCATGATCTCCTTCGCCGCCGACTTGGAGACCATTTTTCCGTGGATGAACGACTTGTCGCCAGCGTCCGCCGTGTGTTGGGCGAGAGTCTTCCCGTCGTGGATTACCTCGCTGACGTAGACTGTCTTTCCCTGGTGCTGGATCACTTCGCTCTTGGGCGCGTCGATCCCGAGCTCGCGATAGACGCTGTTCGCGAGGTGCTCTCCGTGGGCCTGGGTCGAATCCTTGTAGAACTTCGCGTATCGAACCTTTCCGTCGGCGCCGCGATAGAATCCACCCTCGTTCGACCCCTTCGCGCCCTCGATAAGCTCCGAGAGGTGCGGGTGACTGGCGCTCGACGCGACGACGGGAGCCTCGATCTTCTTCTCCTCCTTCGCTGCGTTCGCCTTCATCTTGTCGACGTGCTCTTGAGCTTGCTTCAGGTTCCCGTTCGCGATCTTGAGATCGATGGCTCCGCTGTCGTCTCCTAACTTCGCACCCTCGTCGGCGTGGTGCTTCGTCTGACCTGCGTGCCACTGCGCCATCTTCAAGTTATACTCGGCGTCGCTGAGATCGCTCGAATTTAGCACCTTGTGCTTGAATTCGATCACTTGTTCGGAGTGATTTGAAGCCGATTTCTCGTGGTGCTCGATCGCCGCCTTCTTCTCTTCGTGGGCCAGGGTCTCCTTCGCTGCCTGCGCCGCTTCGTGCTCCTTCATCTTCGCAGCGTGCTGCTTAGCGCCAGCCGCTTCGATGCTGGCGAGGTAGTGCTCCCCCTGGACTCCCTTCGCCGCCTCCTCGCCGCCGATCGCCTTCGCGTGCGTGTAGTGGTGCTCCGCGTTCGACGCCGCGGTCTGCGCCTGGATCGCGTGGAATTCGGCCTCACTGGCGGTCTTCGCGGCGAGCGCGCTCTTGAGGTGTTCGCTAGCCTTCGCTCCGTAATGGGCCGCTTGCTTCTCATGCGCGGCGATGAGAAGTTTGTTCTTGTCCGCGAGCTCCTTCTCCGCCGCCGACTTCCACGCGGCTTTAAGGGAGGTGTCGATGACGTGGTTATATACTCCCGCCTCCGTCTCACTTCCGCTCAGCTTCTTGAGTTCGTCGAGGTGGTGCTTACTATCGGCGGAGATCTTCTCGATCTCCAGAGCTTGATTCTTCGCCTGTGTCGCGGTCGTCTCCTTCTCGCCGGCCATCTTGGCGAGCTCCATCGCGAGATCGGCGTGATTAATCACCTGCTCTGTGTGGTGCGCGAGCTCCGCCTTCTTCTTGTCCACCTCGGCGTGCGCAGCCGCTGCGGCGTCGTGTGCCGCCTGAACGTGACCGTTGAGCTCGGCGCTGTTGGCGCCAAGCTGAGAAGCCTTCTTCGCAGCTTGCTTTGCGTCGCCAGCGGCGATAGTGGCAGAGAAGGCGTGCTTCTCGGCGTCGGCGATGGAGCCGGCCGCGCCGGCTGACGCCGCGTGGCCCATCGCTGTTGCCGCGTGGCCCGCGCTCGCGCCGCCCCATCCGACGGCCGGGATAGCTCCGGGGGCAAGGTGCCCGTGGGAGTCGATCCCTGGCGTGTGTCCCGGGTGGAACGGAGCTCCAGCGGCGCTGATCCGTACCTGGATCCCCGACGCCGCGAGATCGCGATCCTCGGGTGCTCCGCCCGCGTCCTCTGGCGCCGCGTCAGGAGGCGCGCTCGCCGGAGGCGCACCGGAGCCCTTCGGGGCCGGCGCCTTCGGCTTCGACTTCGGCGGAGGAACTTCGCCGTTCTCGTTGGGACGACGGAAGCTCATTCCGCACTGTTCGACGAGATAGTCAGCGTCGAAATCAACGCTGTTCGTCGCGAGCTTCTCGATCGTGCCCGAGAGCGCCTGGAGGGTCCCGGCGCGCTGCTGCCCACGCCTGGAGGCGCCGTCCATGCGCTTCTCGTAGTCATCGGGAGGCGTCGCGTCCCACCACACGTAGGGCGCGAGCTCGAACGAACCGAAGTTGAAGTGAGCGATCCACCGCGTGATCTGACGACGGATTGCGCCGTCGCAGGGCTCCCACGTCTGAACCGGACGCTGGACTCCGCCAACCTCCTCCCACGTCGTGGTGCATCGGGCATCGCCGTACGTCGCCGCGTCCTCCTCGCGACACTTCCATAGGCTCATCTGGCGCGGGTCGTTGTCCGCGATCCCAGTGGTGCCCGTCGTCGTCATGTCCTGGCGGAGCAGAGCGATCAGGATGCGACGAAGGATCCGCTTCTCCGTCGCATCGAACGTCTGGTATCCGGCGCCGTCGGCGCGGAGGAGATCGGCATCGACGAGCGGCTTCCCGTCGGGCCCAAGCGGGCACTGGAGGACGCCGCCGCCACCACCCTCGATCAGAGATCCCGCCAGCGCGTTCACCTCGTTCTGACGCCATGAGACGGGGTATTTGAGCTTGACGATGCCGCGGCCCCACCTGTCCTGGTGAGTCATGTTGTCGCGGAAGTTGTACCCGTCGCCGCAGAACGACTCGCCGAGCACCCGGACGATCCCGCCGAGCCACGGGCGCAGCGTGCGCCGCGTGAAGATGCCCCACCGGCCGGCGCCTGGGTTCACGCGGAGCAGACCGTGACTCATCGTCGTCGCGGTGTAGCCGCCGCCGTCGATGGACATGGGGTCCACGAATTGGTTGTATGCGGTGAGCGTCGGCTCCCACGGTTTCACGAACGGGAGCCACCATCTGTCGCGCCCGTCGACGCGTTCCTCCCAGTCCATCGCGAAGATCCCCTGGCCCATGAGGAGCTCATGGATCTGGAGATCGTGAAGAGTCGACAAGGGCATGATATCGGACCATGCCTCACGGACGAAGTCGGCGCAGCGCTGCGAGCGGCGCTTCTCTGCGACGGTGCGACCGGCCGGCGTGACGTTGAACGGGCAGCACGTCGCGAACTCGCCGCGTACGTTGAGCGCGTCGCGGATCCACGGGTGGGCGCGCATGTCCTCGGCGAGGCGTCCGCTCAAACCGAAGTTCCCGACGTTGTGGCCCTCGAGAGCTCCGACGAGCGCCTCGACGGTCCATCCCCACACAGGGAGCAGACCGAACGCGGTCCCGAATTGCTGGAGCCGCGTCGTGTCGGGGACTGTGTCGGGCGGGCCAGCGAGTCGGGCCGGGACGTGGGGTCCGAGCGGCGACGTGCTCCCCGTCTTGACCTGAGAGCTCTGGCTCTTCTTGTTGGCGGAGTTTCCGCCTGGCAGCATTCCGGGACGAGAGGATCCACGCGGTGGCATGCCAGGATGGTAGACACGTCGCCTTGACCGTGATAATCTAGCTCCATACTCACGAATGCCGCGCGCATTCCACCGAATGGAGCAGGTTATGAACGAGAAGGTCATTCACCCGGTGAAGGATGGCGCGATCCCGCCTCCGCGCTATATCGCCGTCAAGACGAACGAGCAGGGAATGTGCTTCGTCTTGCCCGATCGTGACTGCAACGTCTGCCATGGAAAGGGGGAGATGATCGTCTCATCGCGCCCCCTGGCCTGCCCGACGTGCCACCGCGGCGACGAGAAGATCGGCGACGATACGAAAACCGTTGGTCTGTGCGCCGCCTCCTGGCACGCGCCCGACGCTGTCGCTCAGCGCAAGGCGCAGAAGTCGACGACGTGCAACTGCGTTCGTCGCCGGATCATTGCGTACTTTGAGCGCATTCGTCCCGCCCCCGAGCGCATGTGGATTCGTTATCGTCCATGAGCCTTCGTCTCTATCATCGCGTCGGGAACGTCTCGCTCTATCACGGGGACTGCCGAGAGTTCAGCGCGGGCGAGCTCGACGTCGGGTGTCTCGTGTACGATCCTCCGTGGGACGACGCGAGAGCGTGCGCCATCGTGCAACCGGAGGCGCCGTCGATCCTCGCGTTCACCGACGCGAAGTGGGCGGGCCATACGTTGCGGCGATTCCTCCCGTCGGTTCCGTCATGGATCTTCACCTGGGACACGATGGCGCCATGGACGACGGGCCCGCGGCGACCGCTCCAGCAGACGAAGCATTGTCTCTGGTACGGCGACCTGGAGGCGTACCAGCGCGACGCCGCGTTGTAGGGAGACGCTCCGGCGCCGAAGAATCACCCGTCGACACGGTCCGCGCCGCTGGCCGGACGTCGCCTCTCTGACCTGTGGCGAGCCTCGCTGCGGTGGCTCCATCACCCTACGGCGGGAGCGAGGGCCGGCGAAGGGAAGGGCTCCGAGAGGTTCTCGGAGCGCTCCGGCGCGACGTCGCAGCGGCACGCGAAGCCTCCCGATTGGATCCGCTGCCTGATCGGTAACTGTAGCAAGGGGCTCGTCTATGATCCGTTCGCTGGCGGCGGTTCTGCGCTCCGCGCAAGCCTCCTCCTCGGGCGTCCGGCTGTCGGGGTCGAGCTTGACGAGGCGACCTGCGAGGCCGCAGCGCGCTGGCTTGATCAGCCCATCGACTCGATCCCCACGGCGTCCGACACGATCGACGACGGAACAGACGCGATCCTTGTCCCTAAGATCGCCCGCAGATCGCCCTAAGATCATCCCGATCACAGTCAGATCTTGACTCCTCGATCGATCTCTGGCACGATGCAGGAATGTTGCCGCATTTCAAGCCAGAGCCCCTTCCTGCAATGACTCCAGCCCAGAAGCTGGAGGCCAACCTGACAGCGATCCGCGTTCTCGTGACGCTCCAGCGCGAACAAAGGGAGGCGACGGAGGAGGAGCGTCGAACGCTCGCGCTGTACACCGGGTGGGGCGACACTTCCGTCCGGAAGCTCGCGATCCGTTATGACGAGACGCCTAGCGTCGCGCTTCTCCGGGCCCTCGGCGTCGAGACTCCGACCGATCAGCTAGTTTACGCGAGGGCCGATGACTACTCATGGGCCTACCACGGCGATGGAGAGTGGGCCTCTCGCTGGGATGACGAGAGCGATCCGCGCGTGGCTTCGGTGCTGCACTCGATCGCGCGGTCGACGTTGAACGCTCACTACACGCCGATCCCGATCGTCAGGGCCATGTGGGACATGCTAGCTCACTTGGGCCTCTCCGATCTGCGGGCCCCGTGGGTCCTGGAGCCTAGCTGCGGGGTGGGCCACTTTCTCGGGCATGCGCCGATCGACGGCGCCGATCTCCTTCACGATCGGATCGTCGGCGTCGAGCTTGACCAGATCAGCGCCGCGATCACGCGGGCTCTGTACCCGCGCAACGACGTTCGTCAGGGCTCTTTCGAGGAGACGTCTCGCGGTCTCCCGGCCGTCTTCGACGTCGTGATCGGCAACGTTCCCTTCGGAGACTACGGCGTCGCGGATCTCTCGGGCGAAATTCCTCCGGCGTGCATGGCGCAGGTTCACGATTACTTCGTGGCCCGCTCCGTGTCGCTCCTCCGTCCGGGAGGCGTCGCTGTGCTCATCACCAGCAAGGGCACCCTCGACAAGAAAAACAACGCGGTTCGTCGGTGGCTCAACGAGCGCGCGGAGCTCGTCGCGGCGTTCCGTCTTCCTGGCGACGCGTTCCAGGAGAACGCGGGGACTCAGGTGACCGCTGACGTGATCATTCTGCGACGTCGCGATAGCGCGCTCCAGATCGACGCCGCTTCGGTCTCTTCAGACACCGTCGAATGGCTAGGGCTTTCTCCGGTGACGTACCCGCACCGGCACGGAACGGAGTCTGACGAGGTGAACTCCTACTTCGTCTCTCACCCTGATCACGTCCTCGGCGAGTGGTGCCACACTCAGCTAGCGGGGTTCCCGAGCGCTGGCGTGCGACGCCGCGATGGCGATCCGGGCGCCACCGAGATGCTTCGCGCGATGATCGGTCGTCTGCCGGCCGGCGCTCTGCAACGCTCGCGAGAGCCCCTGGCGCTGCGCCAGCCGACGATCACGGGCGCCGGGGACCTTGCCCCCGTCACCCCTCAGGAACTCTCGCTAGGACGCGTCCTGCGCTCAGTGCGACGCATCGTGGCGGACACGGAGAGCGGAGCAGACCCGAGCGCCGCGCGTCGCATGCTCGGCATCGTGTACGGCGCATACACCGCGGCCTACGGCCAGATCCGCGCCGCGGAGAAGGATCGGCGGCACCCCTTTCACAAGTACATCGACGAGCGGTGGTGGTCTCTCGTCGCGGGCCTCGAGGACGACCGCGGCCAGAAGACGGGGATCTTCGTCGGTCCGCTCACGACGAGCGGAGCTCTCCCCGCGCCTACCACCGCCGTCGACGCACTCTATCAGGTGATCGACGCCTGCGGCGCCGTCGACCTTGACCGCGTCCTGCGCCGCCTGGAGGCGCCGTGAGCACGGAATTTGACCTGTTCTGCGTTGACTGCGACGACGGGGCCGGCGTCGAGAGTCGACGCCCTGACGCGCTGGGCAAGCTGCTAACGATCCGGCCGGCGCTGGAGTCGCTGGCGTCGCTGGATCTCTCCTGTGTCACCGTCGACTCCCCGAGTCTTAACAGGCCCAGGAACCCGATCCCGATGGAGTTCTTCGCCAAGCACGCTGGGCACACGCTCCGCGTGCGGAGCGAGTACGGAGAGTTTGAAGGCGACTGCAACACGGAGATCCGTCCGTCCAGTATAGCCCTGATCTGTCGGCTCCCCCGCGGACACTCGGAGCCGTGCGTCTTCAACCCCAAGTGGCCCGCGCGACCATGATGATCGAGCTTGCTCCCATCGTATGGGAATGCGAGATCCCAAGTCTCCGGGGGCTTGAGCCGTTCTCGCCGGCCTATCGCGCGGAGCTCCAGCGCCTGCGCCGCGAGGAGGATCAGAAACGACGGAAGGAGAAAGCCGACGCCATCCGACGAAACGCGAAGCGCCTGTATGACGGTGCTCTCTACCACGCCGACGAAGTCGAGGCTGGCCGCGATGACTGAGGTTACACGATGAAAATTCTTAGTGGTTCCGCCGAGACGGGCAGTTCCACCCCTCCTGGGGCGCGACGCCGGCTGAGCGGTACCGCTAGGCGCCAACGCGACGCCGCGCTCGTCGAGATCGAGGAGATCGTTCGAGCTCGGATGAGCGATCCGAGGACTGCGACTGTAGGTCGAAGGCGCGTTAGGTCCGATCATCGGGCCAATTCTTCGCCAAAAATTCGCCGATTTTGCTTGATCCGACGCCGCAGATCGGCGATCATTCGTCTATGCAATACACGATCGACACGGTCCGCGAGGAGCTCCACGGTTTCATCTTCCAGATGGGGCCTGAGGGGGAGTACGTCACAAGAGAGAGCTACCTGAGCGGCGACGTCGTCGCGAAGCTCGACGAAGCGCGACGCTGGGCGTCGCTTGACCCGCGCTTTGCTGAGAACGTCTCGTCGCTGGAGGGCGTCCAGCCGAAGGCGGTTCCGATCGAGGATATCACGATCCCCTTCGGGGCTCCGTGGGTCGAGTCGTCGGTGTACATCTCGTTCCTGCGCCACATGTTCCCGGCGTTCGACGGGTTCGGCGCGGAGCTCCGATACGTCGCCGCCACAGCGACGTGGATCTTCTCCGTCAGTAATAAGTACCTCCTGGGCAGCGTCGAGAACACCCGCACGTACGGGACGCCGCGCATGTCCGCCGTGGACCTGATCGAGTGTGGGCTCCGGCTCCGGCTCCCCGTCGTGTACGACGAGCAACCATCCGACTCCGGAGAGGGTGTGTCCCGCGTCAAGAATGAGCAAGAGACTTCCCTTGCTCAGGCGAAGCTTCAGGAGATCCGTGAGAAGTGGGCCGCGTGGATCCCCAGGGACGCCGAGCGCGCGAAGATGCTCGCGGCGGAGTACAACCGTCGATACAACCGGATCGTCCCGCGCGTGTACGACGGGAGCCGTCTGACGTTCCCGGGGCTGGCCATCTCCTTCCAGGGGAAGCCTCTCTCGCTGCGCCCGCACCAGCGCGGCGGCGCGCTCCGGATCGTCGAACGCGGCGAGAAGGACGACACGGTTATGCTCTCCTGGTTCCCAGGCGCGGGCAAGACTGCGGCGGCGGTGATCGGCGTGATGAAGCGCCTTCAGATGGGCCTGACTCGGAAGGCGGTCGTTGTCGTCCCGAACTCCGTCCTCTCCCAGTGGCAAGAGACTTTTCAGGGGCTGTACCCGGGACACTCCGACTGGATCCTGACCGGCACCGATCGCGCGTTCGATGCGCGCAACCGTCGCCGGTTCCTCAACGTCGCCGCGCTCGGCGACGCGCGGATCATTCTCCTCACGTACGAGCAATTCCGTTCGATCCCCCTCCGCCCGGAGACGTTCAAATCGTACCTCGATCGAGAGCTCCAGGATCTGGAGGAGGCGCTAGGGGAGTTCTCCGACGAGAGCAACGACCCCGCGAAGCGCAACCTCGAGCGAGCCTTCAAGGCCCGTCAGAAGGCCCTGTGTGACTTTGAGGCGAAGTACGCCAAGAAGTGGGCGAAGGTGACAGCCGCGAGCGACGCTGACGTGTCCTGGGAGTCGTGGGGCGTCGATTGTCTCGTCTGCGACGAGGGCCACTCATTCAAGAATGACGTTGTCCCGACGAAGATGGACGGGATCAGCGGCCTGCCCCGCGGCGAGAGTCAGCGCGCTTTCGACATGCGCGTTAAGCTCCACTACGTGACGACGCCGGAGCTCTTTCCTGGCATGGCGGCGCGGCGCGGCGGGAAAGGCGTGTTCCTCACAGGGACGCCCGTCACGAACAGCCTCGCGGAGACGTGGGTCATGATGCGTCACCTACAGCCCAGGCTCCTCCGAGAGCTCGGGCTATGGCAATTCGACGCATGGGCGGCGACGTTTACGACCCAGATCCCCTCGCCGGAGATGGACGCAACCGGCGCCTGGAAGATCCGGACCCGGCTCAAGTTCCACAATCTCCCGGAGCTCCTCGACGCGCTGGGTCTGTGCTGGGACCGCGTCGACCCGAAGCTCGTCCAGGGGACGCGCCCGTCGATCATCGGCGGACGCATGCGCGTGATCGAGACGAAGGGCAGCGACGATCTGAGAGCTTACACTCTCGATCTCGCAGACCGCGCCGAGCTCGTCAAGCGGCGGAAGGTTGAGCCCAGCGAAGACAACATGCTCAAGATCACGCATGACGGACGTTGCGCGTCCGTCTTCAACATGTCGCCTCAGAAGCTCTGGCCCACAGAGCGCATGTGCCCGACGTGCAGCGGCGCCGGCACGGTGAACGCTGAGGATCACGCGGGGGACAAGATCTGCTCGACGTGTCTCAACGTCGGGTCGATCCCTCACCGGACGAAGGTGGACGCGCTCGTTGAGACGGCGTGGGAGCTCTATTGCCACAGCGACGCGGCTAGCGGCTGCCAGCTGGTCTTCGTCGACCTGTTCACGCCGAAGGCGGTCTCTTCTCTCGGCGACGACGGTTCGGCGATCTCCGAGCTCACGGAGGAGGAGATTTTCCAGCAGCGCGGCGTCTACGGCGTGATCCGTGACAAGCTCGTCGCCGCGGGCATGTTGGCCGCGGAGGTTGCGTACATTCACGATGCGACCGACGACACAGAGCGCCGCGACCTGTTCGCGCGGGCCAATAGCGGCGCGTTGCGGGTCCTGATCGGGTCGACCCAGAAGATGGGCCTGGGCGTCAACGTCCAGCGTCGCGCCTTCGCCGCCCATCACCTGACGGTCCCCTGGCGCCCGGACTGGCTTGATCAGGCCAACAAGCGAGTCGACCGCGACGGCAACACGATGGACGCGGTTCACCTCGTCTGCTATCCGACGGAAGGTTCGTACGATATTGTCCTCTGGCAGATGATCGAGACGAAAGGAGAATTCGTGGCCGCGATCAACAGCGGAACCTATGCTGGCCGGAGCGCCGACGATATCGGTGATCTGGTGATCGACGCGACGACGGCGAAAGCGGTCGCCCTCGGCGACATGCGCGTGATCGAGAAGGTCAAGATCGAGCTCGAACTCAGTCAGCTGCAACGGCAATTCAAGGTCTGGAAGAACGAGAACACGCGGTCTCGCTGGGAGATCGAGGCACTCCCGGCGCAGATCGGCGAGAAGAACCGCGCGCTGGCGGAGCTCGTCGCCCTCAAGACTCACCGTGACCAGAATCAGCTAGCTGGATTCATCTCCAAGATCCGCCCCGCGATGGCTAGCTCGTCGGAGGGTCCGCTCTCCTGGAACGTGGTTAACGACCGCACGGCGGCGGATCAGCGCGTCCACGTCCTCGCCGACTCTCTCCGCCACAAGCTCGGAAGCGAGGGGCTCCTCGTCGGCGAGTACCGCGGTCTTTCGCTCCTCCTCGTCAGGGACGCCAACGGGATCCACCTTGCCGCGCGCCACGGAGACGGCGCGGAACTCATCGTGCGCGGCGTCGGCGCCCGCGGCGGGATCGGTGCCTTCGCTCAGCTGGAAGCGCAGCTTGCGACGCTGGAGACTCAGATCCACCGCGTGGGGACTCAGCGTGACATTCTCGTGACGCGCCATGGCGCTCTCCAGGCGGAGACTCCGGCGTGGACCCACGCGGAGCGCGCCGCTACCCTGTCCGCTCGGTACGATGAACTCTGCGCCGCCGTCGCCACCTCCGGCATCGTCGATCGGCAGACGTTCCGCTTCGTCTAAGCGCCCCCGCGCCGCCCCTCAATCGTCGCGATTGGCACGATCTCTGCAAAGGAATCGAGATCTCCAATCGCGACGATTTTTTCAAATTTCTTTCCCGATCGCTTGACTCCCTCCGCGGATCGTGGCACTCTGACCATAGTTCCGATACAAAAAACGAACGAACCTGGAGAAAACGATGACCACGACCGCTCAGACTCCCGCCCAGACCACGACGCCCGAGACCGCCGCCCCCGTGGCTCAGGGCGCGACCCAGGCCCCGACCCAGACCACGGAGACCGCCGAGGACTTCGGCTCGAAGCAGGAGAAGCCCAAGGGCTTCTCCGCCACGTTCCTCAAGCTCTCCCGGAGCAACCCGTACCTCCCGCCCGAGTCTATCGTCGTGGCCGGCGATCGGAGCACGGAGAAGGGGATCGAGCTCACGGGGACCTTCCTCGACGACGGTCGCGCCAACATCGCGTGGGCCAACGAGCACGAAACCCTGGTCTTCGGTCTCCTCACCGGCTCCGGCCCCGTCAAGATCCGCAAGCCTGTCCTGAACGAGGACGGCTCCCCCAAGATCGACCCCGAGACCAGCGCCGCGATCACGGAGCTCGTCGAGGTGATGGTGACGAACGGCGCGAGCGAGCTCGTCTACCTCCAGGGCTCCGATGATGACTGGTACCCGATCATGCACGATGGGCGCCAGCGCCGCCGCGCCGCGCTGGAGCTCCAGCGTCGCGTCAACTGGATCGCCTCCCTGCTCTCCGCCATGGGCGACGCCGCGAAGGCGAAGCCGGCCCGCCGGAACCTTTTGATCAAGGTTGGCCAGCGCTACGCCAAGGGGGAGACCTGGGCCGAGCTCGCGAAGGAGCTCAACATCCCGGAGTCCGTGGGTCAGTACCAGTCCCCCGAGATCGGCATCGCGACGACGCTCGCCGACGGCGTGACCGTCGAGTACCCGGCCAACCTCTCCTGGCTCAACGAGACGTTCGCGAAGATGGTTGTCGGCTGCGATGACCTGGGCGACGCCGTCAAGCGGGGCTGGCTCTCGTCGCACAAGGGCGACGGCGCGATCCGCGCCCACACCATCTACCTGAAGTATCAGATCGTCGGGACCAACGTGGACCCGCTCGATCCCGCCTCGCTGCTGGACTCCGTCGCCTCGAAGGAGGCGCAGGTCCCGACGCCCCCGAGCCTCCTCGCCGATCAGATCCAGCGGATCCTGTCCGCGAAGGAGAACCCCAGCGACCAGACGTCGGAGCCGCTCTACACGCGCGCCGCGGTCCGCGCCCGCTTCGGCTTCGCCGACTCGACGCTCGTCAACTACGAGCTCCTCAGCGCCATGTGCGACGAGGTGAAGGCGCTGATCGACTCCGGGCGCATGAGCATGACCGTCGCCCTCGGCAAGCGCGAGAGCGCTTTCATCACCTGGCCCAAGAAGGGCGATCGTACCCCGCTCCCCTTCGATAAGCAGCGCCTGGTTCTCAGCCACCTCCTCGCCACCGTCGCCGACGAGGAGGACGAGGACGGGCCGGTCAAGCTGATCGGCGCGAAGATCCTGGAGATCGGGCAGAAGCTCCGCAACAAGGCCATGACCAACAAACTCGGCCCCGTCGGCGCCGACGACGAGGATGACTCCGTGCTGCCCGCGCCGAACACCACCGCGGCCGGCACCGGCACCGCCCAGGGCACCGGCACCGCCGCTGGCCCCACCGTGAAGCCCGCGAAGCGCTCCAAGTCGGTGATCGATGCCGCCTCGTTCCGCGAGCACTCCAGCCGCGCCTTGAGCGCCCTCGTCAAGCCCGCGGAGACCGACGTCGCGGCGACCGCCATCTTCAACGCGGAGACCGATCGTCTCAACCTCGCCCGCTGCCTGGGCCTGGTGCTGAGCGGCGCGGAGCCGATCGGCGTCCTGGACGCCTGGCCGTCGGTTCGCGACGTCGTGATCGCCTCCATGCCCGTCGCCGCCCCGGTCGACGCCGCGCCCGAGATCACGGAGGAGGCGCTGATCCTGGACTTCATCTCCGTCGCCGTCGAGGATGCCACGACGAAGGGCCTCGAGGTTCCCGTCGTGACGGAGGCCACGGAGAGCCACGGCAAGAAGCCGACGGAGGCGCAGATCGCCTCCTGCAACGCCAAGATCGGCGAGTGGGTCAATGCCTTCAAGAAGGATCAGGGCGCGACGGTCCTGGACGAGTACCTGATGATCCAGGTCGTCAACGCTCAGAACTCCGTCGGCGCGCAGCCCGCGGCCTAGTCCACCCTTCGCCAGGACCGACGTCGGTCC
>OFQY01000478.1_pt1 | contig 15814 bp, 7 predicted proteins | sample 1542991 | NCBI WGS metagenome assembly OFQY01 (sample SAMN07774224, study PRJEB24372) | wastewater metagenome | isolation source: Exp Tend VB 10WW | collected 2016-02 | reverse complement strand
AATTAGGAGAAGAAATCATAGAACCATTTGATAAGAGTCTAATGACATCCTTTGCATCTTCTGGAATTGTTTTGTCTGCAATTATTTCTTTATTTGTTTTAGAACTGTCTATTGTTACTTTTGTTCTTTCTTGAATGTATTTTAAAATTAAAGTTCTAAAATCTAAATATTTTTTTTGATTTATGTTTGTAGAGACGATAGAATCAAAAAAGTTTGTTTGAGCAGATGTTGTAAAATAATTGAATTCATTTATTGACAAATTTGTTGTATAATTTGTGTATCTGCCCAACAAGTAACTTGTTAAATGATTTTTCCATAATTCAATTTTTTTATCATATGGTATAGTAGAATATTTTGGATTGAAGTTTTGAATTGTATCTGGTTTATATTTTTTATTAGCACTTGTATTTGACAAAGATTCATAATCTAACAAAAAATTGTTAGCAACACATTTGTCAAATGACACAGAATTCAAATCAACAATGTCATTGAAGTCAATGGTTTCTTGATACATGCTTGTATCAAAAATAAATGACAATGGTTTGAAAACCAACTCTCCGTAACTATGATTTCTTTTATATATATTAACTTTTACAATATCAACATTAGAAGTTCCGTGAAGAGCAGCAGAGTTTTTAGATTGTGTTTTGTTGATGGAAGATGTAAATCTTTTTGTAAAACCAGAAGGAATACCAACAGAAACAATTTTCATTCTTCTGTTTGAATTACTAATGTTGCCTAAAAATTTATCTTGTGACAGAAGTTTTCTCAACATTGCAATTTCTGTTTCTGAAGGAGCATTGTTTCCACTTTCAGGAGAACCAACAAACATTGGTCTAAACTTATCTGACAATGTAGCTGACGCTTGTATTGGTTGCGACTCTTTAAGAAGAATATTTGCTTGATCATACAAATATAAAGAATTTTGTAATTGAGATTTTTCTCTCAATATTCTAAAATCATTATTTGAATAATTTGCATAAGCTCTTAACAATTCATTTGTATTGTTGTCAAATTTAGCTTTAATAGAAGTTAAAGACTTTTGCAAAGAACCTTTTATTTTGTCAAATAATTGCAAATATCCATCTAATGCTTTCATTTCTCCAGCCAAACAAATCAAAATATCTTTAGAGATACTTTGATTGCCTGACAATAAAGTATCTATCAAGTCTTGATAAGCTGATGATCTTTGATTAAATCTGAATGTTGATGACAAATCTACAGATCTATAAGAACGAACAGCTTCATCTGCTTGTGAAAGTACAGTAGCACTTCCATCCGAATTTAAATAAACATAAGATGTATTTGACAATTGTGAATAGTCTGTTTGAGCAGCATATTGTGGTTGTTGAAAATTACTTACATTTAATTGAATTGAAACTGGACTTTGATTTGTGTTTGTGGATTTTGCAATAACGTCAGAAATATAGCTGTTTACTATATTTTGTGCTTTTGGATTAAACAAAATTGCTGTATATGTTCTTGTTATTACAAAATCTGTTTTAACATACAAATCAACCATGCTCAACATAATTTCATAAACAACTAATAGTTGCATACTTGTGCTCATTGAACTCAATCTTGTTTTGTATGAACCATCTTGAATAACATGTTCAATTTGAAAAGTTCCTGCCGCTGAACTGTATAACTCACTGGCAATTTGAAGCCATTGAGTAACCAAATCTTCTCCAACAGAATTTGAGCTCGACGGATTCAATTGACCCAACAAAGCAGTTTCAATATCACTTTGAGAAACATAATCAAATATTTCTAAATCTTGAGAAATATTTGATTTAAAAACTTCTGTTGAATTTATGTTTTGAGACAAATCTGATGAAGCCTGAAAAAATTGATTTGAAATAAGAATATAAATTCTTCTAATCAAAACAGAAATGTAAGGAATTAAATTAGAAGCAGCTCCTCCAGAATATTCATCTGAATTGAAATCATGAACAGAAATAAGTGAAGGAAAGTCTCCAGCAACAGTAACAATGCTTGACAAAATTGGAAAACTTTTATAGTTTTTCATTTCTGTTTGCAAAACACTAAAAACTCTATCCACTCCAGAACTTTTGTTTTTTACAATTCCATATAACAACAAATACTCAAATAATGTCTTCTTCAAAAGATCATTTTTATTTGCCAATCTAAAAATTGCTGCAATTATAGCTTGCTGTTTATTTGCTTTAAATTGGTATGTAAGTTTGTTTGTTGCTAGTTGCATAGCAGACAAATATCTGTAATAAATTTTAAGTGGCCACAAATTACTATTAACATCATTTGCTTGCATTAAATCTCTAATGACAATTGATGTGTCGTTTATTTTTGCTGTAAAGTTGTTTATATAAGTTTCAACAGGTTGTGTATTGAAAATAATGTCATTATTTTGAGTAGTTATGTTGTTTAATATACTTTCAACAAAATAAGAAGAACCAGGCAAATATTGCACGTTTGAAGTTATATTTTGTTGTTGATTATTTGCTGTAAGTCCAGAATTACTTTCTTTTATAAGTTTTTGTTCAAATGGAAGTACATATTGAGAACTATTAGCATCAATGGTTTGAATTCCAAGGGCAGCAACAGTTTTTAATCCTCCTGCTGGGCTAGTGAAAATATCATCTGCAGGTGAACCAAAAATATTTCCAAATGGAGAACCAGAATCAGCAGCAAAGTTAAATGATTTGTTTAATTTGTCTGTAATAGCAGAATTGCCTAATCCTTTTGAAATTCTGTACTCTTTACTAAAGAGAGTGATAAGCAATTTTATTCTATCTGATTTGCTTAAGCTGCCAAGTAATGTATAAAAGTTGTTTATAACTTCTGTTGAAGTTGCATTTGAATTAACAGAGTTTCTAGGACTTATATTAAGAAAATCAAAGTTTGTTTTGAGACTATATGTTGTATCAATTGATACAGGATCTGTGTCATTGACTCTATCAGGATCTTGATCTGCTAATAATGCAAAACTATTTTTTTCCAAAACGCCTCTAGTGTCAACAACAATCTGTTGAAACAGTTTTGTATTACTAAAGGTTTCAATTTTATCTTTTGGAATTTGTGAATATTGATTTAAAAACGCTTCTATTGTTGTATTTTTAGCAAATGATTGATTTTGACCATTGTATGAAAAATCATATGTTATATTTGTGGTTGAAAACAACTTACTAATATCAAATGATGTTTTAATGTCTTCAATAGCACCATAATAGTCTCTAGCTAAATTTAAAAACGAGTTAATAACTTGAATTTCATTATTGAATTCATCAATTACTTCAGATACAGTATCATTTTGATTTGACAACGATTCATTGATTGAAGAAATAAGTTGAATTAAATTATCTCTTCTAAGAGCCAAAGTTTTAAGTCTTAAATCAAGAAGTTTTCCATGTTTTGACAAATTAACGTCATCTAAATCTCCTGTTGAACCAAAAGAATTAAACACAGGTTTGAAATCCATTATGGAAATAACTTCAGGTCTAATGGTAGAAATACCATTCACATCATTAGCATCAGAACTAATTGATGCCACAGTTCCAAAAGAAGAATTTGAACCAGCAGCATTTACAGTTTTGTTAATTAAAGAATTGTTTGTATAAACAGGTGATAATACAGCGATTGTGTTTGCCGAATTAGCGTTTACAGTCGTGGTTGTAACTGTGCTGTTTTGATTTGGAGTTGTTTGCGTAATAATAGGCATAATTTCACGTTATTATTAGTCTAAATATCTCTAACGAGAAATTACTAGATTATTTGTTGTGACAGTTGTTCCTTCTTCGCCATCAAAATATTTTGGAGTAATGTAGTAGATAAGATTTCCACATTCACCGTCTGTAAGCAAATCAAAAAAGAAACAAGTAGCATTTGGGAAAAAATTGTGAACAGAAGATACAATTTTGGATTGACCATTTGTTTGTAGTGACACAATATAGTGATCAATTTTATTTTTATTACCAACAACTTCCCATTGAAGTCCTATGACACCTTCAGTAAGGTATGTGGCACTTGCATTACTAAGTAATGGTCTATCTTCAGGTACAATAATTTCAACAGTATCAATATCTAAAACTTCTCCAAAACTAAAAGCATCTGAAGCGTAATATTGTAAAAATGCATCATTTGTATTTTGTGGAACGTTTTGCCAAGGAAGAATGCCGTTGGTCAAAACAATTGGATGTGTCCATTTAGCAGGAGCATATGTGTAAGAAAGTCCTGTTGATGGATTTGTCAATGTTTGTTTAACTGTGTCATTTATTGTTTCTGGAAGTCTTCCATATGTTATAATTGTGTATTCATACTTGCTTCCAGGAGAGACTGGTTTTAATCCCATTGGTCCACCGACAGCAAAATCAGAAAAATTATTAGAATCTATGATTCCAAAATATTCAACTTCAGAAGTTGTTTTATTGGTTCTATAAACTGCTGTGGCTAAAACATATCCAAGTCTACTTCTGTTGGCAATAATGTCATCTATGAAAGAACTTTCATAACCTTGATCAAAAAGAAATTTCTGAAATTGATTTTGAGATTCTTTTATATAGTTTTTTGTTATTGTAAATTTAACATCAAGAACATTGTTATCAACAGATTGAATTGTTGGCAATGACACTGTTGTATCAACAATATTTTGTGTAACTCTTAGAAATCTTAAAACATGTTTTTTTGATGCAATTTTTTTAAGACCATTATTATAAGTTAACAAAACACTATATTCATAGTCATGTTTGTTTGTCAAATTATTATCTACAAAAACATATTCTAAAGCTGTATTAGAATTTCCAACTTTTCTGTTTGCTTCAACAGTAACAGGGTCAGAGTCAAGAGTTAAATCTTTTCTAACCAAATCTATAGCACATACAGTTGGAGGAATGTCTGTAATGTATATTGTTAGATTTCCAAAATTATTTCTATCAAGTTTTGAATATATGTTGCAATAATATGGCAATCTTGAAATGTCATTAAGGTTTGCAATATTTTTTTGAGTGCTTTCAACAATTGTTGAAGAAAATGCTTGATTAATAACGTTTTCTTCGGTTGCAGCTATTACTCTATAAAGCAAGGGATTAGATCCCATGGACACTTGATCTGTGTATGTAATAAAACCAGAACCAAATGTTGCTGGAACTGTTGCAACATATGTGTAGTTAGAATCTGTATTTGGTTCATTTCTTTTTATAACTTTTCTATAAATTATAACACTGGTACCAACTGGATCCATTTGTTTAAATCTTAATGTTGGTCTTCCTGCAATTAAATAAGAATCTAATAATGGTGGAGTAAATGGTGTATTCTTAATTCTGTTTAAAAATGAATGTCTTACAAACATTGGAGTAAGTTGAGTCGTTCTTTGTTTATCGTCAAATGTTTCAAATACAATTGAAAAATCAGAGACTCCAACAAGAGTTTCAGGAATATCAATTTCAATAATCACTTCTTTCAATTTGTTTTCTTTTATTACCGGAATAGAGATCAAATCATTTTCTGACAATGGGCTGTTTGCCTTTTTTGACTCATTTGTCACTTCCAATAATTGTTGTTGAAGTAATTTATAATATGGATTATTGACTGCGTAACTTGTTTTGGCAGATATTGTACCTTTTGAAGCGTTGTTTGCGTTAATAATGTTATAAGTTCTTTGTCCAAGTATAGCAGGATCTTGTAAAAGATCAAACAACAAATTGTGAGCATACAACCTTTGCAAATCATTCGATTGAAGGTATGTATCAGGATTTGTATAAAGCTCATTTGACAAGTCGGTGTAGATGTTGGTCTCAATGTTTGGAGCCCCTATACCGGATTTAGATAAATCTCCAACCCTGTATGTTTCAATTACCTTTTGTTTATCAACAGCAACAACATCTCTTAACAAACTTCCTGCTTTAAGAACATTCAATAAAGGCTTATCAAGATAACTTGTCAAATCAATATTATAGGTTGCCAATATAGCTTTTCTTTGTTCTACAGTAGCGTTTGTCAACGTGTTATACATATTCAAAATCAATTCAACAATATTATCTGCCGTTGTTGAAGGATCTATAATGTTACTAAAGTCATTAGAAATATTTGAACCAACAGTTCCGTCTCTAGTAAGATGAAGTTTAAGTTGAAACGAATTTAAATCAGAAGCGTTGAAATAATCAACAAGCATTCTTAATTTATATCTATAAATGTTTGTACCGAATGAATCTTTTGTTATTTTACTAATTGAAGCGAAAGCAGAATCGTTTGTAAATGAAACAATTTTTCTATCTCCAACGTTGGTTGGGATTTTTATAGAAGTTACATCACCTTCCAATATAGTTTTATTTGTTTGTATTGCCATTTTTCTATTACACGTTGCTGTCAAAAACCAAAGTAAACATGTTGACATATGTGTTCAATCCATTATTGTCAATAAATACTTTACCACAAAAAAATACATGTTTGGTTGTTCCATCTTCAACTTCAAAAGAGCCAAAATCTATAACATCCAACTTTCCTAAAGTTGTGTTATCAAATTCAAAAAATTGACACACCAAGTTGTTTTCATTTGAAGTTTCAACAAAGTTAACTGTTTGTTTAAATCCCATTGAGTCTAATTTGGACAACTCACTTTTAATGTCGTTGAAATTTAAAATTGGTTCTTGTTTTATATTAGCATAATTGCCAATTTGAACAGTTTCATCATTTGTGAATTTTTTATGATTTATTGGAGGAAGGAATTGAAAGTTTGGTATATGAGAAAGTCTTTTATCAAAAAAGAAACTTTCAATATGGTCTATATCACCTTCTTGAAAATTTTTATTTGATATAGGTCTATCATCCGTTATAACCATTGTTGTTTCTGTTGGTCCAAGAACAAATAATCTTTCTCTTTCATCAAGAGGATCTGGACTTGAAAGCAGCATTTGGTTTTTAAACGAATCTATAGACGCAGATACAACCCCATTTGCCAAACTAGCAAAAGTCGTAAAGTCTGTTACTTCGGTTGAAATAGATGAACTTATTACAAATATGTTTCCTGCTAACACACTTGCACCAGACAAAGTTGGAACTATGGCAGTCTTTAACTTTCCAGAATCATCTGTTTCGTAAACAATTGTATCTTGTGGCAAATTTGAAGCTTCAAAACAGTTTCTATATGTTTCATTGAATTCTAAACCACTAGGAGTTTGAGCGCCACCAGATACAACGGTATCCATCAAATATAAAGCTCCCATATCTGTAAAAGAATAATAGGTAGCCTTTAAAGAAGATCCAGCAATCTGCTTCTTTCCTTCTTGGGTTAAGATGGTATCTAATACTCTTTCTTTGTTGTTTAAAATTCCCATAGATATTAACTATCAACTTTCATCACAAACTGTCATCAAACGGCTGTCCAGCTTTATATTCACTATCATAAATTCCCGAGTCTCTACTGTTAGACAAAACAGACAATGAATCTGTGTCGGGATTCCAATTTACATAATTTTCTGCAATAATAGCAGCATCTGAACCACTAACAAAATTAATTTTAATTGGGCTTACTATAGAAACATTTGGAGCTTGTTGGTTTGTTCCATTTACAGAATCTATATTTGAATAATTAAAATACAATTTACTATATTGTCTTTGTTCCAACATATCTCTAAATTGACCAAATTTGTCTCTTCTCCATTGTGCTGTTAATGGTTTGACATTTGAGTTAACCAATCCATATTTAAATCCTCTTATTATTGGTGCCGATACATGCATTTTATAAGCACCTCCAATAAACGGAATGGCATTTTTGACAAAACTTGTACTTAATTCATTAACAAATGGTCCAAAGTCTTTTGTTTCTCCAATTCCAAAAAACAAATTGTTTTGGTGTTCAAGTCTGAAAGTCGTTCGTCTTGGAACAAAATCATTCCAATAAGAAGAACTGGTTGCAGAACCACTTCTAAAATCAAGACTTTCGAAATACGATCCCTCTGTTCCTGAAATTACTGTATCACTTAAAACAACGCTATATGCAGCAGCAAAATTTTGGCTAGATTCATTGTTTGTTTCCAAATTCGAAGTTCCATAATATGTTGTGTTAATGGTTCCTAAAATAGATGATGTAACTGGATAACTGTATGATGCAAAATTGAAAATTAGAAATTGATATTCAGCTACTTCGTCTTTGGAAAGATATCTTACATTGAGAAGATTTCTTGGTTGTACATTTTTAAATGTACTTTGAAATGGATACATTGTCATCCATTTTAATTCATCTGTTCCATTATGAAATCCAACACTTTGTCCAACACTTTGAGTAATAGCAATAGAGTTAAGAAGAGAAATATTTAGACTTCCTGTTGGATTTGGTCTCTTTGCAAGAGTCATTAAATCTGGATAATCAAAGTCTTCAACTCCAATGGCACTAGATGATGCTAAAAATCTAGAACCAGACATATATTGATAAGCTTCTGCTGGTTGTGAAGAACTTGGCAATGTAGAGAATATGTTATGAGTTAAAACTTTACCAGCAGCTTTAAAATAAGTTACAGGACTTGCAACATAAGAATCATAATAATGTTCAAACAAATCAATGTGTGTAGAAACGTAATTTGCTGTACGACTAGGAATGTATCTACCATAAACAATGTTTAGATAATCAGAAAACCACATTGTTTTATTTTTTAAATTATCATAAGATCTATCAACAGAAGCACCAATAGCTGTTCTTTTGAAATCAATAGATGCAGATACGGTATTTGGAATTGTATAGTTTGAGGAACTTAATCCATTTATAAAATCATCAGGATTACTTCCTGTGCTATATTGAGTGGGAATTGAAAAAACATTTCCATAAAAATAACGATCAGAATATGAACCACTGTAACTGGTCATATTATTTGTTATGTATTGATCTGGTATCATTATAGATGAACTAGACATGTTTTATCCTATAACTCTTTGCAACGCATTACTTGACAAAATTTGATTTGTTGAATCATTTTGTTCTTTATTGTTAGATACTTCCGAACCATAGATAATCAATCTAGCGTCCCCATTAATTTGAATTGACGATATGTGTACAATTCCCTCTCCGTTTGTAGCTGGTGTATTTGTATGTGGCAATACTCCTGTAACGTGGTGAGATCCATATTGAAAATCATATGGAGCTATTGCCGAGTAAGTACCTGATATAGACATTGAAAGATATGTATTTAGTTCTAAAATGTTTGGAATTGGTTGTTGCCATCCAAGAACCAATTCATCTTCTGGCAATAACAAATATGGATTTGTTTTTGTGTAATTTAATTTTAATTTTTCTGTAGAATTGTCACTAAACATTGGAGATAATGAATAAAATCCTCCAAGTGAAATAACGTCAGAAACACCGTATGGAAATGATAAATTTAATGTGAAAGCATCTATTTCGCCACGAAACAATTCAACATAAGAAGCAAAATCAAATAATTGTGCTGGGTTTCCATAATATGCACTGTTTACCAAAGTTGTTCCATAGCTATTCAATACGTCTCTTCCAGACACGTTTGTTAATCCTAACATGTTTCTTCCACCAAGTTCAATATCACAAGTTTCAATAAATCCATTGGTATCTGTTCCAATTATAGGATCAATAAGACCACCATTTGGATAAACATTTGGAGTCTTTACTTCAAGTTCCATTTTAAATTTTTCATTCTGGAATCCGAGTGCAGACATCCTATCAACTGCCAATGATTTACTTGTATCAATTACAACATCTTCTTCAATAAAATCTCTTATAAAATAAGATTGGGTGATAACTTGAGTATTTGCTGTTACTGTTTGAGAAGTAAATTCTGGAAATCTGAGATAAAACATACTTGCTGTTACATCTGTTGCAACAGGAACTGTTTGAAACAAAGGAAGTATATATCTGTTGTAACTACCTGTGAAATCATTTGTAAATGATGTAACAGAACCATAAGTTATTATGTCTCTATTTGTATTTACATATTCTTCCGAACCACTAACTGTAAGTTTTTTGTTTGTTGGAATTGAAACGTTTCTATAAATTGGGTTATATCCGTTTCCAGGATATTCTAAAATTTTATTTGGAACATAATCAAAGTTTCTATTTCTTCTTTGATTCAATAAAAAAACACTATTTTTTGCAAATGGATAAATTATTCCTTCTTCTGGAGCAAATCCATTGTTATTGATCGTATCAAAAACCGTGTACGTCGCGCCACTTATTTCCAAAACAATCTTTTCTGCCAAGAATGGTTTTGAAATATAATTCTTCATTTTTAACGTTTGAGAACTTGTGGCATGAAACTGTGGACCATATGGAAATGTATAATTGTCTGTAAGTCTTCCCATTTTGTCAAAATATTCAAGATTTGTACATTGAATACTGGCAGATGCTGCTGTTAACAATGAAAGTGATTCACTTGTACTTTGATTCCAACTTCCAGAATATGCAGGTCCTTTACCAGCATTTCCTCCCATTTGAGTATTGATAGCAAATGAATATTGATTTGCATTAAAACCAAGTCCAGAAGTAAAACCAATTGTTCCTGAATAAAACATGTTTCTAACAGAGTTTTGATACCTGTCATTTCCAACAACAGTTCCATATCCAATTGGTTCCCATTTTTTTAGATCAAAGTTGTAGTACATCATTGGATAAGAAAGTTCTGTTTCCAAATCTTGTTGAAAGACTGGCAATAATCCATTATTGAAATTTCTCAAATTGCTTTGAGAAATTGCCATCACGACAGGCTCCATGTCTGCTGAACTTATATCTACTTCAATTTTTAACTTGCTCCAAAGTGGTTGATTAAAACCTTCTCCAACTTGTTCTATAGCTGAACCTGTAGCATAAAATTCTGAATTTTGAGATTTGCCATCTGCTGCAGGATTGTCAGAATCTCTAAATGGAAAAATAACATCATTGGTTTCAAAATTAATAATTCCTTTGTTGTCAGCATTTGTTTTTAAAACACTTGACGTCACATACATTGTTGTTACAGTTTCTTCACTGTTTTCATTATACCAAATACTGCCTGTATGCAAGTAAAATCCTGCATTTACAACAGATTCAGATAAAAAATTAACTGTATCATTATCATTCCAAACAGAATTTGGAATTACGTTTTCACAATCCAACTTTTGTAATTGAATTCTTGGAGGCAATCCTTTTATTCTAGATTTTTTATTTGTTCTTGACATATTATGCGCCTCTTGTCAATCCAATATAAGCAATGCTATCAGTTCCATATATTTTGGATGTAGGACCATAAACATCATATCCAGCAGATTTAGATCTGGTATTAAACTCATCTCTTATATCATTGTTTAAATTTAAATCCATGCTAGAGCTCATTAAAAGATTTATTAAAGTTGGGTTTGTTGTTCTCAATTGTTTAATCAATGGATTGTTTGCATTATTTACAGCCGAATCATCAAATGGTTTAATAACAGCTTCTTGAATATTAACATATCCTGGAATTGCTAATTTCTCATCAAGATTTGAACTATCTCCAACGTATCTATCTCCCAAATCAAGAAAAAATGTAAGATGATCTTCTGTTTGTGGGTAATAATACTGTTCAAATTGAATTGCCAAGTATCCATCTGTTTCAAAATAACCTTTAACAGAATGAGCAGTTTGAGCAATAATTTCGTTTGTATTTTTTCTAAAAAGAATTGTTAGTGGTTCTAATCCAACTTCAAACTTTTCTTGAGGACCATCATTGAAAATCAATGGATATGGATAATTTACAGAATCGTTAATAAATGCAATAGGATCAAATTTAATTTGAGTGTCGTTAAATGATCTTACACCAGAATATTCTACAAAGTTTTCAAACTGTCCAAGAGTGTTAATTTTTGTGAATCCACAAATATTGCCAGACCAAATCTTTGGCAACATACCAACAAATCTTTGTCTATTTGTTAGTATTTCTACGCCTTGTCTAAACGGATCTTCTGCAGTTGTGTCCATTCCGTCTGTTGTATTATCATAGACAGATGTCATAACTTCAACAGCTTGCATTTGATAAGCATCATTGAATGGAGTAAATCCATGCAACTCTGTATCTAATGTGTCACACACTTTGGTCATTAATCCTCACAACTTATTTCATTAATTAGTAACGGCTAGCAAAACCACTAATAACTTGTAGAAGGATAGTTTCTTTTAGACCATTTCTATTTGATTCACCCACATAAATGTCTTCGGAATGATATTTTACTTTTGGTCTTTCTATTGGGGAAGACTCAATTACATAGTTTGTTCCCAAGAATTTTGTTTTCATTGGAACAAGTTGCTCAATGAAGGTACCAATATTGGTATCAAACCATTTATAAAATTCAAAGAATCCTTTAAGATTAACTTTGTCTGTAAGTTTATTAAAGTAAGCTTTTCTTAGAATATCCAAATCGGGATAGTCTTCAGAAAACATAAGTTCAGGATTTCCAATTGCACTATCAATTTCTTCAAGAGTAGCAAATATTGTCATAATATCTTGACTCAAATAATCAACAATTGAAAAATCAATTGTAAATTTTGTACTATCTTGAGGAATTTCTGATGGAAGAATCTCATAAACAGGAGCTAAAGAAGCCCAAGAACCTTCATTGTTTTGAACATTTTCAATGTCTTGATAAGATCTTACTCTCACCTTTTGTACAGTGCTTCCTTCATCATAATGTGGTGAAAGATAAGAAAATTGAATTTGAGCTGGAGTAAAGATTTCACTACTTGTAACAGGAAACATTGTTCCAGTTAGAGCAAAATTATTTTGAGTAAAATCAACAAGATTAATAGAACCAATAGAATCTGTTTCCATATCCACTTGATCCACTTCGATTGACATTCTCAATCTATTCCAAGAACCAGTTGATACTGTATCAAAGTTCCAATTTGTTTTTGGATCCTTAACACCAACAGATCTATAATTTCTTACGTGTTCCATCCATTCTTGATCATCAAGATACTTAGACCAAAATCTCATTTGGCTTACTTGCCCATTGAATTTTGTATATCTATAGTCGTTTGACAAAGAAGAATCATTCAAGAAAACAGAACTCGTTAAATCAACAGAAGCAGAACCAATTGCCAAATAATTTGCGCTTCCAGTAGCTGTATAACCAGAAATTACACCAAAATTTAAAGTATCCGAATCAGATCCTGATGGCAAATACCATGATGCTGTTGTGTGAGACTCATATATTTCTCCATTCATATTCTTTGCAACTCTTAAAAAATATGAAGAAGATACGTTTGACCACAAATTATCATCATTTCTACGTTTGCCAACAGAAACATACCAAGAGTCACCATCATACATGTTTACTCCTGTAACAATCAAACTTAATGGAGCATTTAATCCTGGTCTATAAACAAATTCTACATTTTGTGATTGACTGTGGTAAAATACGTTTCCTACTAGAAAATTAGTTATTCCTAGTCCACCAGAAAGTTCTGCTCTAATCAAACTTTGTGTAGATTCCGTTTCGCTTGGATTGAATCTATACAAACCTTCATATGCCCAAGAACCTGAAGTTAATAACATGTTACTATTATACGTATCTGCCAAATCAATAGCAGGATAGCCTGGTTCAACTCTTGTACTTTGTAGTGATGGACTTCTAACGTATCCACCAGAAACAAAATTCAAAAATTCTACTGTTTCACTTCTTGTATCTCTTACCCAAGAAAGATTTCTTTTATTTGGTCCACCATATTCTCTGATTCTAAAGTTGTTATCTGGATCTATTCCAACAGCTCTTAAAAATGCTTTAATGGAATATATTGTTCCCTTTGATTTAAGAATATCTTGAAGATTAATTAAAATTCTTCTCCAAATTTCATTTTGAACTCTATTAAGATTTGTTGAATTTGTACTAATAAAGTAATCAATGTTCTCTGCATCAAAATATTGTTCCAATGAAGCATCTTGAAATAATGGTGGTAGATCAATTCCAGATTGATTTGCCAACATTTGTAAAAAATTATCAGGAATGTTGTCTTCAGAATCGTAATCTGTCCAATTTAAATTGGAAAATGCTTGTACATAAAGCTTTAATTCATCAAAGTATTTTGCCCAAACATACATTAGAAGTAACATTGTTTGTGTTCCTCCTAATTTTGCACTTCTTGGATCATTGCCAGACGTAAGAGCATTAACAATTTCTCCAACATCATCACTATTAGGATCAAGAGCATCTTTATAAGCTCCAGCATCAAGATAATGTTTTGGAATAAGTCTTGTGATTAAATTTGGATTACTTGCATCATGCAAAGAAGCAGAATTCAATAATTCTGTTTGAAGACTCAATATTTGAGATTCTTCAGGAAAAAGAATTGGAGAATAAAATTCCTTTTCATACAACATTGGAGTAGAACCAGCAATAGATGAAGTTGCAATGTTTCTAACGTTTAAAATTTGTCCTGTTGCAGACAATCTTCCATGAAGAGAATTGAAAGAATAATCTGTTACAACATCAGAACTAATGTTTTGTGGTTCGTTAAATTTATAGTAAAGCTTTAAATCATCAGAAGCAAAAATGCCCTTTTGTTTAAATTGATCAATTTGTGTTTGAGTTCTTGTTGTTCCCCAAACTCTTAATTCGTCTAGAGCTCCAGAGAAGGTTGTTTGAGGAGCAAAAGAAGAAAGCATTGAAGAACCAGAACCAACTAAAAAGTCATTTGAATAATTTGTTATAAAACCAAATTCTTGTGGAATTGAAGAACTTCCATAAAGTTGACCATTTAAATATCCAACAATAGAATCTACACCAGGAGTTCTATCCCAAACATAAGCAACATGATTCCAGGAACCTTTTGGTACTAACATGTTAAATGAATCAACAAGAGTTCCAGAAGCCACCATAAAACTTAATGTTGCTTGACTAATACTTCCTGTAGAATTTAATCCAACAAGGTAACCTTGAGAATTGCTTACAGAGAAGTCTGTATGTTTATCTATAACCGCTTGGTTCGAGTTTGATATTGGGGGTATATAGACTTGCATCTCTATCGTTAGAGAGTCGTATTCGGGATTTAAAATGCTTTGTCCAGTCTGTTTGGAAGACATGCCAGGATACGCTGCACCAGCAATATCTTTTGTTACAACATAAGTTCCTCCAGAAGACTCGCCTACTGCAGTTCCTGATAAAAACAAATATCCTTTATATTTTGGAAAATTATCATAAACATACTTTTCAAAACCAGTTAGATTATCAAGAAATTGTTTTACATCTGTTTCTGACTTATCAAATGGATATGTGTTTAAAATTATATCAAATGCTACGTTTGTTTTTACTTGTGCAGAATTAAAAAATGTACAGCGTTAAGACTTTTATTTTCTCTTTTCTTCTTTGGCAATTGCTTCATGTGAAAAAGTGTAATGAGATAAAATACAAGGAAATACCCCATCCAATATATAAAAAATATGTTTTAATTTTATGCGTCATTTTGTTTTTTTGATATTGGTTTTAATTTTATGCGTTTGACGGCAAAATATTTTTTAAATACATTACTTTTCTCAAGCGCATCAAAGGAGGTTTCAAGTCGAACCAAAGTTTCATTGACTCTTTGTCGAGCCATCATTTCTCTTTGAGACATTCTGCCTGATACGTTTTTGTGTGATGCATGTAGCATACCTTTAATGATAAACATTAAATCTTTGGACGAAGCCCTATTCATATTCATCTTTGTTTAAAATTTCTGTTATCAACCCAAAGAATTACCGAGCCATTTGAATTATGTTGCAACATTACATTAAGTTTTTTAGAAAACAGTTCTTCGGCAATAGAGAAAATATCAGCCAAATCAGGATTCTCAATAGTCTTTTTATCAGGATAACCAGCTTCTTCCATTACATCAGTT
>OFQY01000477.1_pt1 | contig 15826 bp, 17 predicted proteins | sample 1542991 | NCBI WGS metagenome assembly OFQY01 (sample SAMN07774224, study PRJEB24372) | wastewater metagenome | isolation source: Exp Tend VB 10WW | collected 2016-02 | reverse complement strand
TCCAGAAGATCGCCGAGGCGCTCGCAAGTCACTGGCCAGACGCCTTTGCGGCGCTGGCTGGCCGCGTTGCCCGCGAGGACGCGCCCGGACCTGGCCTCGCGGTCGTCCCGCAACTCCAGCTGGCGTCCCGGGCAAGAAGCAGAGTGCTCGTGAGAGCGCTGGCGGCGTTCGCGGCCTCTGCATCGGCCGCGACCCGGTTGTATTGTTGCTGGTCTCCGATGGCCATGGGCGCTCCTAGGGGTTCACAAAATCGGTGTTGTAATCGGGGATGAGCGGAGAGCCGGTAAGGTACTCCCAGGGCTCGTTAATCGGGATGGTGTCGTAGTTCCCGTGGAAGCCCGAGGCGTCCCAGGTAGTCGTCCCGTCGTTGTCGATGATGGCGAAGCGGAACGACGTGCCATCAGGCTTCCACTTTTGCAGAGTGAAGATGAGCTCGCCGACCTGCGCTTCGCTGATCGCGTTCGCCCCCCAGAGCGTTCCGTCATCCCAGAGACGATCATCGTCCCAGAGGTTGCCCTGAGAGAACGGGTGGGGTTGGTGCAGTACGACGAATGAGTAGCCGACCTTGCCTCCGAAAGCGCCGGAGATGCCTGCCTCTCTCAGGTCGCGCTCGCAAACAAGGTCGACATTCGGATAGCCAATGCGCCGCAGCTGGTAGCGCAAGCCGTCTTCGGTGCCGGCCTCTTGCTTGCGGTCCCAGCGGGTGAGCAGGTAAGCGCGGAACTGCTCGGCGGTCTCGCGCGAGGAACGCCGGTCGTTCGAGTTGCGGCCGTGCAGGTCCAGCGCATCCTCATCGCAGACCGCAATCAAGGACTCCCGCACGGCGTCCGCCATGTCCTGGGCGATGGTGTCCATTTGCGCCAGGATGGTGCCAAGCAGCGACCAACCAGGCTGCGCGCGCAGGTAGCTGGTGATGATGGCTCGCAGGCGGTTCGTGATGCGGGCGCTCATACAAACACGTAGCTGACGCCGCTCAGGTCAAGCACGGGGATCTGGGCGTAGGTGGCAGAGACCGGCGTTGCAGGCACGGTCAGGTCGACGTTGCGGATGCCGATCTTGTCCGCGTCGGCCATGCGAGCGCCCAGGGTCTGCGGATAGACGGTCTCGCCGATGTCGAACCCCGGCTCGGTCGCGGTGCCCACCTGGAAGTCAGTAAGCGCGGCTTCGACCAAGCCCTGGACCTGGGCCAGCGAGTGCAGGCTGGCGCGCTTGACGTAGACCACGGCAGTCACGGCAATGACCAGGTTGGCAGCTGAGCGCACGGCCAGCCGAGACGACCAGCAGAACTTGCGCGGGTTGTAGTAGAGCGCCTCGACGGCTGCAACATCGGTAGCGCTTAGCGCGCCAGCTGGGCCAGCCAGCATCACCGTGGTTACGCCGCCCGAGGCCAGCCCGGTGTCGGGGTCCAGGTTGGAGTAGATGCGGATGTGCCGCACCGGCGTCTGCGCGTAGCCGGCGGGCTTCTGCAATCCCCAATAGACCAGCGCATCGGCGGTTGCGGCATCGCTAGGCGGCGCCCCGTCTCCTGCACCGCCGCCGCGGGTGTCCCAGCGCGAGGCCGCCAGCGTCCGCAAGATGTCCGCGGTCTGTGCGGGCGCGCCAGCTTGCGACAGCCACGTACCGGTGAACTCGAGCGCGACGGGAGTAGGTGTCATCGCGACAAGGCCCGAGCCGTCCCCGGCGTTGCGGCAGTCAAAAAGCAGAGTCAGGCCGCCGCTGATCGCATCGCGCACCGCGCGCCGCACATCCTCGGCGGTGCTGACGACTACGCTGCCAGCGTTGGTCTCCAGCGTGATTTCTACGGCGCCGCTGATAAAGCCGTTCACGGCGAGCACCTGGCTGGCCCCGAGGTTCAGCAGGTCCACGGTGACGCCGACCGCGCCAGCGTTGAACAGGAGGCCGGAGTTGCCAGAGCCGATGGCGGTCGCGGGGCCGCTCGGCGGGTTCGATACGACGATGCCCGCGTAGCTGGTCTTGAGCTCGAGCTCTGAGTAGACGGGCAGGTTGTAGGCGTCGCCGGCCTCGTTCGCTTCGAACTCCAGCATTAAGACGCCGTTGGGGTCGATGGCGCCGGGCTCCGTGTTCGTGTAGAGCCGGCTGCGGTCGGTGAACGGCCCAGGGGTCCCGATGGTGATGCTGCCCGCGGCGAAGGTGTACGCGGGAGCGCCGCCGACACCGCGCAGGAGGATGCGGCCCTTCGCAGACACAGCGCCATCCGGGGTCAGGCTGAACTGCGACTTGACGAACAGTTCCAGCGCCGCGCCCTCTCCGGTGTCCAGATACATTCCGGACGCCAAGTAGGTCACCAGCGCGCGCAGCTCGGCGAAGCCCAGAGTGCAGAATCGGGACAGCGCCAAGTAGGGGTTGCGGACTGACCAGAAGCGCCACGGAACCGACGGGGAAACCGCATCGTAGGCAGCGGTGAGCCGCGTCCAATACTGCGACTCGGTGACGGTGGTTAATAGGTCGCTGAGCAGCGTCAATTCACCCTCACGAGCTTGAGCGTTGTGCCGTCTTGCTGGAGCTGGAGCTCGGCCACGACACCAGAGGCGCCGACGGCCGACATAGTCACGGCGAGCAGCCCCTGCGTCTGCGTCACCCGAGCGCGCATGCTGGAGTAGCGCGGGTCATCTTCGAACAGGGAGGCGATGCGCGACTCGAGCGCGGCGACTGCGCCCGCGTTCATGCCCTTTTCGAGGTAGTCGTTAAGGTTCAGCGTCTTGTCCGGTGCCCAGAACAAGACGCCGTCTTCCTCGGTGACCGCGCGCAGCATGTCCTCGATGAGGACCTCGGAGTCCGAGAGCGCGCGCCCTAGCGTGTCAAGCCCCGGGCCGCCGGCAGCGCCTGCGAATGTGCTGGTCTCGATGCCGGGGTCTGCCACGGTCGAGTATACGACCAGCTACGGCAGCGACAGATCCGGCGAGCCCCCGGTGATGTGCAGCGCTTGCTTGAACAAGGGCGGCGTGAGAGGGCCAGGGTCGACCGCTGACCAGCCCACGCTTATCACCACGGTGGCTCCGCCGGTGCCGACGGTGCCCGTGGTCCAGATGAGCCAGCCAACCGGGTCATCTTGGCGCGCCACCGGATGACCGCCGGCGCCGGGCTGGTAGAGCAGCGCCACCGCACGCTCGCTGTCGCCGTCCTCGAATACGACATCGCACCGCGCGTTCGCCTGGATGGTGAGCTTGGCACCCGCCGGCAGCACGCGGTAGCCCGCGGAGGTCAGCGGCGGCACGTTCTTGTCGTCCAGTTCGATGTCCAGACTTCCATCGCTGCGCTGCTGGATGACGCGGCCGGTGTGCGTCTTGAACCAGTCGACGTGCGCGGTCTCCTCGCGGATCACGGTGCGCAGCGCCTGCGACAGCCGACCCTCCGCGGTCAGGCCCTGCGGGTTCAGCGCGTAGATCGTGGCGCTGCTCTCGTCCGGCGCGATGCGGTAGACGATCTCTCCGACGTAGATGCTGACGGCTGGCCCGCCCTGGGGGCCTAGGTACAGCTGACCCGGCCGCAGCCCGAGCGCCTCTGGCAGCAGCGGCACGACGCCGGACGCGGGCGCATAGTCCTCGGACAGGATGTGCTGGAACTGCCCCGCCGGCTGCCAGTCGTCCACACCCAGCCACACGGACCCATCGAGCAGGAATCGCCAGGTCACCCCGAGCTTGCCCGCCAGCTGGTCGAGCTGCTGCCCCAGGTTGCCGGCGCGCCTGACGTAGCGTGTGATCGTCCGACTGAGCAGCGAGGGCGCGATGGTCGAGCTCTGCGCTTCATCGGCGTCCCGCAGGATATCCGCCAGCACCAGCTTAGCCGGCAGTTGGTAGTCGTACATCTTCGCAGGAAGCGCTCTGGCGCCGTTGCCCTTGCCGCCCACCATGTACGCCTGGATGCTCGTGTCCGCGCTGCCAGAGCGCAGCACGGTGCCCCTGCAGCTCGTGCCCAGCCAGTCCAGCGTGACCTGACCGGACGGCACGCCCGCACCGCCGATCTCGTCAAGGTAGGCCGTCCAGTTCCCGCGGCGCTTGATGACCAGCGACCCGCGGATGAGCGGCTGTCCAGCGACTGAGCAATCGGCCATGGCGAGTTTACGAGGTCAGAAGCGGGAGGCGGCGCGCGAGGACGAGTTCACCGTGATGGCGTTCGCATCGGGCGATCCTTGATTGGCCAGGCCCTCCACGGGGTCGAGCGCGATGCTTGCCGGGATTCCGTTGTCGATGCGAGCTTGCTCCAGCGCGCTGATCGTGCGGACGTTGAGCGGCAGGAGGTTGACGCGTGGCCGAGGCCCGAAGCCCGGCCGGTAGGGGATGAGCGTCGCTGCGCCGCCGACCAGGATCTTAGTCTGCTTCGGGGTGTTGCTTGACCCAGACTTCCGCTTGACCGAGCTGCACGAGATCGTGACGACCAGCGGGCCGCCGGCAGTAGGGCGCTTGCTGGAGACCTTGTGCACGACGCAACGATCCACGCTTGCCTCGGATAACAAGGGGTAGGAGACCGAGACTTCGTTCCGGTTCTGCGGGTTGTTGTAGTCGATCAGCAAGGGCCTTATGGCGAACCAGGATTCAACCTGTTCGTCGGTGTGCAGCTTGAGCGTGACAGTGAAATCACACGCCTTGAGACCACGGAAGTGAGGCTCTGCGCCGTCATCACCGCTCCCTCGCTTGTGCTGCTTCGCTAGCTCGCGCGCAATGTCGGACAGATCGAGCTCACCGGGCAGGAGCCGGCCAGCCATGTACAGCGCGTCGTTTGCGTCGCTCTGGTCTACGTCTCCGACGTTCCGGGTTGTGCCGTTCGGAGCAGGGACGGTCCCTTGATCGAAGAAGCCCATGCGCTACCCCGGGGCCGATGCCGAAGTTGGGTTGCGAACCATCATCTCCAGCTGGCGGATGAAGTCGTTTGCTTGCTCCATTCCAGAACCACCGCCGACGATGAGGTTCTCGACATAGACCTTCGTGCCGCCGCCAGAACCAGACGCGCCGCCCGTGATCTGGTCGAGGTACTCGCCCTGCAGCCCGCTGACGATCTCGCCGCCGTGGGCGATGATGAGCTGCGGCGAGCCATAGGGACCGGGGACGACGCCGCCGGTGGCTAGGCTTGGGAGTTCGCCGCGCTCGCCTCCTAGTAGGTCATAGGCACCGCCGATGAAAGTTCCCGGTGCGATAATGCTATCGCCGATGTCGCTAAATAGATTCCCGTATGCCTTCTCGTCGCTTCCGGTTGCTACGCTGGAATAACGGTCAAGGCCGCCAAGGCTGAGCAATCCAACGTAGACACCCTTGGCCACCGCTGCAGTTACCTTGGCGGTAAGCGCGACGAATACGTTCTCATCTGGGTTCGCGAATGATTCCCTGACTCCGCTCGATATATCTTCCACTACCTTCCGAAACCGCTTCTCTAATGCGTCAGCGCCGACCAGTAACTTATCAATAAAACTACCGGAGTTCTGCGCGAGTCCGCCAAACGGCACAAACACGTCATCGACGAACCGGCTGATTATGTCGGCAAACTTCTGCCCGCGCGCAGTGGTCTCATCGAATAAGCCGCCGCTGCTTCCGATGTCCTGAAGGATCTTCTTGAACTGGCCAAGCGGGCCGCTTTCGGCGATTCGCTTGGAGTTTAGAACGTCGCCCAGGCCGTTGCGGATGTTGCTGATCGCGCCCGCGAACGTGGTATCGCCCTGGGCCTTGGCGAACTCTCCCAGCTGGCCAGTGTTTGTGTCGTACTTGCGCGACACCGCAGTGGTGACCGCGTCAAGCGCTTCCTCGCGGGTGACCTTGCCGCTGCGGAACAGCTTCAAGAAGTCGGCTCGCGATGTGTTCTGCTTCAGGCCCTTGATCTCGGCGAGCGCATTGAACACGTTCTCGATGCCGGGCCCCTGAAGGCCGGCGCTCTGGAACTGCCCGAAGGACGCCTGCGCGTTGCCGCGTAGGCGCGAGATCGCATTCAGGAAGGTCTCGCCCTTGCCCTTGCGCGCGCTCTCGATGTCCTCGACCGCGGCGGCATACTTGCTGAGCTCGTCCGAGCGGAAGTTGTTTGCGGCCAGCGTGTTGTAGATCTTGACGACGTCTGCGGTGTCAAACTTGGTCTGCTTGGCGTTGACGCGCGCCTCGTCGAATAGCGTGTTGGCGATCTCGGAGCTACCGTAGATCGCCTTGAAGCCCTCGACTGATTCTTCGCGCAGGCTCTGCGCTGCGATGGTGGCCTTGCCGAGGTTGTAGGCCAGGCTCGCACTACCAGACACCAGCGCGGTAACACCGCCGATGATGCCCGAGGCGGCACCGCTTAGCAGGGTCCCCGGCAGGCTGGCGATGCCTTCCGCCGCTTCGTCGCGGAGCCCAGAGAGCTTACCGGCGAACTTCCCGCCGACAAGCCCCAGGAAACTGCTTGGGCTGCCGCCGCGCGCCTGCGCGCCCGCCACGCGCCCAAGGCCCGCCGCTGCGCCGCCGCTCGCGGACCCCACGCGCCCGAGCTTGCTGACGATCTGGTCGAGCTGAGCAAGCAGCGGCGCGAAGCTCACCTGGCTGAGCGTGGATTGCAGCTTCTGCGCGGCGATCTCGGCGCGGGTAAAGCTCGTGCCGGCCTGCGCGGCGAAGGTCTGAAACTTGTTGCCCGTGCTCGGCAGCGCGCTGTCGACGCGCTCGAGCGTCTTGCGGGCGCGCTCCAGCGCGGCATTGAAGCCGCTCAGCGCGCGCGTCGCTTCACCGGCCGGCCCGGTGAGCCGCGCGACGTCGAGGGAGTAGACGAAGTTCAGATTGTCGGCCATCAGATCACCGGGCGCCGGCAAAGCACCTTGAGAATCTGCTCAAGGATCTGGTTGTTTTTCTCCAGCTGGCCGGCGAGGTAGAGCGCGCCGGCGTAGCCAGATGCCGAGCGCGGACGGGCCGCCAGCGCATGCAGGATCTTGCCGCCGACGTTCACGTTCCCCTTGTAGGCTGCCGTGGCGTCGGCGGTTATTTTTTTTCGCGGTCTCGGACGCGGGAGCCGGCCATGCCGATGAGGGCGTAGCCGATGAAGATCGCGAGGAATGGCGTATCGAGCAGCGCCTGCTCAAAGCCGGGCTTGCGCTTGTCCTTGTCCGGCATCTCCTGCACGCAAGACCACGCGGCCCAGGCCAACGCCTCGCCGCGCAGAGGCATCATGGTGCCGCCGTTGCGCTGCATGAAACGCGCGAACTCGGCGCCGGACAGCGGCCGGACGAGCGAGGACCAGGCGCCAACACGGACACCGAAGGCGCGCCGGTGAAAGCGCGCGCGCGCGTCATCATCTACCAGCTCGGGCGCATCCTTCACAGCTCGGTAGCCGGCGAGCTCGGTCAGGGCGGAGAACAGGTCCGAGGCGTCGGCCGGGTAGTCATCGAGGTGCTGCTGGACCGCCAGCATGTTGTCGCCGACCAGGCAGGCGAGGCACTCAGCGAGCCCGGTATCGGCAGGGTCTTTCATCTGACCCGGCGCCTGCTCTGCGCGCTGCCTCTTGGTGGCAAACTTCAGGTACTCGTCCGCCTTGGGGTCCATGCTGCAGACCGGCTTGCGCAGTACGACCTGCAGGAACTGGCCGTCATCGGTCTCGAAGTTCAGCTCGCGCGTCTCGCTCATCGCTTCACATTCCCGAGGCAGGCGCCATTGATGAGCATGAAGCGCGTCTTGAACTCCACCTCGATGGCCAGGTTGGGGTCGCCCTGGCTGAAATTGAACGGCTGCGTGATCAGCGACGACTCCGGGAACTCCACCTTGAACTGCGGCGCGCCCTCCTGCTGCAGCGACAGGACGATCGGGAAGATCTTGTTTCCCTTCCCGTCGCCGCTCAGCGTCGGAGAGTTCCACACTTCCAGGTACGCCTCAAGCGTGGTCTTCAGCTTGAAGTTGTTGCACTTGTACCGGCCGCGGCCGGCGCCGATCGGGACCTGGCCGGTCCCCTCGATGTCGGGCCGCGTGATGCCGTCGCCAAAGGAAACGCTCTGGAGCTCCTCGGGCAGGCGCTTGAGGCCGAGCAGTCCGAGGTAGATGTTGCTGAAGTCAAAAAAGAATCCGTTCGCAGAGAACCCCATTGTCCGGACTCCTTACGGCAGCTCGAGCGTGACGCCGATGGTGATCACGTTGTTGTAGCCGAGCGGCAGGACGCGCAGTTCCATGCGGAGCTCGCGCGTGGTGATGTAGCTGTAGTTGCGCAGCACCGTGATGGTCTGCTCGCCCGGTGGGAGCCGGGAGGCGCTGGGCAGGTTGTCGGTCTTGGGTTTGAAAAGCAGTGCCTCGACCGCGCCGCCGACCAGGGAGGCGATCGAGTCTGCATCGCCCTGCGCGATGGCTCCCTTGGGAACTTGCGCCGACTCCGCCGCCCCGATGCCCTCGGCTGGCTTCTCGATGAGCGGGAAGGCTGCCGCCGCCGCAGTGCGCGCAGCCTCCATGAGGACATCGACGTACATGATCAGCGAGTGTGCGACGTCGCTCGGCTCGGCCATGGTGGGGGAGCTCGTGATGTACTGCTCGCCGTCGCCCTTGACCGGGAAGGTGCGCGTGGTGATGAAGCGCTCATCGGCGAGGCCTGGCAGCTTCTGCTCGTCGTGCTTGATGCCTGGGTCGGTGACGACCCCGGTGGTCGGATCGACGAGGTAGCGGATGCGCGGCAGTGGGCCGGCGGCAGTCTCAGCCAGGCTCTGGTGCATCGCCTGCAGCGACTTGCGCCCGGTGGCGAGCAGCACGATGGGCCGCGTGTAGACCCGCTCGCTGTAGCCGCTGATGTGCGAGTAGTGGCCGGCGGCGATGCGCAGCAGGCCGTTTTCGCTGGCATAGCCGGTCCACTCCGCGTTCAGCGCATTGATCCACTGCGCTTCCGTCTCGCTGGGCACCCCCTCGGCGATGTCGCGCACGTTGAAGTATCCGCGCAGGTAGCGCTCAGTGGCGACGTCTTGCAGCGCGGTGTCGAGCTGCGCGGCCTGGGTGCGCGTCACCACGGTTGGGCTGGTGACGTAGCCGGCGCGCCGCGAGGTGTCCGCGATGATCGCGTTCATCGAGGTGAGTAAGTCTGCGAAGGCGACCTCGGGCTTCTCGACCGAGAAGGTGAACACGTCGCCCACCTCAAGGACACCGCTCAGCGTGATGGTTATGCCGGTATCCACGAACCCATCGCGCAGCACCACGATGCCGCTCGCAGGCACCAGGGTGCGGCTGCTGGTCAGCGCGCCGTTGTCGCTGCTCCAGGTGATGGACGGGGCCGGCGAGCCGCCGACCGTGCCAGCCGTGACGCAGGTGATGATGAAGTTGTGCGCGTCGTTGCCGGTTCCGCCGGCCGACAGCGCCGCGGTGCTGCCAAACTGCAGCGAGGTCTGCGCCTTGGGCCCCGCTTTGCCCGTTCCAGTTCCGCCGGCCGCCGCAGACACGAGAGCCGCCGCGGTGGACTCGGCCGCTATGGCCGCGGCGATGGCAGCCGCCGTGCTAACCGGAAGTCCTGCGGAATCGGTGCCCACGTTGACGATGACGTGGCCGCCAGTGACCGGAGGAACAGACAGCGCCGTGCCGCTTCCAGACACGACGTGCGCGATCGTGGTAGCCGCTTGCGTCAGCGGCGCATAGGTCACCGCGCCGTCATCGAGCTGCTGCACGGTCATCGAGCCAGCCAACCCGCCGCCGGTTCCTACCGCGGTCGCGGTGACAAGCGCCGCGGCAGTCGCCTGCGCCGCGATGGCAGCGGCAACCTGTGTCGCCGTACTGAGTGGCTGCAAATCGGAATCGGTTGACAGGTTGACGATGACGCTCGTGCCGACGACTGGCGGAACGCTCAGAACTGCATTCGCGGTGGCCGGCAGAACGAACGTAACGGAGACGCCGTCGGTCAGCGCCAGGAGCTCAATGCTTCCGTTGTTGAGCGTTACCACGGAGACCGCAGCCACAAGGCTCGCCCCCGTGCCGCTGCCGGCGATCACGCCAGAGACCAGGGCCGCCGCCGCGGTATCAGCAAGCACTGCGGCCAGGATGGCGGTCGCGGTTTCGCTGGTCGCCACCGCGCCGGCGCCGTCGGTCGCGACATTTACAGTGATGGCCCCACTGACAACGCCAATCGATCGCGCCGTGCTGATGCCGGCCACAACGTGACGGATGGTGACGCCGCTGGTCTTGGCCTTGTAGATGATGTCGCCGTTGACATCGGCCCCGGCAAAAACCGCAGACCCGTAGGCAACGACGCTCCCGTAGACGGGCAGGGCGACGCCAGAGCTGGCCGGGGCCTTGGTGACAGCGCCCGGGGCCTGTGGGGTGCCGGTGACCGGACAGAAGTACACCGGCCAGCCCGCGTTCAGTCCGATCTCGGCCGCGTGCTCAATGCCCTCGCCGTAGCCGTAAGAGCGGCAGCTGGCCAGACTGCCGATCGTGGCGACCACGTTCCGCGTCCCGAGCGAGCTGTAGCCCGCCACGACTCCGAAGGCTGACAGGTCCTGGGGATTGGGCGCGGTGTTCGTGCGCCGGTAGATGACATTGATCGCCGGGATGGTCATGGCGTTACGGGGACCTCGGTTAAGGGGGCGGACTCGGCGGCGGCGGCGGGCTCGATGCGGAGGACGGGTAGCGCGATCTCGATGTCGAGGCGGTAGCGTTCAGCGGAGCTCGTGTGCTTGCCGCTCAGCAGCCAATCGCCGTTGAGGAGGCGGCAGTTTTTCTCAGCAAGGAAGATCTTCTCGAGCGTGATGACTACGCGAGCCAGAAGGATCTCAGTCGCATCGACGTCCTTGGCGTAGAGGTACAGGGATTGGCCTGCGCCCCTGACATGCTTGGAGTGCACGGCGGAGAGTTGGTTAACGCTCTCTGAGCCGCGCGGCTGCTCAGCGAAGGCTCGGCGGTTGCACAGAGAGAAGGCCTCGCGGGTTGGCTCCCACCGAACAAGCGGCTTAGCCGATGCCTGCTGACCTACCAGTTCCCCGAAGACACACTCGACCTTGTCGCGCATAAGGTCGTGCCGCTTGAATCGCTCGAAGCACGCGCCGATTGTGTCGTTGTCCAGGTAGCTCATAGGCCAACCCTTCTGCGGTGGTCATCGAGCCAGCGCGTCAAGCCGTCGTGAATGCGCGCGCCGAACGCCAGGATCGCACCGGGCTGCACGGGCTGAAACGGGCGCGCAGGGCGGCCGGTCCGGTAGTCTTTGCCGAGGTGGTAGACCGCGTAGTCCTTGAGGCGCGAGTGCAGCCGCCAGCGACCGACGCCGAGCAGCTGCCAGATCAGGTCCGGCTGCAGCCCGCGTAGGATAGGGACGCCGGGCTCGCGGCGCTTCAGGGTGCTCGGAGCCAGCGCTGCCCACTTGTTGCCGAGCGGGTCCGCCTCATTGGCGAAGCAATCCGCCGTGGCCTCTTCCGTGGCCCGCATCGCTGCCCGGGTGGCCCCGATGCCGTCGCGACTCACACCGGCGAAGAACGCCTGCAGGTCGCGGCTTTTCTGGAAGTCACCCGATGCTGGCACGCTGGAATATACGGGGCGGGTGTGCGATGCTCAGGGGATGACTTACGCCACCAAGGAAGACATTGCGAAGCTATATCCGTGTCACCCAGCATTGGCCGATGCCGCGGGCGATGAAATAGAGGCGCGAGTCAGCGCCTCGTTATTATCTATTCTGACCTCACCGGAGTGCGCGAAGTGTCACGGGAATCGGGTGGTTCTGAAGGTCGATCGCGCAGCACTCCCGGAGCATCTCAAGCTCGACTGGTTGCCGTGCCCAGAGTGCAGCGCGCCTAAATCGGAAGCTCCCCGCACAGCGGATTGACTCCCGGTACCGGAACAATCGTCTGCACCGACGTCCCGCCGCCCGTCTCCTCGATGCCGAGGGAGACCACGGGCTTGATGAACTTGCCCTCTCGCGCCTCCTTCAGCCACGCCATGACCTCGTCCGGCCTGTAGCTCTGGATGTCCTCGCGATCGGTCACGCCGATCTTGCGCAGGAGACGCCAGCGCAGCAGGTCGCAGGAGTGCGCGGTGAAGTCAGGCGGGTAGGCAGTGAGAGGCAGATCGAAGCTACCCGCAAGGTACTTGTCCATGAACGCGCAGACGACGGGAATCCCCGCGACGATGTCGGCGCTCGGTAGCGTGGTCAGGTCGAAGCGGTCTCCGGCGACAAAGCTCGGCGCTGCGCTGCCGTTCTGGAACTCAAAGACGAGCCCGGCGGCGGCCCACTTGATGATCGCCAGGTCTCGGTTATCGCTGACGGTGATGGGGTGCGAGTAGGTAACGCCGAGGTCGAGCGAGACCCGGAACTGCGGCAGCGCGGTGCCCGGGTTCGCAACGTCGCTGCTGTTGATCTCTCCGCCGCGATGGCACAGCACGCGGACAGAGAACGTGCCGCGCGGGATGCCGCTCGCCGCCATGCTGCCGCTGCCCGTCTGCGTGACGGCGATATCAGAGACCGAGCCACCGTCAATCCCTTGGATGCCCTGCAGTGCGTCGCCGAACAGCAACGAAGGCGGCGCCGAGTGAATCCAGAAGTCCTCTGGGGTCATGTAGAGCACGCCCACGGGTCACCTCAGAGGTTGGCGTCGATCGCGTCGATGTAGCACTCTTCCACATCGTCCGCGTCGCCGGACTCCGCAACCAGGGCGACCTCGTGACATAAGCCAAAGGTGGCGTAGTAGCCCTCGGCCTTGCCATCGAAGATCGCAGGGTCAGCGGTCACCGGCGCAGGGCCGGCGCTTGGCGTAGCCCCGTCTCCCCGCAGCGGCCACCACTGCCCATCGCGCCAGTAGTGCGGTCGCACGCCGACCGGACCGCTGGCGCCCGAGGCCAAGCGCAACCGGATGCGAACATGGCTCAGCGCATTGACGTGCTCGTGCGCGGCGTCCGCAAGGTCAGTAGGCCCGGCGGACGCCGCGGTGAGTTCGCTCGGGTCAATTACGAGCAGGAGGCCCATGGCCTACGAGAAGCTCCACTTGTACAGCGCCCACGGCCAGGCAGTCGTCTTGCCCCAGGTCTGGAAGGCCTTGACCCGGCTCATGTGCTTGCTCGGGATGCGCTCAATGGGCTCGACGCGAGGCGCGTGCGGGATGCGCCCGTACACCGCCCGGTTGGGGGTGTTGTTCACCAGAATGTAGCAGTAGTTGGTGATGGTGCCATAGAGGCTCATCTCCGGCACGTACTGGATGGCCGCCTGAGCAAACACCTTGCGCGTTTCGCTCGCCGCCGACACGGCCGACTCAACGATCGTCGCCCAATTGCTCTGCGGGTCGAAGATCTTGGAGAGGTCCGAGGCGACGCCGGTATCCCCGCACCAGATGGTGAGGTTCTTGCCGGTGAGGTCGCGGTTGGGCATGAAGCTCTTGGCGGCCGCGGTGGCGGTGGCAGCCTTCGAGCCCGGGTCGCGGCGGGTCATGATCGCCTGCAGCACCGCGTTCCAGCCCGCGCTCGTCTTGGGCTGGGTCAGCGAGTTGCTCGCCGTCAGCGTGCCATAGGGGTCGACGAGGTGCGCCGTATTGAACAGCGAAAGGTCATCGTACTTGGTCACCGGGTTGTCGTTGAGCATGCCCAGGATCTCAAGCAGCGGCAGCTGCACCGGCTTGCCGGCGAGCTGCGGCATCGAGTTGAGCACGCTCATCTTGTACAGCTCGTCGCCGAGCTCCGCCCACTCGATGCCGAACAGGTCCATGCGGCTGTAGCCACACTCGGCGAGCAGCTTCGGCGGGTTCTCGGAGTAGTGCGTGTCGTCGGTCAGCGAGCAGACGCGGTAGCTGCTTCCATCCAGCACCAGACCGAGCTGCGTCTTGGCTTCCTGGCTGGCCATGTCTAAGATCGCGATCTCGTCGATGAGCGTGCGGCTGTAGAGCTTGTAGCCCTGTTTCATCCAGTCGCGCAGCTTGGTCACCGCGGCGTTGAACTGGCTGTCCAGATTGCCGCCCGAGGCGGCCTTTACGATGGGCATGTGCCTCTATCCTTGTTAGCGGTAACCGACCGCGAGGTCGCAGAAGGCCAGGCCGTTCTCAATGGAGCGGCATGGGGTCGGGAGCAGAAGCGGCGCCTTGAGGAAGGTCACCGTCTGGTTGTCGACAAGGTAGGCAGGGCCGGGCGCTGACCCGCTGTCGGACATTTCCAGCCCGTACTGCCCAGCATCGCCGCACGCCTCTTCTGGGGTGCCCAGGGTGAGCGTCGCATCAGTGGTCAGGTCAGCCGAGTTGTCGACGTCAGCGCGGGCGACGCCGTAGATGCGCACGTAGGGCGCGTCCGTGGTGCTGATGGCAACCGCGAGGCTGGCTCCCGTTCCGGCCAGTCCGATGTCGACGACCTCATTCGCTTCGGCATGAGCTCGCACCGCCTGCCACACGGTAAGCGCAGTCGTGGCGCTGCCGATCGTGACGATCACGGTCGTCACCGATCCGTGCGTCACCTGCACCGCCGCCGCAGACCCGGCGCCGGTGGTCGGCATGTAGAAACGCGCGTTGGGAATCTTCGCGATGACGCGCAGCGTCCCGTTGACGTCCCCACCCGGAACCTGGAGCGGTCCACCGTTGGCGGCGGTCACGGCCGAGTTGAAGCCGCTCGTCGGGTACGGCATCAGCCGGTCACCGGTGCCGGCCAGGGCATGCGCCACGATCACCCAGCCAGCCTTCCAGCTCGCGCCGCGCAGGATGGTGGTGACGCCGTGCCGCGGCGAGTGGGGGCCGCGCCAGACGGGGCGCCGGAGCGTTGCGATGGCGGTCATCGGGCACCGCCGATCTTGTGCGCGCCGCCGGCCGCGTTCATGTTGGCCTCGAAATCGTCATCGAGCTTGCCGGCGTCCGCGGTCTCGCCGCTGGCCACCGCGCCCTCATCCTCACTGGTGTTGAGCGGCGTCAGCGGCTCGGCCAGGCGGATGAACGCTTTGAGGTCCGCCAGGGGCTTGTCGGGGTTCTTGGTGAACGCCTGGCGCTGGCTGGCCGCCATGGCCGGGGTGAGCTTGCGCGGCTGGCCCTTGGGTGGGTCGACCGCGGCGAGCAGCAGCGCGTTCACCTGCGTCATCTTGTCCGCGCCGGCGGCGGCTCCCTTGCGCGCGGCGTTGGCCTCGATGGCCTCCAGCCCGCCGAGCAGACCGTCCTCGCTGCCGACCATGGCGACGACCTTGTCGTGCACCTCGAGCAGCGAAGAAAGCTCGGGAGCCTTGACGTCGGTGAGCTGCGCGGTAGGCGCGGTCACATCGAGGGCGCCGAGCTGCTCACCGAGCGCCTTCTCTTCCGGGTCGGCGCTCCCGGCCGCGAGCGCCGCGTAATGCGACAGGCCCGCCAGGGCTACGAACAGCCCGCGGGTGATGGCGGTGGACTTCATCTTTTTGGCTCCAGTGGAGGGAACAGGAAGGACCGGGCGCACTTGGGGCAGCGCCGCCGCGGTCGGATTCATGAACGCGCGCACGTCATCTGGAAGACTCCCAGCGCGCATGTAGTACTTGATGGTCTGAGCGGTGGCCTTGGCAGCGGCCGGGCTGCGCCCTGTCAGAACCTTGCTGCACAGGCCAGCGGCGAGCGCCTGGGTAGGCGTGAACCAGGTATTGCGAGCCATCCAACCGGCGACGGTCGCTTTGCTCTGGCCGCTCTTTCGCTCGTACTCAGCGGCAGCGAGCGCATCGAGGGAGTTCAGAACGCTCGCGACGTCTTCCATGTCATCGGCGTGGCCGCGCGCTCCGCCCGAGCTCCGATGAATCATGAACATCGAGAGCTCATTCATCAGGACTTCATCGCAGGCCAGCGCCGGGAAAGTTGCCGCGCTCGCGCAGAAACCATCTATGATCGCAGTCTTCTTGCCGACGTGCCCCCGCAGCAACGCCGCCATCGCGAAACCGTGCGACACCTCGCCGCCCGGGCTGCTGATTCTCAGCTCGATATCGTGGCCGGCTGCGCCGCGCAGTT
>OFQY01000476.1_pt1 | contig 15862 bp, 8 predicted proteins | sample 1542991 | NCBI WGS metagenome assembly OFQY01 (sample SAMN07774224, study PRJEB24372) | wastewater metagenome | isolation source: Exp Tend VB 10WW | collected 2016-02 | reverse complement strand
CTACTGTATACTTAGTCATTAACCCATTAAAAGCAAATGAACCCAAAGTAAAATAAACGGGGGTGCCCACAGTAACAGGAGTAAAACTATCTCCGTTGCTTGGGTCATCTACTAGTGTGACTTCTAATGAACTACCTTGTCCACCCCAACCAATAGATGTAGAAACCTTAGTTGGACTAGAACCTAACAGACTTGGTCTTGTAAATGGCATGTCCTATTCTTCCTTTTTTAAAATCTTCAATTAATTCGTATAAGTGAAAGTAGTGTTCCTAGAATACTTTCCTGTCGCCTCTGACCAACTTTCGCTATCTCTACTTTTTCCTACGTAGGTAGCAATTGGCATTAATCCTGAAACTAACACATTTGTATCGGGTTTAGTTGGCGCAAATATTTGCGTTCTAGCGGGAAATACCGCCTCAACACTAATAGTTTTTCTAGCAGCTGTTTGACTCTGAATACTTTGGAGTAATGGTCCTGCCGCTCGCCCTAAAATGCCAATTTCCGCAAACAAATCACAAGCATATTCAAAATTAACAGAAATACTCTCCATTGTCGCCCCAGACAATACAGGGGTCTTTCTATTATCATAACTAACATTATAATTGATTACGCCAGTTATTGGATTCAATGAAGTAGTACTATTAAGTGCAACTGGATTTAATAAAACGCCAGCTGTACCAGAAGCTCTTTGAAGAAAAGAACTTACAGTTGCTAAATATTTACCATTTGCATTAGTATATTTGCTAGAGATTAATGCGCGAGATGACCCGTTCCTTACTTCAAACCCCTCAATTTTTCCTTTCAAATCTACTTGTGTAAATCCAGCATTATCAGTCTTAACATCTATATCATAGGTATCACTAGCAGGATATCCACCCATCGGATTAAATGCAATCCAACTTTCTCCAACGCTAAAAGTGCCATTTGCTACATTCAAATTTTGAGTTCTTAAATAGTTATATCCAGATAAGCCAGTATCATTCAAAACCCCTGTAGCTTTAAGTATCGTCATATTGATACCAAGCCCAAGTTTATTTAATACATAGCTTTGTGCATATTCCCAAGGTTGATAATCTTGTGTGCCAGAAGAAGAATAGTAGGTCTTGCCCTTAGCGGATAATTGGCGCGAATATCGATATGTGCCTACGTTTTCATCTAGGACTTCTAAATTCCAAGCATCTTCGGCGTTTTCTACGTGATAGGTCGTTAAATCCGTATTCCCTTCAACTAAGGCGACCCCACCAACATATAGAGTTTCTGCCTCTAAAGTGATACGATAATCAGATAATTGTGCCCAAGAAGTTTGACCTCCGCCCTTTGGAAATTGAATATTCTTTACGCGAGGATTACAAGTAAGAGTAGCGCCACTATCGTAACCTTGTACATAAAATTGTTTACCATCATTAGTAAATAAATCTTGCAGGGCTTTTTGCTTCTTAAGCATGCTAGTAAGATAGCCATCAGCAGTTACAGTTTCCTCAGTAGGAGTTGCTGCAATAGCCCACGATGTTCCACTAGAAGTAGGACTTCCCCTATTAGGTAGAAACTTTCCCTCTAGTGTAATCTGATAACCCTTACCCACCTTTTTTCCATTACCTAATTCATTATATAGGCGTTCAATACTAAGAAAACCACCTGGGGTAATTTGATAACCATCATATGCAATCATGAGAGAAGTTCCTCTTAATTCGGGGGTTTAAGGGGGTGTCCCCATTATGCTAAATCTGGAAACTTATCCTTAATAAATTTATTCAATTCATCTTTAGTTGTGCTTACAGCCAAATCTTTAAACTCTGGTTCCAGTGTCGCAAATACATCTGCACCATTATGTGTAACATTAACATTATGGGTAGCAGTCATTGTTATAGTGTGAGGGAACGCCTTCATAGCTTCTACTAATTCCTGATTCTGTTGTGAGAAGGAAAGTAAGGCAGTAGATAAATTACCGGATTCTGAGGAAAACTTCAATAGGGCCGAAGTTAACTCAGGGTTTGCTAGCGCCCCTGCTACGCCTGTGCCGCCAGTATTACCTACTAATCCACCTTCGGCAAAACGTTGAATTTGAGCTAAATTCTGTGGGCCGATACTACGAGTAGCCCCCGCAGACATAACGTATTCGCCATTAGATAGATAGGCGGGAATAGTATCAGTACCGCTTGGACCATCAACGTGACCGCCTGTGGCAAAGCGTCGAGTTCTCAAATTATTCAATAATAAGTTATTGGGGCTACCGAATAATGGCTGTTGAGTTAAAAATCTACGGTTGATTGACGCAAGAGTGCCTAAGCCCGAAGCTTGGCTTTGACGTTGTCCGAATCCTAGTTGACCACCGAATGCCCCTCCAAATGCTCCACTCGTTTGAGTTTGCCCAAGTAGTTGTTGACGAAGCAAGTTTTGATTAGCTAAAGATTGATAATTCCGTGCGGCTCCTACTGCTCCAATTTGATTAATATCATTTTGAAAACCCAGTGGATTAAACTGACCACGAAAACCTCTTAATTCATTACGGTCATTATTATCTCTATCTCTTTGATTATTTAGAGCTAATTCATCATCAATATCTAATTGACCCACACTACGACGACGGGCATTCTCGACTTCCCTAAATCTAACTCTAGCTTCATCTGCTGGATTAATAGCGAGTCTTTCTTCTCTTGCTGCACGTATTTCTTCTTGTTCCAATACAAGATTTGACACGCCTCGTAATGGGCCATTTCTTTCATATCCAGACTGTCTTCTACGAGCGGCATCTCTTTCTGCTACTTGAAGACGAATACCTTCTGGGTCATATTCTGGACTATTTTCAGAAATACGATTAACAACATCTGGGGCTAAATTAAGATTGGGTACTCTAGATAACGCTCCAATATTACCTAATTGACGACGAATACGCGCGTCTCGTTCATTAACTTCATCTTGAATTTCACCACCATCAGCGCGATATACAACTTGTTTACGAGTATTAACATCATAGACTCCGCCACTAGAATTATCGCGACTATAATACCCAGCCACAGTAGGAGTTACTTCAAAAGGAGTTCGCCCACCCACATCAATATAATTAGGATTATTAGCTCTCGTTGCTGCCGCCCTTCTTTCTTCTTCACGACGAGCATCTACTTCTGCATAAACTGCCCCACCAATTGGACGATATAAAGTCTTATTAATTGGTCCCTTCAAATTATTAATATGCTCTAATAATTCACGGTTTGCCGCAGTACTAGCTGCATTAACAACCATTTCGCCAGGAGTTAACATGGCAGGAACGGTGTCAGTCCCTTTGGGTTGAAACATTCCATTACTAGCGTAAACCATACCACCAGTCGCAAAACCAGAAAATGCTGCGCCCAATGCAGAACCTGGACCCAATAATGATATACCAATATCGCTTAAAGATGGAATACGTAATGGAGTATTGATAATATCACTTAAGCTAGTACTACCACTTTCTATACGTCCAATTCCACCACCACCTGATAATGGTATGCCAGCTAATGGAGGAACTGCACTAGGTCCACTAGGACTATAAACTTCTGTAGATGGACGACTAAACAAACCACCAGTTGTAGCTCGTTGAGTTTGACCATAAGTATTAATAGCTTGAGTTAACGTGCGCAAAGCTTCAGTATTTGCAGTTAATTGAACTTCTCTCACATCATTACTAGTAGCCTGAATCAAATCAGCCATTACACGATTGGCCTGAGCCTGTTCTTCGGTCAATGAACGCATTTGCCCAATGAGAGCATCTTGGGCCGCATTAAGTGGATTCGTTATATTCGTGCCAATTGTACCTTGTAAACGAGCATTGGCCTCATCACGTAAACTACGATTTCCTTCTGGAAAAGACCCCTGAACATCTGCAAATTGGTCCGCATATCTCAAATAAGATTGTTGTCCTGGTAATCCCAATTGATTAAAACCAGTTTGACGACTACGTTCATTACCCTGACTATTAATATATTGAGAGATGCTTGCTCCAAAAGCACTTTCTGCTCTATCCTCATCTGAACCAAGAATTAAACGACGTTGCCCTTCAATACGAGAACTTCTTTCACGAGAGTTTTGTGCTAATTGTTCATTAACAAATGCTACCCGTTGTGTTGAATTCTCATAAATACGTAAGACATCGATAACACTTCTTAATTGAGCATCAAATCTATTAACAGTTTCTGAACGAACTCGTGGAGATAAATTATTATTATCTTGAGCGGCCCGTCTAGCCGCAATAGCTTGTGTTCCAATAGCACCAATATCTTGTAATGAAGTTCTATCATTCACACCAACTGGACGCCCTAATTCATTTATTCTAGAATAAAATCCAGCATTAACTTGTTGGTCTGTTAAATTATTAAGGGCATTACCAGCACCACCAAATTGTCTAATTGATGTCTGTTGTGCAGCAGTTCTTGCAAAATCAGCCTCTATATCAGCTGCTCTACTAATATGTTCAACGCGTTGTTTATATAAATCAAGAATACGTTGTTGCAAACCAATTTGTTGATTGATAATACGTTCTTGAATAGTAGCTAATTCAACTAATGGAGCTTGATTTTTAGCCAATGTTTGTTGTACTAATTCTTCACGGGCAACACCACTATTATAAAAATGTTGCGGATTTTGCGATGAACCCGCAGTAAGACTAGCCACAAAATTTCTAACAATACGAGCTTCTTGAGAATTGGTATCATTATCAGCAATGCCTACGGCTCTACGAGTTCTCTGCTCTAATTCTGGATTAGTACCATTTTCAGGTGTGTTATTAACATATCTACGTAATAAATCTGGGGCCACAGTAGCTAAACGACCTGATAGTAAACCAGATGCTCGTAAAGTATCTCCAACTGGACCTAAACCGCCAGTCACCCCTTGAACTGCATTGCGATAATCAGGTGTATCTAATGGGCGACCTAACACAGAAGTTGAAGCATTGTATCTAGTTAGTTGTCCACCGCCGCTAATTAAACTAGTTAGAGAATTTAAATCTTTACCTAAACTCTCCATAGAATCAGCAGTTTGATTAACGGAGGTATTAAAACGACGAAGACCAATTTCTAAATCGTGCGTAGCACTAATAGTACCACTTAAAATTAATTGGCGGCTTTCAGCTTGATTAGTAGCAGCAACACCTTGGTCACTATTTAAAAATCTAGCACCTGGACGTAATGCTCCCGTAATACCACGAGAGTTAGCTAAAATATCAGCATCAGTTGGACGACCATTAACACTAGTATTAAATTCTCTATTAACATTAGCACCTAAATCTGCTACACTGATATTAGGATTAGCTACTCTTTGATTACGAACAAAATCTCGTAGTCTTCTTTCAATACCAGCTGCAATAGCAGGATTCTGGCGATTAATAGATGATAAACGAGTATCTCTTTGTTGCAAAGATTCGTTATTTTCCAAATCACTAGAAAATGGCAAATTTAATTGTGAGGCTGCGCGACCAAAAGCAGCACCTACACCTTGACCTTGTTGAGTATTTTGATAAGCAGTATATTCTAATGGAATAGCTCGTATAGACCCTAATGCATTATAAAAGGGACTGCTAGTTTGTTGTTCATCAAAAGCAGATGATGCTGAACGAACAGCTGTTTGAGATAATGCCCCAGCTTCTCTAATTTGACTATCATTTAAACGTTGACCTAATCTATCAACAGTAGCAACCAAATTATTTAAAGCCAGAACTGACCTTTCTACTTGCAAACCAAATTCTGATATTTTCAATTCTTTGTTAGCATCAGCAGCACCAATACCCAAACCTACTCCTGCGCCAATAGCTCCACCAATTGGCCCACCTAAACCTAAACCAATACCTCCATAAGTAGAAACATTAGAAAAAGCACGACCTAAAGTAAAAGCACTACCAGTACCATTACGTGCCGCTTCATCAGCAGTTCCACCCGCACGAGATAAAGCATCTCCTAGATAGCTTGAAGCAACTAAAGCTGTAGTAGCACCAAATTGACGGCGGGCTTGAGAAGCTTCGCTATCTGAACCCTTGCCGAATAAACGCCCAAAGAAACCTTGACCACTTGATAATTCTTCAGGTCGTTTTCCATCTGAACCGCCCCCATTATCATTCAAGAATTTTTGCAGGTGAAAATTAGCCTCAGTAGCCTTATCTTTTTCTTGCTGTGCCGCCACAAATAAAGTACGACCTCGTTGAGTGTCTAAACCTTGCCGTTGAGCATTGATAATTGCTGTATTCGATTGGGCAATAACAACTTTATTCGTTTCAATATTTAGGGTGGCTTCGACCAACTGATTAATTTTTCTCTGTACTGCGAACCTTTTCTCTTCTTCACTGGCCCCTTTAGAAGTGACATCTACTTGTTTACGATAGATTTTTTCTAATTCAGTTTGTCTTGCATATATTGCAGCAACACCTTTTGGTAATTCAGGAGCTAATTCAGCTAGTGGTGGAGCAATACGAGCTAATGGCGCAAATGATTCTAATGATGGTCTATCACCTAAAGCTGGTGGAATACCATAAGGATTAGGATTTCTTAAACCTCTTGGACGTGAAAAACCATATCCGGTACGTAAATCAGCGGGACCGGGCGACCTATCATCAGCATCGCTAAAACCAGTATCAGGACGGATTGGCGGAGGTGGAAAACTAATAGATGAATTAAGTCTATATGGAAAACCAGAATTTACCTGAGAAGGAATGTTATTCTTATAGGGAAAACCGGAATTGCCAACTTGATATTTAGTAACTCCTGGACCACCGAATGGGAATAAACCCTCTTTGCCGAATCCGCCAGCAGGATATGGTGGTTCAAAAGGCGAGCGTACACCCATTTGCGCATATAAAGCTTCTTGGGCGGCTTGCGTGGAAAATGGTGGTAATTCAGGTTCTCTGCGTGGAATATTAAGTGTTGGGGCAACTTGTGGTAAATCTGGTTGAAAAACATCAGGAGTATTGAGTGGGTTATCTCGTGCAATTTGCGTAAATTTACGAGTATTACCAGGATTTAATCCTCGAACATTTTGTATAATTGAGGCAACTGGATTTTGAGGTTTTCCGACTTCGGTTACCGAACTAAAATATTCTTGCAAAATTTGCGCAGCTTTAACGGTTGCTTCTGTTGCTCCTTTGCTTCCTTTAGGGATATTACGAAGAATTTCAAAGGCTTCTTGAATTTTTGCTAAATCACCCGTAGCACCAGACTCTGGTCCGAATGGCCCATCAGTACTACCAGTAGCATATCCACGTACAGCCCCACCTTTATTATACCCGCGAATATGGTCAATAGTTCCGCCCTTATTAACCCTATCTAAGTTAGCAACCCCAATACGGGATACTGCTTCAGGAGAAAATACAAACTCTCCGGGGGTCAACATGGCCGGAATAGTATCGCGGGTAGAACCCCCACTAGCAAATTGTGGAGGAGCAAAATCTGCAACCGGAATACCAAGTGGAGCTACATCTCGCCCACCTTTCTTAGCGTTTCTTAGGCGAAGTTTTGCCGTTGACGGGGCCAACCCATAATTTGTTATTAAATTTTGATAAATTTGGCCTTCATCTATTCCTGATGCTAAAGCACTTACTACATAGCCCTCTGCTTCTGCGACCCTGCCCCTTTTTCCCTTTCCAGCACTATTAATTATTTTAGCTGTTGGAATAGGAGCAATTTCAGCAACAGGCGGGGCAAGTGAAGCAATCGGTGGAGCTACTTGAGCGGTGGGAATGTCATAAGGAAAAATAGAGCGGTCAAGTGAAGCAACTGATGCGGAAATTCCTTCTAGGGAGCCTGCGCGACCTGCGGTTGGAATATCAATGCTCGGAGTGAAGGAGGTGGATTGGCCTCTTTTATAGGCGCGAATTTGACTCAACAGTGAACTAAACTGAGCTTGCTTTTGAAGTAGTTGTGGGGTTGCGGCAGTGAGGTCAGCTTGACTGGCTAATTTAACTGCATCTTGAATATATGTTTGTACAGACCCACCAATCTTATTAAATTCGGGATTGCTAACACTAGCTTGACGAATAATAGCAGCATCAGAACCACTCAAATCAGCATCGAATAAATGTTTATTAACACCTAGTTGTGCTAACTGAAATTGTAGTTGTTTAATGGTTCTAAAATAATTATCTTTAGCAAATTTAACAGCATCATCTTGGTCCTTGCCACCTAGGTTAACTGAATCTTGTACTGTGACACCATCTCTATTATAACCAAGAATAGAAGCTAATCCAGAGAAAAGTCCCTTTGGTTTAGCTTTCTTTTGTTCACTCTCTTCAATTTGTTTTAGTAATGAAGCTACTGTATCTGTGTCACCACCTTCTGAAAATTTATTTTCACTAGCCCCCAAAACTTGTTTCAATCTACTAGCTTCAAAAAGAGATTCTTTAGCTTGACGACCCAAAATATTTTGTTTAGCTAATTTACCTCTATAATTGATATTATCATCCAAATTATCAAATGGAGTCAATTCGCCTAAAGGCAACTCAGATACTCTAGCTACCCTTTTATAAAAATGATTATTTAATCGTAATAAATCTTCATCAGATAACGCTATACCCTTATCATAATCACCAGTTTGACTATAACTTTTAAGAGCCTCACCTAATAATGGACCACCGCCCGCATACTGCCCTAATTTTCCCTTTCCAATCTTATTAACACTATCCTTACGAATAACATAAGAACCTGCCGCCAAATTATATAATTCACTATCCTGATTTCCCACACCAGGAACCATAAAACCTGCACCACCACCATTCAAATGATTTAAGGCATTCACCCCAATGGAAGAAGTTTGAGAAGGAGAAAGTACAGCCTCACCGGGCGTTAAAGCACTTAGTCCACCACTAGCATAACCTCCGCGTGCGAAGCGAGGAGTTTGTTGGGCGATTGGGGCAAAGTGTGGAGTGGAAATTTTGTCAGCAAAAGCTTGGCCAAAACGAATACCACCACTAACAATATTTGTGGCGGCAAGCACAGTGAATAGGGGCACAATTGGTGCGGCAACCTTGAGAACTTCTGCAAATCCGCCAGCCACTTGTAATAGACTACGAGCTAAAGTTTGGAAGCCAGAACTATCACCAATTAAGCGATAGAATTCTTGAAATTTCTCGAATACAATGGATGCTTGGCGACTTAAACTTTCTAAACTCTTTTCTGCGGAACTTGATAAACTCAAACCGCTATTATTGGCGATATCTAAAGCGCGCTGTTGAATTGAGCGTCCTTGAGAATCCCTATCTTGAATAAGAGGGAGAGCGCGAGATACGTTACGAGTACCACCAATCGCTTCAACGATATTTGCGTAGCGTTGGTCAGTACTTGGTAAGGCACGTAAAGCATCTCCAATACGTTGCACTGCTTGATATGGGCCAATAAACTGATTAGTAAGATTGATATTACCCAAAGCTCTTGCTTCTGCCGCAGTATATCTTAACTGAATCTGCATAGCTTGCAATGAATCTAATGTAGCTCTAGATTGTAAACGACTAAAAATAGTACGTAGACCTGTAGATACCGCCTCAGCACTTTCTTGAGTTGTATGTTTTACTGAGGTGAAAAGAGCAATGAATTCATTAAGATTACCACCAATCGCACTAAACGAACCACCTGCGCGAATAACTCCATCTTGAATATCTTTAGCAGATACAGCGAATTCAGCGGCAACAGAGTTAATAGCGGACATTGAACGACTTAAATCAGCAGCGCCCAACTTAAATTGGGACATGACCGCAATAGCACCTTGAGTATTTTTCTCAAAAGTATCAAAGTTAGGGCTGAGTGCAGCTTGAGATAATGATTCTAGCGCCTTCTTTACTTCTTCTGCCGAATATCCTGCTTGACGTAATGTAACCGATGCTTGGGCGAGTTCTCGTGAACTTACTCCATAACGTTGTGATAGATTAGTAATTTCATTAGCAACTCCACGAATCTGACTAGCGCTATCATTTGATACTTGTGCCAATTTAATCATTTCATTCTGAAAACTAATAGCATCAGAAATACCACTTTTAATAGCGGCGATAGTACCAATTAATGCGCCGGCCGCAATAGAAAAAGCTAAGAAACGACGTGTAGCCAAAGCTGATTGTTCACCAAAATATCCAACGCTATCTCCGGCCTGTTTGGAAATAGTATCAATTTGTACAAGGGCTTTGGAGGTTTGATTAGCAGTTGTGCCAAGTTGAGTTAACGGTGTGTTGACTGCACTAAGACTAGCGCCTGTGCGTTGAGCGGTTACTGCCACTCCACCCAAACTAACATTTAAATTACCAATATTAGCATTTAATTGATTAACAGAAACTGTAAGTTGATTAATAGCCGCAATAGAAGATGGGCTTAAATCCACCTTAATTTGTGTATTAATAGAACCAAGTTGGGATTGAATCTGCGAAGTAATTTGCTGTACGTTCGCCGGTCCCTGTAATACTATTCTTCCTGTAATATTAAATGCCATTAAAAATCCTACTTATTTTGCTGACTTTTTTAAAAGTCTTCAAATACTTGTGTCACAGAAGGAATGAGTCCATTAAATGAAAAAACGCCAGACCAGCTTAGTAAACTGAAGTCTAGCGTTCTATACTTATCCTCGTACTATATTGTGGGGTTGAAGGGTCTTCCTTCTTAGCCCTCTAGGAATACAGGTTCTTTATCTGCATCCTCTAATTCTTCTTCTTGTGGCAGTGGTTTGCCTTCAAAATCAACAATAGTTCCGTCTTCACCAAGAAACTGCAACTTATCATTAACAAATTTATACTTCTCAAGAAACTTATATTCTGGCCAATCTTTGCGGAAATCTTCTTCAAGATTATAAATTAACTTCGCAAAAACATCGCCTGATTTCCATGTAAGTAAGCGAGAATCTTCTAGATTATCCAACTTCTGGAAATCCTCATAATCTTTAAAAACCCGCTTATCTGTATGAATACACCGTACATTCGCCCACTAGATAATTAAACTTATTGTTTTGGGCTAGTGTTTCAGCACTATCATTAAGCATCGCATTTTTCTGTGAGGAAAGATTAATGAGTTTAAAATTCAACTCAATACCTTCCTTAGCGAGCTTCTTGGCTTCACTCTGCTTAATGCCACCCCTTTTCAATTTATTACGAATATCATTAATTTGCTTAAAATATTCCCTTTCTTGGGCATCTTTCTCATCATCCCAAATTCCTTTTTCTTTAATTACCTGCATCATTTTTTGCTGCGGCATAATACCCGCTCGCATATATTCATTAACAAACTTAGAATACTGAAAGTTAGCATCTCGTTGCTGAGTATGATTGGGCTTCTTTACTGCCAATTTTACCTCACTCAACGTTTTATCTTTATTCTGAATTAGTGACCATTCACCCTGTTCATTCTTATACATTACGAATTCTTCACGCATTTTCTTCATGTTCTGCCCTATTTTTCCTGTTTAAGTTTCTTCCGTTTGGTTCTTGCGGAATAAGAACTGTTTCTTTCTTAATTCCACGATATAATCTTCTAATTCCTGTTCGATTGCCCTAATCTGTTTGTTACCATAATCTAGCACATTGTTACGACACATCTTCCAAATAGCTTTCTTATCTAACTGTTCATCAGTACACTCACCATCAATCTGTCCGTGCCCCCAATTTTCACCCATACACTTTTCCATCTCAGCTAAAAACCCAATCATCATTGTACGCATTTTCTTAGATATGAGATTTCGGAGTCTATTGCGACAAGATTGTTTATATCCTTCTTGGTCATAATAATTACGTTGGTCTACATATTTTTTCAACTTTTCTTCATCCATATAACCCCCTCCGCCCCCAATATTGGGGGGACTTGTCCTAGATATTAAATTGATATTTTTGTATTGCCTTAATCGGCCCAGTTAACACCTTATTATTAACAATAATCGTTTCATTAATAAAGTCTATTTGAAACTTATTTTCTTCTTCATGATTACACAAAATCTGCACATTGCCAAATTTATATTCACATCTACCACTTTTCTTTTCTACACAGTATTTTACCCAACCGTCTTCAGCACTTGCTTCTTGCGCTAAATTTACTTTTTAACCATCACAATAGACACTATATTGATGCCAGTCTTTATTACCTACTTTTATATAATCCTTATCAGTATAATTTATTATCATATATTATCCCCTTTTAGCAGCGCCGATAGCAGCTGCATTAATTTCCATTTGTAATTGCCGTTTAATATCAGGCAACTCTGCATAATTTACTGCACCCTTCTCCTCTACATATTTATCCCTCTCACGTTTAATAGCCCTAGTTTGCGCATCATTTCTATTCTCCACTTTCTCTGTATCGTAAGCATCTTCTGTGAATAGATTAGGCATTTCTTTGGTCTGCCCCGGAAGAAAGACCTCTTGCGACCCCTTAATCTTCTCATTCTTAGTGAATTGGTCCGCAGTAGATTCATTCCTTTCGCGCTCTCGTGTACGCTTATCATGAATTAGAAACCCATCTAAAGCATCATCATCTTCAATAATTTCATCGCTAGGGCAATTTGGATGTTGATAAATATTATCGTAAAGACGAGTCCAACTAACTAGATTGAGTTGTTCTTCTGTTAATTCAGTTGCTGGCACAGAGAAAATAGAAGATACACTTTCGCGGGCACTCCAATATTGACGCCAAGGTTCAGTACGTGCAAGTTCTCGATATTCCGTTATAGATATACTTTGATTGTTGTGAGCAATAATGATTTTGTCAAAAAAGGGAAATGTGTGGCGGTGAAAATTGAATTCAGTAAATAGGGGCTTGCCTCGTTTATCACAAAGGCCCAACCCTATGAGATACTTATTCTTCTCAATGGTTGCCATACCTCGCGCACTATAATGGTCAAATGAGTGGCGTTTCTCGTTAAGGCGTTTTAATTCATTCTTTGTATGTGCAATTAATTTCTTAGTAACGTTTTTTTCGCGCCCCTGAAACCCTAATTCGTATAATTTGACTTGAAATTCCTCAAGATTCTTCTTAAAAACCCCTAGCTTATCTTCTTCTTCAATACTCCAAAATTGATTCGCGAGCAACCAATCATATAGTTGGTCGTCGTTCATTAAATCTTCAGAATATTTTTCAAAAAGTTCTTCGTAGAGTTCTTCTGCTAGATATTTATGAGCAACAGTATTGCCCTTAATAATATAGGTGCGTAGAGAAGTGTAATGTGGGATTTGTATGCGCAAACTTCCTGAAAGAATGCGATACACAAGTTTGTCCTTATGTAACATTATCCTTGGGTTAAACCCATCCTATGAAAAAGGCTCAGAATTACCTGAGCCTTTCTAAAATACTATATTAATTCTACTAATTATAACCCACTAGGGTCGTGTGGAGCAGTAATTGTTAAGTTACTAAAATTGACGTAACTATAGGTTACGCTGCGTGACCCACCCCCCACGCCGGCATTGCCCCCGGTCTCAGAACTTGAAATACATTTGTTTTTAGTGCCCAAGTTAAAGATAGTACCATCAGAAATACGAATCCAAATTGGCACGTTAGTAACGTTATCTGCGGTTTGGTCAGCAGCTAAGTTATCACCAGTTTGGCAATATAATTCAAAATCGGTACGAACTTCAACAGGGAAGTCAACAGTACGGAAGTAAGGAATACGACGACCTAATTCATATAGTGGAGTACGTCCTAGATTAGTTGAGGTACGAATACTTTGTAAATGGACACCGAAATCACCAACTGAATCAACAATATTATAACCAGAACCACCAAAGTTAGTAACACCAGGAATATTAGTTGGAATAACAGAGTAACCAGCACCAGAACCGAATAGCATGTGCTGACGACGCTGAACACCAGAAGGAGGGGCATCTGTGTTAGTGAAACCACCAGTAAAAGTAAATGCAGAACTCTTAATCTGTTTATCATTACCAACGAAAGTAACAGATTCAGTAAAGTGACTTCCAACGGGGAAAGTATATGTTAGGGCAGAACCGAATAACCCAGACATAGCACTTTGTCGTAATGGTGTACCAGAAGCAGCATTTTGAGTATCAGTAAAGTATGATACGGAAAGCTGACACTTTTGATTAGAACGCCCGACTAAAGAAGCGTCAGTAGCGCCTTGAGTTGCTAAATGCCAAATTAATGGATAACCGTCTAAGCACTTTTCAGCAGTTACTTCAACGTCAGGCACTTGTTCAACTGAACTATATTCGTCAACTTGGCCGATTTCAAAAATGTGTTCAAGGTTAAAGCGAGTTGTAACGCCAATACTTTGCAAACCATGAATAGCGGTAAAGGAAGTATTACCTTGTGCGCCAATACCTGCTGCATAGCAGGCGTAAAATATGCGTCTGTTTGCCATAACTTATTACTCCTATTAGACTTAGGTCAATTGTTGATAAAATTCAAAAACACTTGACTTATATCGATTATATATTATACTATCTTATCATTCAGTGAATACACCAAAATAAGGAACTATGGACCAAATAGACATATTAAACGTCGGTGATATTAAGAGTTATTTAGAAATATTTGCTATTTATAATCGCGATAATAGTAATGATATTAATAAAACATACACTATGAGTCGTTGTATCTGTGGAACTTATATAGAAAAATCAATTAAAGATTTAAATCTAAATTTTTTACATTCGTGTGGTTGCAAACGCTATGATAGGTCTGCATATGTGGGTAATAAAAATCCACGTTTTAAAGGTTGTGGAGATATTGGTATAAATTATATGCAAACGCTACGAGCTTGTGCAAAAACTCGTGAAATTCAATTCGATGTTACTATTGAACAAATTTGGGATTTATTTTTAAAACAAGATAGCAAATGCGCCTTTTCAAACGAATCTCTATGTTTTTCCTCTCCAAGACAACGAGCTAAAGGCTTTGAACAAACCGCGAGTTTAGATAGAATAGATAGTTCTAAAGGATATATAGAAGGTAATGTTCAATGGTTACATAAAGATATTAATAATATGAAACATACACATACAGAAGATTATTTCATAAATTTATGTAAATTAGTAGTGGATAATAAATGTTAAAATAAAATTCCTGTACCCTTGTATATAGATTAAGTACCCGTACAGTAAGAGCAGGGCTAAGTAAGATTCCATACCTCTATAGCTGGGTAAAGAATGCTTAATACGTAGAAACTCGGATAAGTTCAGCAGGAATAGGTAGCTATAAAAGGGTAAGAAAGCTACTTTTTAAAAAATAAAATATGATAAAAGCAATAAATAAAGGATATACATTAACAGTAACATCATGGGAAAATGATGGAGATAATTATAATACAAATTCAATTACAGTTTCTAAAGAAGAAAAAGCTAAAGCATATTGGAATATGATGAAGCTATGCACACCCAAAAATCGGTCTGAAGATGTTAAACTAGGTAACACATACGGCTATTTTTCTGAAAAACAAGAAAAATTAATTGTAAAATTTTTAAAAGCAAACCCCATATTACTTGAAGGAAATGATATTGAAAATGCTGACATGGATCAACTAGTTTCTTGGTTTATGGAAATATCTTCTGAATTATTAGGAAATTCTGAAAATTATAGTTGTAGAGTAATGGAATCTTGTGTAATAACATATTCACCTGAAGATGTATATATAGAAGAAATAAAATTTTAAAATGGCAACAAAGAAACAATTAATAGAATATGCTAAAAGAATGCGAGCTAATCCAACGCAAAGTGAAAGAAAAGCAAAAGAGCTTTTAAAAAAAGCCAGAATACCTTTTAGAGAACAAGTACCATTCAAATATTATATTTTAGATTTTATTATCTCTAATAGATTGTTAGTTTTAGAAGTTGATGGGGGTTATCATAAAGATAGAGCTTGGAAAGATGAGCAAAGAGACAAATTTTGTAAAAAATTAGGTTTAAAAGTTTTACGTATACGGAAT
>OFQY01000475.1_pt1 | contig 15870 bp, 21 predicted proteins | sample 1542991 | NCBI WGS metagenome assembly OFQY01 (sample SAMN07774224, study PRJEB24372) | wastewater metagenome | isolation source: Exp Tend VB 10WW | collected 2016-02 | reverse complement strand
GGCATAGGATGGAAAAAATCATCTGATATTCTTAATAAAATAGGAATCGATATCAATAAAAAGGTAAAAGATCTTACTGAAGAAGATTTAAATAAACTTCGTGATTTTATTGAAAAGAATTATAAAATTGAGGGAGATCTCCGACAACAGATTGTTTTAAATATCAAACGACTCAAAGAAATTGGTTCTTACCGTGGTATAAGACACATGCGTGGTTTGCCTGTGCGAGGCCAGAGAACTAAAACTAATTCGCGCACAAGACACGGTAACATTAGAAAAACCGCCGGTAGCGGTCGTAAGAAGTCCTCTGAAAAGACTTAGTATAATCCTAATCTACTAATAAACCATCGAATCTACAAATACATACAAATAGCGCATTAGTAGGTATTAGTAAATTCGTCTCATCCGTATATTTGAATTATTTTTTATGGAAGACATAACAGCAGAACAAAATACAGAAGCTACAGAAACCGTTGCCGAGCAGGTACCGGCTACTACTGATATTGCCTCTAAGATTAAATCTAGTAAGAAAAAGAAGTCTAAGATTAAGGTTACTAAAGGCAAGATCTATATTAACTCGACTTATAACAACACCATTGTTACAGCAACAGACCCTAGTGGAAACGTTATTGCTTGGGGAAGCGCAGGGAAGGCCGGTTTTAAAGGCTCTAAAAAGTCTACTCCTTATGCTGGCGGTAAAACAATGGAAGATACTCTGGTTAGAATCAAAGAACGCGGGCTTGCTGAAGTTGATGTATTGATTAAAGGAATTGGCAGTGGCCGAGAGCAAGCCATTCGTGCTTTGCAAGGTTCTGGCCTAACTGTTTTAACTATTAAAGATCAGACTCCAACCGCACACGGCGGTGTTCGTCCTAAAAAAGTTCGACGAGTCTAAGAACTACCCTATGAGATATACTGGACCAAAAGTAAGAAAAGCAAGACGACTAGGCATGGCATTTACTGCTAAGGATGCTAGAATTTTGCAAAAGCGCAGCACTCCTCCAGGCCAACATGGTCAAGGACGAGGTCGTCTTTCAGAATATGGTACTCAGCTTCGCGAAAAGCAAAAAGCTAAAATTAATTACGGAGTCTTAGAAAAACAGTTTCTTCGTTACTTTAATAAAGCTTTGAAGCAAGCGGGTGTTACTGGTGATAACCTACTTAAACTCCTTGAATTTCGCTTAGACAATGTAGTTTATCGATTAGGCTTTGCAGAAACTCGGGCTCAAGCTAGACAGTTAGTCAATCATGGTTTCTTTGCGGTTAACGGAAAAAAAGTTGATATTCCTTCTTACGCTACAAAGCCAGGTGACATTGTAAGTGTCAGAGAAAGTAAGCAGACTTCTAAATACATGATTACTCAGAAAGATAAGATGAAGGCTACTTCGACACAAGATTGGTTAGAACTAACAGCAAAGGATTTATCTGGAAAAGTTCTAACTGCTCCATCCCCAGAACAGATTGAAAATATCATCAACACTCAGTTAATAGTTGAACACTACAGTAGAATTTAATTTAAAGTTTATAAATTTGTTTAGCATCCATTAATTTAACGTTTGATCACGCAAGATTACGGGTTGACGTCAATCGTTACGAGAGGTAAACCATGGAAGCAATTCCATTACCAAATCAAGCTCACATCGAGCATGTCGAAGGCAATAAGTATACAGTGACCCTTGAGCCATTGTATCCTGGTTATGGTGTAACCATTGCTAATGCAATGCGTAGAGTGCTATTGTCCTCTATGCCTGGAGCCGCAGTAACTGCGGTTAAGATTAAGTATGTTGATCATGAATTTTCAACAATACCGAATGTTAAAGAAGATGTTATTCAGATTATTTTGAGTTTAAAGCAACTTCGTCTAAAAAGTGTGAGCACCGAACCAGTGCGTTTAGTTTTGAAGAAAAAAGGCGAAGGTGTAGTTACTGCCGCTGATATTTCCGAAACCGACCAAGTCCAAGTTATAAACAAAGACTTGCACATTGCAACTCTAGACAACAAAACCAGTGACTTTGATTTAGAGTTAATCGTTGAGCAGGGTCGCGGTTATGTTCCTGTGGAAGCCCGTGAAAACCAAAAGCTTGAAGTCGGCATGCTGTCCATAGATGCTATTTACAGTCCAGTCCGTTCTGTCTATTTTGATGTAACGAATGTTCGTGTTGGCCAAATTACTAACTACGATAAGTTAATTTTGAACATGGAAACCGACGGAACTATTACTGGCAGCGAAGCCATTGAAATTGCTTCTCATATTCTTGTGGACCATTTTGCAATGTTATTTGGTGGTAGTGCGCAAGCTGTTGAAGAATCTTTGCCCCAAGAGGAAGCAGTAACAGAAGAAACATCAGAAGTCCCTACAGAAATGCCTCAGGGTACTGAAGATTTAGATAATTTACAGTTATCAAACCGAGCTAAGAATGCTTTAATTAAAAATGGGATTATTTCAGTAGAGGCGCTTAAAGCATTGTCTGACGATGATATTAATAATATTGCCGGCCTTGGTGAAAAAACTATTACAGAAATTAAGGAAGCCCTTGGTCGTTAACTAATTACACAGATTTAAGAATTACTATATGAGACATTTAAAGAAGCACAAATTTGGTAAAGGTCCTGATCATCGCAGAAAGCTGCTTCGAGCTTTAGCGTCTTCTGCTATCCTGTATGAACGCATTGAAACAAGCTATGCTAATGCCCGTGCTGTAAAACCTTACGTTGAGAAACTTATTACCAAGTCTAAAGTAGATTCTTTACATGTCAGACGATTACTTCTCTCCGGTCTTACTCGCAATGCCGCCAAAAAAGCTTTAGAAGTCATGGGACCCAAGTATAAGTCTCGTCCCGGCGGTTATGTTAGACTGACAAAGCTAAATGACCCAGCGGCCGGTGCCAGTAAAGTGTTACTCGAATTTGTAGAATAAATAAATTAGCTTGTAGGAAATAGCTTGTAGCTTGTAGTGAAAACTACTGCAGTCTACCAGCTACGTCCTACCAGCTACCAGCTAGAACATGAAAACTCAGAAAATCACATTACCTAAAACTGTTGCTCGTAATTGGTATGAGGTTGATGCCTCAGGTCAAAGCATGGGCCGTGTTGCTACTAAGATTGCAAATATCTTACGTGGTAAGCACAAGCGCACCTTTACTCCTCATATGGATATGGGCGACTTTGTAGTAGCAATTAATGTTGATAAGCTGAAATTTACTGGAAGAAAGATTGATCAAAAGAAATACTATCATCACTCTGGGTATTTGGGTGGACTAAAAGTTAAAACCTTGAAAGATGAAATTGTTAGAAGTCCAGAAACAGTTTTGCAGAAAGCTGTATTTAGTATGATAGATGATATTAAATTTCGAAAAAAGATACTTTCAAGATTAAAGTTGGTTAAGGGCACTGAACATTCATATACTATTGAAAAGAAGATATAAACGCGTATGGTAAAAGACACTACAACTAAAGACATAAAGAAAACCAAAGCGGCTCCAAAAGCGGTTGCTAAAAAGCGCGTCACAAAAAAGAAAGTGGCTACTGAAGAAATTCCTAAAGTTGTTACTCCTGATGTTGTTATTGAACAAGCCCCTGTCGTAGTCGCTGTGAGCGTTGGTAAACCAGAGCTTGCTAGTGGCAGGTATGTCTTTGCAACTGGTCGCCGTAAGACCGCGGTTGCTAATATTCGCTTACTTTCAGGCTCTAGCGAGAATCAGATTAATAAAAAACCATTAGCAAAGTATTTTTCTCAAAGTATGAATCAAGATCGAGCGCTCAGGGCTCTCGAATTAACTGGCCTTGCAGGTGATTTTTATTTCACTGCGACAGTGAATGGCGGTGGTATCAACGCTCAAGCTCAGGCAGTCCAGCATGGTATTGCTCAGGCTCTTGCCAGCCTTGGCGAAGATATCCGCAAAGTCTTAAAAAAGAATGGCATGTTGACCCGTGATGACCGTAAGAAAGAACGCAAGAAGCCAGGACTCCGTGGTGCTCGCAGATCCCCACAGTGGGCCAAGCGTTAAACAAAATTTTAAAGATCCCGCCCTTTATTATTAAAGAGCGGGATCTTTTGCTATACTATAGTTACTTATTAAATAAATTTTTAAATATGAATCTACCCAAATGGTTAGTTGAAGGCCTTGGCGGTCTTCTTGTGGCTTTTGTAGCCCTTCTTATTGCTGATAAGGCCTATAGCCTTACGCAAACTTTGCAAAATAAGAATCCGAAGAATACAATTTCTGTTAGTGCAGAAGGAAAGGTCTCAGCTATTCCTGATTTGGCCACGGTCAATTTAGGAGTGTTGACACAAGGGGACACAGCAGAGCGTGTGCAGAGTGAAAATAGTCAAAAAATTAATAAAATTATTGACTTTGTAAAACAAAAGGGGATTGAGCGTGATGATATTTCAACCTCCCAGTTTAACATTTATCCTAATCAGGATTACCGAGATGGAAAAGCCACAATTACTGGTTATCAGGCCAACCAAACTATTACAATCAAAGTTAGGGGTGTGGATAAGTCTACAGAGAAGCTTGGAGAAGTTCTAGCTGGCGTGACAAGCAATGGAGCAAACCAGATTAATGGTGTCTCTCTCGGCTTTGATGATCCAGATGACAAACGTCAAGAGGCCCGAAAGCTGGCCATTGAGAAAGCCAAAGCCAAAGCTGAAGAGCTAGCCAAGGCCTCTGGCCTTCGTTTAGGTAAGGTGGTAAATGTTTCTGAGTCAGGAGGCTTTAGCGGACCTCCTATCGCTTATGGTGAAGGCTCTGGTGGAGCCATGCCTCTCTATGATAAAGCTGTTTCTCCAAATATCGAACCTGGCAATCAAGATATTACAGCAACCATGATGGTTGTGTTTGAAGTAAAATAAATATAAATCATGTGGCATCCAATTGGTAAAGTTGAGGACTTAATTCGGCAGAAGATTGTAACTCATAAGCCGGGATTGTATTTAGATTTGCTTTTTCCAATTGCAACGACATTCTTGTTAACTTTTATTGGCTCTAGAATTATTGGTTACTTGATGCCATGGTTGTATTTAGAAATTGGCCCTGGTTTGCATGTTCATCACTTTACTTATGGTGTCTTTATTTTAGCCCTTACCTCTTATTTAGCTTTAATATTTGAAGGACCTAAGGCAAAGTTTTGGATCGCCGGATTATTCGGCTTTGGTTTAGGCTTGGCTTTCGACGAATTTGCGATGTGGTTAAACTTAAGTGATGATAATCCACTCCGTTGGGACTACGATGGGTTTATAATTATTGCTTCAGTATTTGTAGTTTTGTTAACCTTTCACCCTGGCTTAGCTTTCATCGAAAGGCATTTGCCTTTTAGCAAAAAAAGGCTTAAATAAAGGGGAATTTGACTCCAATAAATTTATTTGTGGTTTTTTATCCAGTAAGTATTGACAGAAGTTTAAAAAAACCTTGATTTTATTAGCTTTTTCTGTTTATACTTAGAATGTTATTAATCTTATATAAATAGGGCTTACCAGCCTTCTGTATAAGAAAATTATTAATTAGGTAACCCCGTATCCACATTGCTGGTTACGGATAAGGAAACAAATAGGATGACTAAATCAGAAGTCTTACAAGCCTTAGCTGAAACGCTCGGCAAGACCCGCAAAGAAGTAAGTGAAATGATGGACGCTATGGTAGCATTGGCGTACCAAGAAACCAAGAAGAGTGGAGAATTTACCATTCCTGGTTTAGGAAAATTACAAAAGAAAGCTCGTCTTGCTCGCATGGGTCGTAACCCTGCCACCGGTGCTTCAATTCAAATCCCTGCAAAGACTGTGGTTAAGTTTCGCTTAGCCAAAGCAGCCAAGGACGCTATTCTATAAATTTTGTTGAATATATAAAACCCCTCAGCTATAGCTGAGGGGTTTTATTGTTGAAATTATATGAACTAGGCGGTCTTGTTGATTTTTAAAATTTCGTTAATCTTACTTAAAATTTCCTCGGTGGTGAAGTAAGCTTTAACCATGTAAGCCTGAATTTTTAAGGCTTTCGTTCTCAGGATATCTTTATTACTCCAGAGGTTGCTAAGAATAATTATTGGGGTGTCAGCAATCTGTTTATCAGGGTTTGTTCGTATCGTCTCTAAGACTTTAAAGCCGTCTACTTCTGGAAGCATCAGGTCAAGAAGGATTAGATCAGGTTTTTCCGAAAGGGTGAGATCTATTCCTTTACGTCCATCTTCTGCGCCAACACATTCAAAGCCATGACTTTTGAGCTTATGAATGATAATTTCACGCATATCAAGATCGTCTTCAACTACTAGGATTTTTTTTGGTTTATCCATACAAGCAAGTTACTTAATCTAATTTTATTGTACTCTAAAAGTCGAAAAATGCAATTAGTTGTCAAATTCCTAAAGAATCTCTATTCGCAGTATAACAAAAATTTGTCATTTAATCTAATTTCTAGTATACTAATAAAAAGTTTAGAAATATGAAACAAAATGGTTGTTAAGCAAAATTCAAAATCAAAAGTAGCAAAGTCAAAAATTGTTACTCGATCAAATATCAGTCAACCAATAAAAACTGATGCTGTGGATAATAGCAGTTTAGTCCCGACGGCTTTACCTCGCTCGCAATCCCATTTAGTTAAAACAGCAGTCTTTATATTATTGGCTTTAATGATAACTACGGTATTTATTCCGGCCGTATTTTTCAAAGTCAATTTATTTTTTGGATTGGTTCCTCTCTATACTTTGGTTTTCTTGGCTTTGACGGTATTTGCAATTATCAAACGTAAACTGTTTGATATTAAAATTATAACTAGCGAACCTGTAATTATAATCTTATGGGTTTTATTAATTGGCTTAACTTTAGTTACCAAGAGTCTTGATGAAAATCTAGTTCCGTTATTGGTACTTACTGCTGTCGTCTTGTTTGGTATTTTGTTGATGTGGAATGCAAGGCGCGACGTTGAACAGCAAGAAAAACTTTCTGCTTTAAACATTACTTTAAATGAAGCTAATCGCAAACTTCAAAATTTGGACTTGGCACGGTCTGAGTTTGTGGCGATGGCAAGTCATCAACTCAGAACGCCACCCTCAACCATAAAATGGTATTTAGAAACAATTTTAGCTGGAGATTATGGTGAGATAAATCCGGAAGTGCGCGACGCACTTAAGAAGTCTGAAATTACGAATAACAGTCTTATCGCACTAAGCGATGAATTACTTAATGTTTCTAGAATTGAGCGTGGAACCATGGAATTTTTCTTTGAGGACACGTCATTGACAGAATTGATACAAGCTTCAATAGACCAGCTATTACCTCTTGCAAACCTAAAAAAATTGTCTTTAAAGTTTATCAAGCCGAGTAAACCAGTCCCTATTGTTATGGCCGACAGACAAAAATTTCGTCAGGTTATTAGTAATTTAATTGATAATGCCATTAAATATACCAAGGAAGGTTCTATTGTTGTGACTTTAAGTTTCGACGACAAGAATATTACGGTCAAAGTATCAGACACTGGTAAAGGAATTACTAAAGATCAAATGAAAGCTGTTTTCCAAAAATTTAGTCAAGGTAAAGATCTTTTAACTAGAGCTACTGGCATGGGGCTTGGCTTATATTTAGCAAAAATTATTGTGACTCAGCATAAAGGAAAAATATGGGCTGAGAGCAATGGTCTAAATAAAGGATCAAATTTTGTGATGACTTTACCAATACATAATGGTTTACAGGACAGCAGTTTTTTGGATTTAACCAAGAATCAGCCAAACTAACCATGAAAACCTTTTTACAAAAAATAGAGCTAGAAACCAAGCGTCAATTTGAGCTGGTTGTTGTAACAGAGCAGGTTCTCTCAGCGGTGACAGCTTCAAATATTACAAACGGAATAGTTCTTGTTTACAGTCCACATACTACAGCAAGCATTCGTCTTAATCACAACGAACCTTTATTACTGCAGGATATAATGAAAATGTTATATCGTCTCGCTCCTCTTGAAATGAGCTATGGGCATGACTTATTTGAAGTTCGGCAGAAGGTTGCGCTTAACGAGCGAAGTAACGGACATTCTCATGTGAAGTCATTTTTACTTGGCTCTTCGGAAACGCTCTCTTTAGATGACGGCAAGTTACTTATTGGCGAAAAACAAAGTTTATTTTTTGTTGAGTTTGATGGTGGGAGAGCGCGTAACTTTTTTGTTAAAGTTATAGGTGAATAAAATAGCCTAGTTTTAAAAATCAGCCTTATGGTATACTAAATATATGTATACTAGAGTTTTTATTATTGCTGTTATATTAGCTGCTATTACTGCAACTTTTGGAGGACTTGTTTGGTATCAGCATCAAAAATCCCAGGCAAAAGTTCAGATAGCAAAATCAAAAGAGCAACAAAAAATTACTATTATTGAGGGGTGGGACACCTTCCAAATTAAAAAATATTTATCCGAGAAAAATGTTGTTTCGGAAACAGATTTTACAAATGCTTTAAAAAACACTCAGTTATTAGAAGAGTATGAGTATCTCCCTAAGCTGTCATTAGAACAGTCTTTAGAGGGATATTTATTTCCTGACACGTATTTAGTAAATAAACCAGCAACTTCTGATGAAGTAGTGAGAAAGTTTTTGGATAATTTTTTAGTCAAATGGAATATTGCAAAACGGGATACTACACAAACTGCAGACCAAACCTTTATAATCCCTGGATATAGTAATTTAAATTTAAACTCAGGTGTAAAGGGTTTAACAATTCACCAGTTAGTCACTCTTGCTTCTATTTTAGAAAAGGAAACTGGTAGAAATATTGGAGGTTTAGGGCAGCAGGCTAAATTGGCACTTCAAGATGAGCGTTCAATTGTGGCAGGAATATTTTATAATCGGCTATTAATTGGTCAGGGACTCGAGAGCGACGCAACTATAAATTATGTAAGTGGTAAAAACGATCCGAGCCCGCTTTTGTCTGACACACGAATTAAGTCTGCCTACAATACTTATATCAATAGAGGTCTTCCACCTGGGCCAATTGCTAACCCATCGCTTTTAAGTTTGCAAGCAGTTTTAGCCCCAACAAAAACCGAGTACTATTATTTTTTGCATAAACAACCATCAGGAGAGGTTGTCTACAGCAAAACTTTTGCGGAGCATGTTAGAAATAAAAATAAATTTTTAAAATAACCAAAATTTAACTAAAAGGCTTTAATTTAATTTTTGGCCAATAATTTTTGAGTGTCCATTTAAGAAACTGGCTATGTCAGTTTCTTTTTTGCCAGCCAGTTGTAGGGCTTTAATTTCTAGTTGACCATTTAAACATTGCACAAAACCGCCCTCAAGTATTGTGCCAGGCAAGCTTTCGCTTTGTGTTTGGTGTGGGGCGCAATCAGTTATTTTTAAGACTACTCCGTTATAGTTAGTCCAAATACCTGGCCAAGTATAAAATGCTCTAAATTGATTATAGATTTGAGTTGCGCTGCTGTTCCAGTTAATTTCCCCATCTTCCTTTGTGATAATCTTAGTAAACGTTGCTTGACTGTGGTCTTGGTCGTAAGGATTAATTAAGCCTTCTTTGATTTTTGTGATTGTATCGTTAAGTAATTTACTCGATAGGTTAGCTAACTTAATTGACAATGTCTCGAAAGTGTCCTTTGGGTCAATGAGTATTTTGTTTTGTGCAAAAATTTGACCGTGGTCAATTTCTGAGTCAATTTGCATTATCGTTGTTCCAGTTTCATGGTCGCCATTTAATAACGCATATTGAATAGGGGATGGCCCTCGATATTTTGGCAATAAAGATGGGTGAACATTTATACTTCCCAATAAGGGCATTGATAAAATATTGCTGGGAATAATTTTTCCGTAAGCTACAACTATGAAAATTTCTGCCCCTACTTTTTTTAGAGTTTCTAAAAAATCAAGATTATTTTTTAGGACTTCTGGCTTGTAAGTTAAGAGCTTGTTACTTTCTCCAAGAGCTCCAATTGGGGATGGGGTTAAAATTTGCTTTCGCCCAACTAGTGCATCTGGCCTGGTAACTACTGTAATTTCAAATTTTTGGTCAATAAGACTTTGCAGAATTGGCACAGCAAATTCACTTGTTCCAAAAAAAACTAGTTTCATGGTTATCGTTTTTTCATTTCCTTAATTACGGTGCGAAGAATTTCTGCTTCAACGCGGCAATCACTGAGCGCATCGTGCAGATCTATTGCTGGGATTTTAAAATATTTTGCCAAGTTTGAAAGAGAGAACTTTTTTGGACCTTTTGGTGTAGCAAATTTGTTCTTCACAACTAAGTAAGTGTAAAAAATTACCCAGAGATTAATATAGTGGTAATTAAATTCAAATTTTTTACCAACTTGGCTATAAGCTGCTTTTAAAAATTCAATATCAAGACTCCCACCGTAATAGGCGAGCATTATGTTTTTGCTAAATTTTTTATTAAAAGCGTTAATAACAGTTCTGAGGCTTGGCGCATATTTTAAGGTCTCCCACTCGATGCCATTTATTGCCATTGATTCTGGGTCACGCTTTGCCCAGTGACTTGGTTTAATATAGGCGTTGAAACATTTCTTTTCTTTTAGAGTTTTTTTGTCCAACAATACAGCTGCTATCTGAATAATATCGTGACGCTTTGGGTCTAGTCCGGTGAATTCTAGGTCAATTAATAAAATATCTTTATTAAACATGGAAGCCTTTCTAATTAGTTAAGCACTTTTGATCATGCGACGAAGAATATCGCCCGACAGCCTTGCTTTTTCTAAAGCATTATGTCGATTTTTTTGTTTTAAATTAAAATGGTCAAGAAATGTGTGAAAGGTCGGCATTTTTTTAATCCCATATTGGAGCGTGTACAGATAGCCGATAGTCCATAGTTCTAGAATGTGAAAGTCGTAGTCAAAAGGAATGGCTGCTTTTTTAAAAGCATTTTTCAAAAATAAAATGTTATCAATTGAATGAGTGGCGAGGAGAACTGAGTTGTCAAAATGTGTGTGAAAAGTTTTTATGGCGTCATATATTTTCGGGCTTTTTCGTAGTGTTTCAAATGGGATATTTAGCAGTTCGGCATGTTGCGTAATTGTGCCATCTAAGAGACTGACCCTGACATATGAGTTATAATAATCTTTTTCAAGTAAATTATCTTTGCTCAGTACAATTGCCGAGAGTTGGATAACGACATCTCTGTCAACGTCTGGCCCAGTTGTTTCTAATTCAAAAAGCAGGATGTCTTTTATAAAACGCATAATGTATTTATTCTTGATATAAAGCTAAAAGTTCTTTGCCACGAGTAATTTTATCGAATTTATCAATAATCAAAATATTATTAAGGTGATCTATTTCGTGTTGCATTACTCTAGCAATCCAACCATCGTCGGTTAATTTGATAATTCCGCCGTTTAAGTCTTGAGCTTCAACTGTAATTTTTTTGGGTCTGGTAACAAGACCAAAAACTCCTGGCATTGACAGACAACCTTCTTCAATAGCAATAGTTTCTTTTGAGCTCGAAATTATTTTGGGATTAAACAAAGGAAAAGCCGGTACACCAGATTCTTCTAGATAAATAATTGCCAAGTTAAAACTTTTGCTTACCTGTGTAGCCGCTAGCCCAATTCCGTCTGCTTTTTTTACTGTTTGGAGCATATCAGAAAGTAAGCGCCTTGTTTTTTTGTCTAATGGAAAAATTACTGGCTCAACTGGTGCACGAAGTATTTTTGCTGGCAATTTAGTTATTGGAAGAATCATAGGAAAATTTATAATATCTATTTACTAATTTTCTGTTCGGCGTTATGTTTTTTAATTAGAAATGCAAATAATTTACCAGGAGTCTTTGCATTTTTATTTTCTAAAATTTCCATTGCGAGTTTCCTCAACCAATCATGCGGGTAAAGTGTGGCCATTTTTAAATAAAACGCAAAGTGGCTTTGGTCTGCTAAACGTTTACTAAGTTCGTCTGCGAGCAAGTGGTTTTCGGAGTGTAAATATTTGCTTTTATCAGGCGTCTGCTTTAGTTTTTTGATTGTACTAATATGATCCATGACCTTTATTATAGTGGATTTTTCTGCTTTCGGCTATTAGGCAAACCATAGAATTTTCAGTATAATTAGACTACGGTAAATTTATGAAATATTTCATTTTATTTAGTATTGCAATTATTTTTGCGGTAATTGCTTATGAATACAAAGACACAGTTTTAAACCCAGAGAGTTTGTTGTCAAAGCAGGTCTTGGTTGAAGCTGAGCAATATTTACCCGCACCACTGCGAGCGGCAATAGATTCAGCGCAATCTCATTTAACTGTAACTGGGGTATTTTTTGAGACTAATCAAGCTCGCAAGCAAGAAGGACTTGTGGCATTAAAACAAAATCATTTACTAGATAAGTCAGCTCAGAAAAAGCTTGAAGATATGTTTACCAAGCAGTATTTTGATCACATCTCTCCACAAGGGGTTGGACCTGCTGGTTTAGCATCTAGCGTTGGCTATGAATATGTTGTGGTTGGCGAGAATTTGGCTTTAGGACGATTTAAAGATGATAAGGCGCTAGTAGAAGCGTGGATGAATAGCCCAGGACACAGAGCCAATATTTTACATAAGCGTTTTTCTGAAATTGGTCTTGCAGTTGGCAAGGGGCAATTTGAGGGAAAAGAGACTTGGTTAGCAGTTCAAAGTTTTGCTACTCCCTTGTCTGCTTGCCCTGAAGTCAGTGGTGGGTTAAAAAACCAGCTTGAAATGAACAATCAAGAAATTACATCACTGCAAATTCAATTAGAGCAATTAAAACAGCAAATGGGTGAGGTTGGACAAACTAACCCTTCAAAATATAATGAGCTTGTAGGTAGGCATAATGCTTTGGCAGACCGAATAAATAATTTGATTGATAGTACTAAAAATCTTACTGGGCAATATAATGGACAAGTCAACATGTTTAATAATTGTCTAAAAAGTAATTAATATGAATACCATTACTATTGCAGGACTGAGGGTAAATACTGAGTCTAAGCAACAAATTTTAGAAACTCTGTCGACCCGTCTTGATAGCGGGGAGCGGACAATTATTTTTACGCCATACTCTGAATTTTTATATCGAGCACTAAGAAACCCTGAATTAATGGAGCTCTTAAACTCTGCTGACATTTCTATTCCCGACGGGATTGCGATGCTATGGGCGGCAGTTTACTTACAAATTCCCTTAACGGCCAGAGGGTATTACCCAAAAATTATCCAAGCTCTTTGGCAAATGGTTTACAGCGGAGCCAGTATCGTATTATTTCCAAAGTATGTACGGCAAATTATCCCAAATAAAATTGTTGGCGCGGATTTTTTTTGGGACTTAGTTAAACTGGCAGATGCCCGCGGGCAGTCTGTTTATTTCTTGGGAGGTTTTGGACAAACTCCAAAGCTACTTGCAGAAAAAGTAAAAAATGCTTTCCCAACTTTAAATATTGTTGGTTGGTCAAATAAAAATCCTCGTGATCCAAGTATTATTTCCGATGTAGTAAAAGCTAAAGCAGATTTTATTTTTGTGGCCTTTGGACCAATAAATCAAGAGCGTTGGATTGTTGGCCATGCTGCTGAAGTTAAAGCCAAAGTTGCCATAGGCCTTGGTGGAACTTTTGACTATATTGTCGGAGACAAAATGCACCCCCCTAGGTTTATGCGAGCAATGGGCCTAGAATGGTTATACCGACTAATTACTCAGCCTCATCGTTTAAACCGAATATGGCAAGCTGTCCCAGGCTTAATTACACTCTTGGTTCGCTATAAGGTTTTTAATTCTATGCCGTTAAGGCAAAATGTTGTGTGTGTGATAATTAATACGCAAGGAAAAGTTTTAGTTTGTCAGCGCAAACCCTTAAATAAAAAACGAGATATAGCATCAAGCGCTGGAAGAAAATTTGATAATTATTGGCAGTTCCCTCAAGGCGGATTAAATCGAGGCGAAGATTTGGTAGTTGCTGCAAAACGAGAGGCCAATGAGGAGACAGGTTTGAGTAATTTGGAGTATATTAAAACTTCAGACGCAGATTATCAGTACACTTGGAATAATGCAGTGCGTCCATTGTGGACCAATCATCTTAAGTACAGTGGACAGCACCAAAGAATCGTTTACTTAAAGCATCTTGGTATTGACGAAGATGTTTCAGTAGATGGCCGGGAGTTTATTGATTATCAATGGGTTGAGCTCCAGCATTTAGAGAATGTTATTCATAGTGAACGTGACGCGCTTATGGCTATGGTTAAAGCTGATTTATCAGCTTAGTTAGCTTGTTTTTTCCTTATAAATAAGCTATTATAAGTTTTATGATTACCGTATCAAAACCAGTACGAACTCGCTTTGCGCCCAGTCCAACAGGCTTTATGCACATTGGGAATTTTCGCACAGCTTTGTTTTCGCATCTATTTGCTAAACATAACGGCGGTACTACTGTTTTACGTATTGAAGATACAGACCAAAATCGAAAAGTCGAAGGCGCTCTTGAAAGTTTGCTTTCTGTTATGAAATATATGGGTTTGGAATATGACGAAGGTTACTACTTAAAAGAAGATGGTCAAATAGGGGAGAGGGGTGACTTTGGGCCTTACTTGCAATCGATGCGTTTAGACTTATACCATAAACATGCGCTCGAACTCGTTACTAATAAAACTGCGTATTATTGTTTTTGTAGCGAAGAACGTTTAGAGGAAGTTCGCAAAGAACAGACAGCGCTGAAAAAACCTCCAATGTACGATCGGTTTTGTAGAAATTTAAGCGATGCTGAAGTGGAAGCGAAGCAACAAGAGTTTGCAGGTGCCGGAATAAATCCAGTTATTCGTTTTGCTATGCCTCAGAGTGGGCAGACCGTAATCCATGATTTAGTTTATGGAGATGTCTCTTACGAGAATCAATTGCTGGACGATCAAATTATTCTAAAGTCGGATAAATTCCCAACTTACCATTTGGCAGTTGTTGTAGACGATCATTACATGCAAATTACACATGTGATTCGTGGTGATGACTGGATACCATCCACACCAAAACATTTATTAATTTATAAAGCACTTGGTTGGGAGCCAACAGCATTCGCTCATTTGCCACTTTTAGTTAATCCAGATAAAACAAAACTCTCGAAGCGGCAGGGGGATGTTGCTGTGGAAGATTTTATCAAACATGGTTATTTAAAAGAAGCGCTTTTAAACTTTGTAGCTTTTTTAGGTTGGAACCCTAAAACTGAGCAAGAAATTTTTTCAATTGATGAACTAATTGAGCAGTTCGATTTTTCAAAAGTAAATCGTGGCAGTGCTGTCTTTGACGACAACAAACTCGATTGGATTAATGGTTTGTATATTAGAAATACTCCAGTAGGGGAGTTGGTAGATTTACTTATGCCGTATTGGGAAAGTGTTGGGTATTTAAAAATAAGCAAGTCTGAATTTTTATTACCGCACTTGAATCTTTCCGTGCAAAAAAAATATTTGGAAGAAGTCGCTAGTTTAGAAAAAGATCGTTTAAAGAAACTCTCCGAAATAGGGGAGAGGACTAGTTACTTTTTCTCGCAGCCAGAATATGAATCAAGCATGCTTGTTTGGAAAAAAAGCGATAGCGCGGATGCTAAAGAGAAAATTTTTGGTTTGCTTGAAGTAGTTAAACTAATGCCGATTGATGAATGTACAGCAAGTGGTTTTGAAACGCACTTAAAAAAGTATATTTCTGAACATGGGGGTGACAATGGTTCAGTCCTTTGGCCATTTCGGGTTGCTCTAACGGGCATGGCTGCTAGCCCTGGCCCGTTTGAAGTAGCTAGCGTGTTAGTTAGTGGTCTTGGAAAAGAAGTCGTTCTTGACAGGCTCTCTGTTGCTATGCAAAAACTGTCTTAGCACCCCGCTACCTAAAAGCATTTTTGATTTCCATAATTTTGTGTTATAATATAAACACTATTTATGGATATAAAGCCAG
>OFQY01000474.1_pt1 | contig 15872 bp, 24 predicted proteins | sample 1542991 | NCBI WGS metagenome assembly OFQY01 (sample SAMN07774224, study PRJEB24372) | wastewater metagenome | isolation source: Exp Tend VB 10WW | collected 2016-02 | reverse complement strand
GAGTTCATCTTGAATCTCCTTCAACTCGGCAAGATCGCCGTGCAAGCGGGCTGAGCCTTCCAACCCGCTTGACCAGCTTTCTAGATCAAATTCCAGATATAATCCGGTTCAAGTCCAAACTCCTCCGCGCAAACTTCCTCGGGGTCGGCACCATTGGCAACCTCCCAGCGAGCTTCCCGGAGAAGATCCTCTGCTTCCGTCCTGCTCAGCCCATCCCTACGCATGAGAACTCGCAGGATCGAATATTCTTTATCATACATCGCGCTTCCTTTCGCGTCAAGATCATTCTGACTCATTTCCGCCCTCCTCGCGTCCGATACCCAAACAAGTCCTCCGACCCGGCCTGAAAGATATACTCTTCCAGCACTTCCTCCGCCGGTTCCCCGCCCAGATCAAGCTCGTTCGCGGAATCAAGCAAGCTCTCTGCATCCTCCCTCCGCCAGCCATCTGCCTCAAGCAGCCCTCTCAACGCCCCGCACTCTTCACAGAACATGACTGGCCCCCATCCTCCACCCTGCCCGCAGATAACGGATCTCTTGATCCAACCACTTCCTCCACTCCCTCCGCGCTCTCCACTCCGCGCCCTCTTGATGCAACCTCCAGCCCAGAATCGTACTTACATCCCCTTGGCTTCCCCCGCACCCCAGAATCTGTTCCCGGACCTTCCCCCATCCCACTTCCCGGGTTCCCAGAAAAATCCCCACTTGGTCCCGGAATCCCAGCCGCTCTTCCTCGAACTCAACCTGCTTGCTTGGTGCCATGATGAACCTCCTTGTGGATGGTCAAACGCGACCATGTAACGTGATTATAACGTGTTCCCGCAACAAATCAACTCAGTTCTCTCCCGCTCGCCAATCCCCCTATCCCGGCAGTTCATCCACCCCTACCGGACCAACTTCCTCTGGTTCCCCACTCCCTTGCCCCAGCAACCTCATCGCCCTCTGTTTCACATCTTCCGGCACGACATCTTTCGCCAGCTCTCCAATCCCTCCGCCCTCAAACGGATTTTCCCCCAGTTCCACCCGCCTCCGAACCTCCCGCAGACTCGCTTCCGCCTGCATCATTTCAACCGCCCTCCCCCCTTCGGATGAATCCCCCCTTCCCACTTTCCCCTCTGCGCCCTCTCCCAGCCCCTCCCACTCTTCCCGCGCCACAAACCCTCTCGCAGCGCCCGTATCCTTCCAGCACTCCCCTCGCACGATCCTCCCCACCTGCACCACACTCAGCCCAAACCTCTCCCCCAGCGCCCTCTGCGTCATCCCTTGCTCATACCACAGCCGCATCCTCTCCACATCCACTGCCCCCAACCTCGCAGCTTGCCGATTCCCAATTCCAAATTTCTGCGTCATCATACTCTCCTGTTAAGGCCTTCGCCCGAGTTAAGAAACCTATCTAACATCATCATCATCATCATCATCGCCATCATCATCATGTATCATACATGGGCCTTTGTCCCAGTGGGTCTGTGTTTGTAAGAAAAAACCTCTACTACAGAATCTCGGACCTTTAGGGGGCCATGTATGATACCTGATATTGATGATGATGATATTGATGATGATATTGATGATACCGATGATATGATGATATGTCAAATCGCCACAATCGCCGCACAATCGACGCGAGGTCAATCTGATATATACATACCGCCCGCGCCCCGAAAATCGAATACGGTGCGATTGTGGGCCATTTGTGGGCATTTCCCCCAACGAAAAACGGGCGGATTCCGAGGAAATCCCCGGCCCGCCCGTCCATGTTCGCGCTACGTACAACTTACCCGATTCCGTACCAAAATGCGAGGAAAGCTGCGATTACCCAAAGCGCGAGAATTGCTGTATGCCCGCCAAGCCGCGAAGGTGGGGAGAACCGGACGCGGGTTTTCATATTCCTGCCCTTTCATTAGCTAGCCTAGCCTCAACCCTGGTACGCAATTCGCACATCTTGCGAAGGGCATACGCTTCATCAAGTTCCGGGTTAGCCTCTTCGGAATAGGAATACAGCTGGGCAATTTCTGCTGAGGTCCAGCCCTCCCGACTTAAGCGGTCGTGGAAGGGGGAATCGGGCGCGGTTTTCATACTGCCTCCTTTTTGCCGAACAAGAGAATCTCCGCCACGCGCTCGGAGTTGAGCGTGCTGGCTTTGTTCGCAACGAGGGGGGCCTCCCACGCGCTCCCCGCCCAGATCATAAGAGCTGCGCTATCCTCCACTTCGTGCGCGGCGAGATAGGCGCGAAGATCGCCCACGGTTTCGAGTTTCATTTTGCGCCCCCCTCAAACATCTCCCCATTAACGAACGACGCGAGCAGCTTGCGCTCATGCCACAACTCAAACATGACGGAATCTCCGCAATTGATGCTATGATACGCGGCCTCCCGGAGAGCCAGTTCCATATCGGTGAATACACCAATGCGGATTTTGTGACCGCGACAGGACAGAAACAGATAATAGTTCATTTTGAGCCTCCATTAAATTACGGGGTGAATAATCCCCATGCAGCCTCCTGTCACGAGGCTGCCGGTGAATTACTCGCTGTCGTCCTCGTCCTCCATTTCGTCCAACAAATCATCCGCGCTCACGGTTGCACGTTCGGCCTTGATTGCCGCAATTGCTGCCGCGACCTCCTTCGTTTTCGCAAACTCGGCGTAGGCTTCCTTCCTCGAAATTCCCCGTTTCGTTTCGAGCTTGAACGCGAGACCTTCGCAGTCCTTGTCCGGCCAGACTCGACGCATGGCCTGCAGCGTAATGCCCGAGGTATCCTTGGTCCCGCCGCCCGCCGCCCGCTTCTGCGACCATTCACTCGTACCGGTCATGTAGTGCGCGACCAATGCCTCCATCCGCTCGCGTTTGAGCGTGAGCATTTTGCCAGCAGATCTCACGTTACCATCAGCATCCGCACGACTCACGGCTGCGGCGTCAATGATCCGCACCTGTGCCATGCCAACACATGCGGCACGCTTGATAACATCCGGGTGGAGTTTGCTCATATCCAGCACCAGATCCGCCAGCCCCCGCATTTCAAACGTAACCTTGGAGAAATCCTCGGAAACGACTGGTTTAATTTGTTGATTGTCTTTCATGATTGAGCCTCATATAATAGGTGGTCCGGTTTCCCGGCCCGGCGTGCCATTAACGGATTGTTTCTGGTCACGCCAACCTATGAGCACATGCCATGCCTGCCGTGCCAACAAACTACCAGATCTAGCGTAACCCATTGATTTCAAACGATAAAATAGTTTCCCGGCCCCCAACCGGATGCAGGCACGGAACATGCTCATGTGACAATTTACGGCACAAGCTGCCGCAATTTGCGTCATGTTGCGTGGATGCAACAGTCTCCCATTATCCCGCCACGCCCATCCACTTGCGCGCGTTATCATTCGCGCCCGCTTGCGCCCGCGTTCCAACCCGCGCGCTTGCACGTAGCCCTCCTGACGCGCCCGCGCACAGCCCTTAGGACGCCCACGCGAGTGGAGGGGAGGGGGGAAAAAACTTTGCGCATAATGTATATCTAGGCCCCGTCAGATAATTTTCAGTTTTGAGGAAGCGTGTACACGTTAGAAGGTTATAACGTGGTCATGCTCAAATGTTTCCGTCCACACAGCGCCCCAGGGCTTGACCCCCGCGAGGGGAGGTGGTATGGTGGACGGGATGGTTGAGCGGGAGGCGGCGTAACGGGCCTCCGACGGGCCGGGAGATAGAGGACGAAATGGACGCTATGCTTGATGGGATGGAAGAGTTTGAACGGGAGGTCTCCGCGCCCGTGGGAGCGATTCGGCCTACGAAACTGCGGTATACCCACGAAGCGATGATTGATATGATTATTGCTGAGCCGGGGATTAGCCAGAACAGGCTCGCGGCGATCTTCGGGTATACGACTGGTTGGCTCTCCACGGTGATGGGGAGCGATGCGTTTAAGGCGAAGCTGGCGGAGCGGCGGGGCGAGCTGGTTGACCCCGTGCTGAAGCTGAGTTTGGACGAGCGCTTCCGGGGGATGGTGGAGAAGAGTCTGGAGGTGTTGCAGGAGAAGTTGAGCCAGCCCGCGCTGCAGGTGCCGGATCAGCTGGCGTTGCGGGCGGCGGAACTCGGGGCGAAGGCCCTGGGGATGGGCGGGGGGCAAGCCACGGTGATTGTGCCCGTGCAGCAAGATCATTTGGAAGGACTGGCGGGGCGGCTTCTAGCTCTGCAATCGAGGGTGTCGCAGGGGAATAGGACTGAGCGCGAGGTAGAAGGGATGGTGGTGGAGTGCACCCCGGCCCGGCCCGTGCAAGGGGAACTAGCACTGTGAGCGCAGTCACGCGGGTCGAGCTTACGGCGAAGTTGATTGAGGCGTTTGCAGGAACGTTCCTCAGCCCGCTGTATGACAACCCGCAACCGACCCCTCAGTTGCATCGAGACTGCTGGGAGCTTTATTGCTCCGGCGCAGAGCTAGCTGGGGTGGCCGCCCCGCGAGAGCACGCGAAGAGCACGGCGCTGACCCACGACTACGGGCTGGCCACGCTGCTGTTCCGGGCCCAAGATTACATCGTGATTGTGAGCGCGACGGAAGAGCTGGCCATGGGCCACCTTGCGGATATAGCGAAGGAACTCCGGGAGAACGAAGACCTGATCCGGGAGTTCAAGATCAAGCCGCTGGTGACGGACTCGAAGTCGGATATTATCGTCGAGTTTGCTGACGGCCACCAGGCCCGCGTGATCGCGAAGGGCGCTGGGCAGAAGATGCGCGGGATGAAGTGGAACGGGAAGCGGCCCGGCCTGATCATTTGCGATGACCTGGAAGAGGATGAGCAAGTTGAGAACTTCGACCGTCGGAAGAAATTTCGTAAGTGGTTTTACCGCGCTCTTCTTCCGTGCCGTCGTCGCGGTGGCTTGGTACGTATGCACGGCACTATACTACATGAAGAGGCGCTCCTGGCCCGGCTGATGAAGGCATCGACCTGGGTCACGCGGCTGTTCAAGGCACATAAGGCGTTTGATGAGTTTGATGAGATTCTCTGGCCAGAGCAGTTCCCGGAGAGCCGGTTGAGGAGTATTCGGCAGGCGTTTATTGATGATGGTGATGCGGCGGGTTATAGCCAGGAATACCTGAACGACCCGTTTGATAATAGTGAAGCGTATCTGAGGAAAGATGACTTCCTTCCGATGAGGGAAGCTGACCACATCGCGGGGAAGGTGTTCCAGGTTGGCGTTGACTTCGCTGTGAGCAAGGCTGATCGGGCCAATCGAACGAGCTTTACCGTCGGTGGGCGCAAGATTGACGGGAAAATCTGCGTCGTGGACCAGTTCGTAGGCCGCTGGGACCCGCTGGAGTGGCTCGAAAAGATGTTCGAGATTGACGAAAAGTGGTCGCCGGAGCAATTCACGGTCGAAGGCGGCGTGATTTGGAAGGCCCTTGAGACCACGATCTACCAGGAAATGCGGGAACGGGACCATTATCTGAGCTTCCTGGTGATCAATCCGGTCAAGGACAAGGCGACCCGCGGGAAGCCCTACCAAAAGCGCCATCGGGCTGGCGGAATCCTGTTCGACAAGGACGCGGAGTGGTATCCTGCGTATGAGGCAGAGAACCTGCGGTTCACCGGAACCAGCGACGCTGCGGCGGACGACCAGTTCGATTCCTCCGCGATCATGGTAAAGGGTTTCGAAGCCTCGACTGACGTCGACGAAGAAGATTTGATGGAAGATGACGAGCTGGACATGATCTACCATGATCCCCGCGCTGATCAAGGCCGTTCGGCCGTAACAGGATATTGAGATGAAACTGGACGCACAACTCAAAACGAAAGATCTGGTTTCCTCGGACAACATCGGGAAGCTTCTGTCGGCTGAAGACCGCCTCCGAATTGCGGCTGTGGTCCAGGACGAGTTCAAGATGGACTCCGCTGCCAGGGAACCCTGGGAAAAGAAGATGAAGACGGCGCTGGACCTGGCGCTCCAAGTTTCGCAGGATAAGAGCTTCCCGTGGGTAGGTTCCGCGAATGTGAAGTTCCCGCTGATAACCATTGCAGCCCTGCAATTTCACGCTCGCGCATATCCGGCGATGGTTCCTGGTCCCGATATTGTGAAGTGCCAGACCTTTGGCGCCGATCCCGATGGGTCGAAGGCAGCCCGCGCCTCCCGCGTTGGTGCTCACATGAGCTATCAGGTGCTGGAAGAGGACGAAGCCTGGGAAGACAACCACGATCGCGTACTGATTACGGTCCCCATCATCGGCTGCGCGTTCAAGAAGTCTTATTTTGATCCGGCCCTTCGGCATAATGTCAGCGAAAACATCCTGGCAAAAGACATCGTGATTCCGTACTTTGCCAAGAGCATGGAGACAGCCAGTCGAATCACCCATGTACTTGAGGTGAGCCAGAACTTTGTGCTTGGTCAGGAACGTCAGGGGCTGTACTGTGCCTACGAACCAGGTGGGGCTCCGGTATACAACGGCTTCACCAATACGCTTGATGCGGCCAAGTCGGAAGCCCAGGGGGTCAATCCTTCCTCCGACGACCCGGACACCCCATACTTCCTGCTTGAGCAGCATCGCTGGCTCGACCTGGATGGCGACGGTTTCTCAGAACCCTACATCGTCACGGTGATGAAGGATGCTCCACACCTCTGCCGAATCGTCGCTCGATATAACAGCAGGTCAGTTCTGCGGAATTCGGCTGGCGATGTCTACCAAATCCGTGCCACGAACTACTTCACCAAGTACCCGTTCATCCCCTCTCCGGATGGCGGAATCTACGATCTCGGCTTCGGCATTCTGCTGGGTCCCCTGAACGAGTCAATCAACTCGCTGATCAATCAGCTCCTGGATGCAGGAACCCTCTCCAATACAGCTGGGGGCTTTCTTGGTCGCGGGGCGAAGATTCGTTCTGGGGATACCAGCTTCCGTCCGTTCGAGTGGAAACGGGTGGATTCGACTGGAGACGATCTCCGGAAGAACGTTGTTCCCCTTGATACAAAGGCCCCCAGCACTGTGCTGTTCTCGCTGTTGCAACTCCTGATCAACTACGGAGAGCGTGTTGCTGGGGCCACTGACCCGCAGGTCGGGGAGAATCCCGGCCAGAATACCCCCGCAGAAACTTCCCGGAATATGATCGCTGAGGGCCAGCGCGTCTTCATCGGGATTTACAAGCGGTTGCACCGTGCAATGAAGGAGGAGTTCCGCAAACTCTACCTGTTGAACCAGGTCTATCTCGACGATTCTGTCGAGTACTACGCCGTGGCCTCCTCCACCCCTTCGAAGGTTCTCCGCCAAGATTACTACCCCACGGAGAAGAGTATCTGCCCGACTGCCGATCCCAACATGGTATCGGATACGCAGAAGGTCCAGCAAGCCCAGTTCTTGAAAGCGGCTGCAGCCAGCACTCCCGGCTACGACATGGCAGCAGTCGAGCGGCGTTACCTGCGTGCCCTCCAGATCACGGACATCGAGAGCGTTTACCCAGGACCGGACAAGGTTCCGGCTCCCGTTCCGCTGCAACTCCAGATTGCGCAACTCAAGGCGCAGACTCAGGCTACAAAAGACAGCATGGTCATGAAGTTGGCCGCGATGGAACTTCTCGGCGAGGTTGAAGTTAACCAAGCCAAGGTGCAGGAACTGCGGGCTAAGAGCATTGCGCTCTTGGCAGAAGCAGACAGTGTGAAGAGCGGGCATGCCATCGCCCTACTCAACGCACAGATAGGTGCTGCCAAAGCTCACCAAGACGGTTTGCTGCGGTCGGCTAAGATAATCCTTGATGGCATCAAGATGAATCAGGAGATAGGAAATGGTAGCGGAAAAAGTAGTGATATCGCAGGAGGAATTCAACAGCTGGTTAGCCCATCCAGTGACGCAGGTAGTCCGGGAGAGCTTCAATCAGCGGGCCAAGGAGATTCAGGTGGACTGGGTTAACGGAGCCTTCACGGGGCCGTCTGCAGAGGAAACCCTCCAGATGAACTCGGCAGCTCTCAGTCGCGCCCGTGCGTATACCTTCATGGCGGAGTTGGAACTGATGGACCTGGAAGGACTCGGATCATGAGCGCCGGGATCAGACCTGTTGGTCACATACTGCTAGTTCTCCCCCTTGAAGTTGAAGAGGTTTCAAAGGGTGGAATTATCATGGCTACGGCGAGCCAGAATCGCCGCGAAGAGATGGGTCAAACCGAGGCAACCGTCGTGGCGCTTGGCAACACAGCCTACGCGGACCAACGCGAACCCTGGTGTGCGGTGGGCGATCAAGTGATTTTTGCTCGCTACGCTGGCACCGAGAGAAAAGGATCGGACGGGAAAACCTACCGATTGATTAACGACCTTGATGTTAAGGGCGTGCTGGAAGGAGTCAAGTCATGAACCGTATGCCAAACCTTTACCTGAATGCAATCGTGGAAGGGGGTGATCCTGGATCTTCCGGCGATGGCACACCAGACCCGGCAGTTACGGCAGCTGAGAAAGAAGCCAGACTGTTTGGTTGGAGGCCCGCCGATGAATTCGATGGCCCAGTTGAGCGTTGGAAGCCCGCGGACGAGTTCCTTGAAGAGGGAAAGCGTATCAATGGATTCCTGCGGAAGGACCTGGATAAGCTTCGTCACGAGCTGACCAAGAGGGATCAAAGCCTCCTGGAAATGCAACAGACGATCCAGCAGTTTGCACAGTTTCACCAAGAGACCGAGGCACGGGCTTTCGAGCGTGCTAAGAAAGAGTTAAAGGACGCGCGTAAAGCCGCCCTGCGGGAGAATGATGGGGAACTCGTAGTTGAGATTGAGGAGCGTTTGGAAAAGCTTGGGGATGCCCCCGCGCCGATACAGCTCCGGCAACCGACTCCGCAGACCCCGCAACAACCTGATCCAGTATGGACTAACTGGGTCGCCGAGAATTCTTGGTTCACCGAGAACAACAAGCTTCGGGCTATCACCAATGGCTACGGAGACATCGTTCGCGCGGAACAACCAGCTCTCGTGGGCCTGCCATTTCTGGAGGAAGTCAAGCGTCGCGTTCAAGCGGATTTTCCGGAACACTTTCGCAGTGAAGAAAGTCGGAGAGCCTCTGCGGTGGGTAATAGCAGCGAGCATCGTCAAGGCGTCGGGAAGAAAACCTATGCCGACTTGCCGGCTGATGCCAAGGCTGCTTGTGACAAGTTCGTGAAGCAGAAACTTATCCCTTCCCGCGAAGCTTACGTTCGCGATTACTTCGGAGATTGAGCATGACCCAAGAGAATACTACAACCCCCCTGACTCGCACCCAGGCAGACCGACCGAAACGTGAATCTAGAGTTCCGTTCGGCGTCGCCAGGACCAAGCTTGAAGTTCCGATGACCATTGAGGGGTATCACCTTCACTGGGTCAACGACTCAGCTGGACGCATTCCGGAGGCCCAACGAGGCGGGTATACCTTCGTGGAGCCTAAGGAGGTTGGTGCCGTGGATACTGGCACGCAAGTTAAGAGGCTAGTTGGTCGGAACGAAGATGGTTCCGCCTTGTACGCCTACCTCATGAAGATCGAGACGGCCTTCCACAACGAAGACCAAGCTACGATCCAAGGGGAAGTTGACCAATTCGATCGTGCTATTAAGCGGGGATCGCTGGAAGAAGTTTCCGGAGACAACCGCTACAGCAACATCAAAATCACGAAATCCTAAGGAGTCTTAAATGGCAAATACTTCCGCTCCCTTCGGTCTGCGCCCCGTGCGTAGCCTGAACGGTGCTCCGTGGAATGGTGCAGCTACGCTGTACTACATTCCGTCGACTGATACGAACGCCTACAACGTCGGGGATGTTGTTGCTTCCCTGGCTGGTGGCGACGTTGTCTCCGGAGCTTCCTCTGTTGTTCTCGTCGGCACTCGCAACGCAGCCACGACCTCCGGCACTGTCCGTGGTGTCATCGTCGGCATGGGTACGAACGCCGGCAACTCTGGCGCCCAAGCCCCGCTTGGTGCCGATCCCGACGCTCTGGGCACTGTCCAGATCCCGGCCACGAAGACGAAAGGCTACTTCGTGTGGGTGTGTGATGATCCGACTACGGTCTTCGAGGCCCAAGCCGATACGATCGCCGCAACTGCGTTCAACAAGAACTGCCCGCTGTTCGTGGCAACTGCTCCCTCGGCTCCGCTGTTCAATTCGGCCAGCTACGCCCAAGGTTCCGCAGCCAACACGACCCAGGCTCTTCCGCTGAAGATCATCGGTGCGCCGAATCGTCCGGACAACGATCTGACTTCCCCCGGTACGGCGGCCAAGGTCTACGTCATCTTCAACCAACACGAGCTTGGCGGTCCTAACACCGCTGGCGTCTAAGGAGTAAATCATGGCAGGCGTCATTATGACAAGCAACCATCCCAAGGCACTGTGGCCTGGGGTGAAAGGTTTCTGGGGTCGTACTTACAACGACCACGTGACCGAGTACACGGACCTGTTTGACGTGGAAACGTCCGAGCAGGCTTATGAAGAGTTCGTGCAGATCACTGGTTTCGGTCTCGCTCCGGTCAAGCCGCAGGGCAAGGCTGCCGAGTATGATTCGGAAACCCAGGGTCCCACCACCCGCTTCGTTCACCTGGCTTACGCCCTCGGCTACATCGTCACGCACGAAGAGCTGAAGGACAACCTCTACATGGAGGTCAGCAAGACCCGCGCGACCAGCAATGCTCGTGCCTTCCGCCAGACGAAAGAGCGCGTGTGCGCGAACATCTACAACCGTGCCTTCAACGCATCCTACACGGGTGCTGACGGCGTGGCTCTGTGCGCGACCAACCACCCGAATACCTCTGGTGGTACGTTCTCGAACAAGCTGTTGGTTGATGCCGACCTGAGCGAAGCTGCTCTGGAAGACATGCTGATCCAGATCATGCAAGCAACTGATGATCGTGGTCTGCTGATCAACCTGATGCCGAAGAGCCTGCACATTGCGGCGGCCAACTGGTTCAATGCCAATCGTATCCTGAAGTCGGTTCTTCAGCCCGGCACTGGCAACAACGACATCAATGTCCTGAACGCGACCAATGCTATTCCGGGCGGCGTGAAGTTGAACCATTACCTGACCTCGCCGCAAGCCTGGTTCGTTCGTACCAATGTCGAATCCGGCAAGGGTATGTTGTTCCTGGAACGCGAAGGCATCTCGTTCGATCAGGACAATGATTTCGATACGAAGAACGCCAAGGCCCTGGGCTATGAGCGTTACTCGGTCGGCTTCATTGATCCGCGCGCTGTGTATGGGTCGAATGGTCCGTAAGTAAGATGACGGGGTAGTGTGTTCGCATTACCCCGTTGTACCATGTTCATGAAGGAGTTCAGTATGGCTGCAATTCCGAAACCCCGCAAGCGTGGCAAGACTCCGGTGAAGGCACCCGCCAAGCCGAGAAAGCCTTGCTGAAGTAATCTTGTTCTATACCCTTACGAGGTCAGCCTCGTTAACTGTTTAACGTAAGGAGTTTCAAAATGGGCAATCCCACTCGTTTTCCCGCTGGTGTTACCAACAATCGCGCCGGCAGTATTATGGGCAACCTCGTTGTCCCTGATCGTAACAATCTCGCAATTTATCAAAATGATTTCTTCCAGTATGCCGCAGGTGATTGGACGGTAGTTGCAGGTGGTGCCGGTTCTGGCACGGCCTTGTCGACTTCCATTCTCGGCGGAGCACTGGCTCTAACCTGGGCAACCTCCGGCACGCAGTCGAATACCCTGACTGGCGGCGCCTTCAGCTTCAATCCGGCGACCTCCAGCAGCAGCGGCCTGCAGTTCTGGTTCGAGGCTGGCCTGGTCCTTCCGGCCGATACCTCCGCCCCGAACTACGTGATTGGCGCAATCAATGGCGCGCCGACTGCCCCGACCGATGGTGTGTATTTCACGAAGGCTGCAGCAGGCACCGCATGGCAGATTAATATCAAGTCTGCTGCAACCGGTGCCACTACCACGGTTACGCTGCCCTCTCCGGCCGTTGCGGTCAACAGTGCGCGGACCTCCGTCGGATTCTACTACGACGGTCGTGGCAATCCGACACTGTATGTTTACTATGGCAGCGTGTGCGTTGGATCGTTCGGGGCCTCCGGCACCCTCGGCCTTCTCACGAACCTTCCGCTGGGCACCATCCAGCTCAATCCGACGATGGCGATTGGGACGGCAGCTGGCCCTCTCAATGTCGACTACCTGACCTGCGCTTGCGAAATCGCTGGCCGCGTTTAATGTGATCAGGGGGTTTCGGCCCCCTATTAAGGAGCTATAAATGCGTCCCATTGTAGTAGCAAAAACAGGCACCGGGTCCTCCCCGTGGATTCCTCTGGATTACGTGCAATCCGATTTCTTTGTTGGACTGGGCCTCGTGATCAGCGGAACTCTCTCTACTGATATCGAGCACACGTTCGACAATATCCAGGACCCAGCCGTCACTCCCGTTGCTTTCAAGCATACTGTCCTTGTGAACAAGACGGCCAATGCTGATAGCAACTACTCCTCCCCAGTCCGGGCCGTTCGCATCACGAACAACTCCGGATCGGGTACTGCCACTCTCACGATCATTCAAGGTGGTGCATGATGGATATGAAATCGGTTGAACAATTCCTGGACATCATCTCGAATCCGGATAAGTTTAAGGCGTCCGTTGCAATCCTAAAGGATGAGCAGGCTCGCCTGGATGTCATGATCGCAGCCGTTGGTAAGATCGGGGATATCCAGAAGCTTCACACGAAGGCCGAGAAAGCCCTGGCCGCGGCTGAGGCAAAGGCAGAAGAAATCCTGATCGAAGCCCAGCGTGTTGCTGACGGAAAGTTGGCTGAACTCAACGGACGGCTCGCGGAAGTGGCTGCTCGTGAGAGCGAAGTCACCACCCTGAAGTCCGAGGTCACTACCATCACTAATGAAATTCGGGCGAAGTTGAAGGATGTCGAGAAGCGAGAGGATGCGCTAGTCATCCGCGAAGCTGACATCGCAGCCCGCACTGGGCATCTGGATCAAGCCATTGCGGATTTCAACGCACGAGCTGAGAAGCTCAAGCAAGCAATAGGCCAGTAACATGAGTTCCGTATCCGAACAGTTCTCAGACCTCCAGTATCAAATTATCTGGGATCAGGCGAGTGCAACACTAATCTATTTTGGGGAGTCGCAACCCGGCACAGCCACTTCTGCCCCATCGTGGAGGATTCGCCGTTTGGATACTACCTCAGGAATCAATCTGAAATACGCTGATGGTGATACCAAGTTTGATAACATTTGGGATAACCGCGCCAGTCTCTCTTATTAAAGGAAATTGAAATGCCGACTGCTTCTTACGTAAAAATTCCCGCAGCGAACGAAGACCTGCTGGAAAGCATTAACTCCGGAACCGATCAGTGGGCTATCGCGCTCACGAATACTGTGCCGGGTTCGAAGACCTTTGTCTCTGGTACGACTGACTTGGCGACCAGCGGTGGTTACACTGCCGGTGGGAATAACGTCACGACGACTAGTTCTGGGATGAGCGGTTCCGATCTGGTTCTTGTCCTAGCGGACCCTGCGACGTGGACGGCCTCAGGTGGTGGTTTCACTTTCCGGTATGCTCTGCTCGTGAATAAGACTGTGAATATTATTCCAGGTTACTGGGATTACGGTTCGTCGCAAGTGGTAGCTTCCGGCGAGACCGTGGTAGTCGATCTGGATCAGACGGCTTCCGTCGGCGTGTTTAAGGTAACCTGATCATGCTCAACAATACCCAACTTGTTACACTGCGCGCCGCTATCGACGCCGATCCTGGCCTCGTCCAGGCAATCTCCGCTGGCAGCATCAACGTCGTGGTGAATGCCTACAACGCTTCCGCCTCGCCCGCCTTCCGCGTGTGGCGCAGTGATGTGCGGCAGAGCGAGATTGCCTCCGTCTTTGTCTGGACGGAAATCGACGCCTTGACCAACGGCAAGGCCCGTATCTGGGAATGGATGCGCCTGAGTGAAACGCTCAACTGCGGCATCGCCAACATTCGGCAGGGCTTGAATGATGCCTTCGCCTCGGCAAACAGCACGAAGGCGGCGGTGCTGGCCGTCATCAAGCGCGATGCCACCCGTGCGGAGAAACTGTACGCCACCGGCACCGGCTCGGAAGGCTCGCCCGGAACGCTTGTGTTCATCGGGCAGATCACCGACAGCGATGTGGAAAAGGCAATGAGGCTCTGATATGGCAAAGCTGACAGTCGGTTACTCGACGCCCGCCTCGATCACGCTTGACCTGACTTCACTCGGAAGTTCGTCCGACTTTACGGCGGGCAGGGAGTCGACGGCGGTTGATAACACCACCGACAAGCTGATTGATGCACTGGTGTCCGGATCGGTCGCTGTGGGAACCGGCCCGACGGCGAACACGGTGATTGCGGTCTATGTCTATGCCCAGCACGACGACACGCCGACGTACCAGGGTGTTTTCGACGGCACGGACTCGGCTGAAACCGTGACCTCTGCCGGGGTGCTGTCCGGTGTAACTCGGCTGCTCGGTACGCTGTCGGTCGATACCACCACCTCTGATCGCATTTACTACCTTGCGCCGTCTTCCGTCCGCGCCTGTTTCGGCGGAACGCTGCCGAAGCGGTGGGGCTTGTTCGTAAGCCATAATACCGGCGTCGCCCTGAAGTCCACTGGAAACTCCGGAAACTTCAAGTACACCGGAATCTCGCTGGATGCAGCATAATGCGTCGCATCCCGTGGACTCGCCAGCCTCCGTATCCGGTCGGGATTGACTGGTCTAATCCGCTAACAAAAGGGCTTGGCCTTGCGTTCGACGGAGCGACCAAGAGAGATGCTGTAAGCGGTAAATTCGGAACACCAACAGGAACGAAGGTGCGCGTTGGGTCTGCTGGCATTGGAACAGGATTCAGCACGGATGGGGTATCAACCACGGACAAGGTACTGACAGGAGTGGCCGGACCCGGCGGAGATCAGAGGACGCTTTTTGCCCTATTCAATCCGAAGTCTCTTGGCGGAGGTTCGTTAGGGAGGTTGTTCTGCGCGAGTAATTTGGCTGACGAACTATATTTGTACAGCGTGTCGAACGCGGCAGCAGGTTATTTCAGGCATACATCCGGTACGCGGTCTCTGCAGTTTGGGTTGTCTAGCGATGTGGTGTTTGGGAAAACCATGTCTCTATCAATATCCTATGACGGGTCGTCACTTTCCAATATGCCTATTGGTTATGTTAACGGGTCATTGGCTACCTCTATATCGCTTGATGCGCCTGTCGGGGGAGGGGTTCTTAATCCTGACAATATCTGCATAGGAAACAGGCCGACCGACAGCGCCCGTGTTTTCGATGGGACGATATTTCTCGCTCTGCGATGGAACAGAATTCTATCCGCATCCGAGCATATGGATATTTCCAAGAACCCATGGCAAATCTTCGAGCCTTACACCGTCTTCGACAATATCCCGTTAGGCGGGACAACTTATACACTGACTTGCACGGGCGGAACCTATACCCTGACAGGGGCCTCGGCCACACTCAAGCGTAATCGCAGTCTGGTTGCTTCTGGCGGTGCTTATTCTCTGACGGGTTCCGCGGCCACGTTACAACGTAATAAGATGTTGATGGCGTCCGGTGGAACTTACGCACTCACGGGCTCCCAAGCGATTCTAGCGAAATACAGATACCTATTTGCCTCTGGAGGTTCGTATAGCATTGCCGGAGCCTCTGCTACTCTGCTCAAGGGTAAAGTTATTGTAGCTCAGGGTGGCGCTTATACTATCACCGGCGCTCAGGCGATTCTATCTAAGGTTTTTGCTTTAACTGCTCAGGGCGGATCATATAGTATATCGGGATCTGCAGCTACGCTCCTCAAGAGCAAGGTCATTGTGGCTTCCGGCGGAGCTTATAATGTAGTAGGAGCTACTACAAGTATCAATCGCGGGCGGAGTCTGACCGCCTCTGGGGGAAGCTACACCCTCAGTGGGGCGCAGGCAATCCTGTCTCG
>OFQY01000473.1_pt1 | contig 15917 bp, 15 predicted proteins | sample 1542991 | NCBI WGS metagenome assembly OFQY01 (sample SAMN07774224, study PRJEB24372) | wastewater metagenome | isolation source: Exp Tend VB 10WW | collected 2016-02 | reverse complement strand
ACACAGAACTTGTGCTCCGTGGCGACCACGGTACGTGTTTCCCAAGCGTGGTGCGAGTCGTACTCCTGCAAGATTTCAATACCGCGTTTACGCAAACCGCCGTAAGTTGTGAACTTCGGCCAATAGTCGATACCTGCACCAAGGATCTCCGGTTCATGCCACGTCTGCTTGAACCGTTTGATAGCCGCATCCACGTTGCCGTGCTGATTGTAGCCTTCTAACGCTTCGTGGATACAAGTGCCAAAAGTTGCTTTGGCGTTCTGCCGCCACGGAAGATTGTCAAGCTCAGCGAATCTGGCTTGCAGTGGACATGTCATCCACCGCTTCATAAGGGAAGCGTTAAACTTCACGACAAGTACCTCACTGCCTTTTCCAGAACCTCTACCGAGTCTTGAGCAAGACCGATCATACGATTACATGTTTGACAGAGCAAACCGCGGACCTCGTTCGTTTCATGGTCATGGTCTACAGCAAAGTGACGCTCGGCTTCACCGCCATACTGGTTCGATGTGGTTCCACAAATAGCACACCCGCCCCCTTGCGCTTCCAACATGGCATGATACTGGTTTTCGGTGATCCCGTACTTCTTAGCCCAATTAGACTTACGAATCATGTCGCCGTAACAGGGCTTGCAATAGCTATGCAAATCAATACTACCACACGGGCGCTTCTGAGCGTAGAACTCTGACTCCTGTTTGTTCTCACCGCATGAGTTACAACGCCAAATATGATCTGGACGCGGCGCAACGCGTGGGCGCTTGGTAGGTCGTGTAGATGTGGATCTACCCATGTGACAACTTCACTTACGCCACCATTTCTTCTTCTTTGGTAAAGCCGTCACTTCAAGGGGGCCATACCCTGTCCAACGTCGCAGGTCGTGTGGTTCTTTGTGGTCCGCAGGCAACACACACACTACCACGAATCTGCCGTTGATACCCTCACAACTACAAGTCACTTCAACCTCACCAAAAAAACGATCTCGGCGTCGGACAACTCCAACACCGCAGCAATGTGACAGAACGCTTTAAAGGAAGGTTCCATCTCACCGGCTTCGATCTTACTCACATACGACGGAGACAAACCGGCAGCAGCAGACAACGCTCTAGCCGACAATTGTTTCTCTCGCCGTCTGAAGTTGATCGCTGTCCCGACGTTCACAGTAGCGTTCATACCAGCCGATTTCCTTTTCATCTAACACGATCCTACCACAGATGAAACACTCCCACGCTTCATAAGTGTAATCCCACACTTTTCTAGAATGGTCACAAGCTTCAACAAAGTTGAACTCGTCAGGCATCTTAACCAGATACGGCAACTGGACTTCGTGGCAATAGTCGACACGCTTCTGGTCCTTCTCGAACCAATGAACATCGGTCTGCTCGACCTGTTCCGCTGGCAGCCAACCCAAAACGTCCACAGATTTCAAGTCGGGTATGTGGACGAAAACATACACATCTACGTCTAGCCACCTAGCATACACCCTGTACGGTGGACGGACACCTGGCACTGTGCGAACAGTACGACCCTCATCGTCGTTCGTGATGAAAGCTAATGCTCTAGAGTTACCCTGCTTCAAATCGTCCAACGTGGGGGCGCGATCGTATCGGTCCAACAGCGACACGTCAGCGAACGTATTACGGAAATCGTTTCCGGCTTCTTTGGTAAGAACCCTTCGACGTAACACTTCTTGTGTCGTTTTGACCAAATGTTCATGTTCCACTGGTGGCACTATAGCATCAAATCAGACGGAAAGCAAACTACCTGTTTCTTATCAGCCAGCTACGCCCAATATAGAAAGGGTGAACCTTCTCATACAGTTGATGGTACCGGTCCGGAAGAACTTGCCGATCCCCTAACATCAAATGCCATGTCAAACCACCCCACGTGGCTGCCAGAACGACCCGACCGGCAGGGTGCTTGTTAGTACGCCAAAACGCTTTAGATAGGGTTTGGTTCCCGGTAGCCAAAGCCCAGGCGTCATAGCCGACAACGACAGCGACGATGGCAGCCCAACCCAGCAAAGCTGTCTCGACGCTTTCTACTTCGTTCATTCTTCTACAGGCACCAAAGTCGAAAGGAAGTAGCTGTGACTGTTCGGACCTTTCAAACAGTGACCGTGAGCAGAGTAACGTCCCACAACTTCCTGAGTTTTCGCTTTAACGACAGTGTACTCGCCGTCATAGTCCTCTGCGTGTTGACCGGCGTTCTCTGCCGCATGGCGAATGATGTCACGCTCCGACGCTTCAATGCTCAGCCACTCCCCGCCAGCTAGGACTTCGGCCATCGTCAACCCAATCAACTGTAGGTAGGAACGGTTAGCCCACAACATCTCGTACCCACCTTCCCACACTTCGTGGAGCATGGCTGGGGTGTCGCCGCTAGCCATAACGGCTTTCATGATGTTAACTTGGTTCGTGCTGATGTGCTGCTCCAAGTTCTCCAACTGCGCCACAAGATCAATACCTAAAGCCTCTATCTTGGCGTTAGTCTCTTCCTCGGACCCCATATGTACTCTCAAAGCGGTATCCAAGCTGGTCAGCGTTGAAGTCAACTCTTCGATTCTGGTGTCCGTCTCCTGCTCCTTCAACTGTTGAGCGAACTCGGCTCGCACGCCAGTCTTCACGCGGTGAGCTACCCACCAGGCGGCCGGGACGATCACCGCAGCGATACTAACTATGATTCCGGCTTGAGATAGCGTGGCTGAAGCTGCCAACAGCAAGAAAGCGAAAATCATTTCAACCTGCTTTTAACACAAATGGTTCAGTGAGCCAAGTGGCCGTCTCTCCGTTGCGTCCAGTCTCGCTGTCAATCGGAGTTTCAATACCCGAAATTCTCCAGACAGTGTTATTGATCCCGCGGGCAGCTTCATCTTGAACAACTTCCGCCACGGAAGGTGGTATGTCGTTGGCGTACTGAGAAGTCACGCAACCCACTTCAGCGAACCTTGATCCCTGACCAGTCGTCAAATTCTGACCCGGTGGCTCCACTCTGATCCAGTTCACAACACCAAACACTTGTATCGCAGCCGACGAACATTTTGTGCCCTCAACATTGATTTGTTCATTTGGCACAAACGCGGGCATTCCTTCGAAACTTCGATCCGACGTAACCTTCTGTTCGGCGTACGGACCCAACGGTGCGAACACGTCGTTAGAAGGACGCAAAGAAGAAACTCCCCACGCGACTGCCAGCAAGACAAGTCCTACCCCGACAACACTTATCGCCCGTTCTAAATTTCCCCCTGCTCTCCCATGCTCAGCCACTTCACACGCGGCCCTTCGTGTACGTATGGTAAATCAACCACTGCCACGTCTTCCGGTTCATGTTGCCGTAATGCTTTGGCCTCAACCTCAAGAACTTTTGGAAATCTGTAACTTTATTGTGTGTTCCCACACCGTAAGTCCCGGTTTGTGGCAGCCCCAACGCTTTCTGTGCAATCTTAACCTGTTCACCAGTGTCACCCATAGTCAAGAAAGGCTTCTTCTTCGCTTGTTCGCCTGCCCACAACCACCAGTACAGCTTCTCTTGCTGTGTGAGCATCGTCGGACCACTGGCTTTAATGCCGGTAGCGATCTCGGCGGGAGACGCGGAGATTTGGAAATGCATGAAGTCCTTGATGCTGGACCAGTCGCCACCCCAATCAAACACCCACGCACCATTGTTTGTTTGAACTGCACGAATGTCCGCCAGCATAGCTTCAGGAATGTCGCAATGCCCCACACGTGTGATCGGATAAGGGAAGTACGGGTTGGACTGCCAGTTAAAGTCAGCAGCAATGCCGTAAGCGTGCAACGAGTAGCCGGAACCGCCCGTAATGGCACGGCACACATAAGCGCCAGTGTCGGCAGGCCGGAACCTGTAATTGTGCTTCTTCGCTATAGCATCAAACGTACGCCAAGCCGCCACCGTGCGACTATCAACCGTGATGCTTGCGCCAGAGCAGCACCACAACGGCAACCGAACCATGCGGCCGGGACTACAAGCTGGACCCCACAAAGCTCGCAGGGCAGTAGTGTTTCTAAGAAGACGACCGGCCATGATCAGTCACCGGCCACTTCTTCAACCATCGGGAAATCTTCAGGGTCAGGCCAAACCGTTTCCGCTTCGTCCTTGCTTGGCTGAAGATCCTCATGAGACTCAGCATCTTCAACAGCGTAGAACTCAGGAGTAACGCGGCTGCGAGTACGGAAAAACCCTTGGTATAGGACTGTCGCTGCGGCAACAAAAGCGATCAAAGCGCCTGGTACGGCAGCGGGAATGGCGACACCAAAAGCAGCGACGAGCGCAATGCCAGTAGTGACGACAGCAATCACGGAAGCGGTCTGGACGCTATGTAGTCTTACTGGTTCGGTAACCGGATTCAATGGGCCTGGCATGGAAATTCTCCCCTTATCGTTTCAGCGTTCTCTGTCTACTATCGGCAGACAGTAACTTTGATTAAAGTTCCGCTAACTGGTGGGAACAACTCCTACTTGTTCTCCCCATTCGCCTTCAAAGTTTGGTCCCTCAAGCCACATCATTCCCTGGCTGCCTGAGGGTAGTCCGGATAGCTTGAACCAGAATTCCATCGTTAGGTTAACCAGCGAGCGGAAATCGACAGCGGGGAAACGAATGTATGAAGCGTTTTCCGTTAAAGCCACAGAGGTTCCAGTGTCGATCGGAACGGAGCCGTTTCCCAACCCGGCCATGTTCACGTACGTACCGGAACTGTTTCCCATTGAGTCAACAGCTACGGTACCAGAACTTTCATTCAGTCTGAAGTACATCAACGGAGCATCCGCTATGACGGCAGCAGCGTACCCGCTGGCCCTTGCAGCATAATGGTCAGCGACTTCTCCTGAAGTCAAAGCCCTGTCATATATGGCTAACTCGTCGGCCAAACATGCAGGCGATACGATCTCAAGGGCATTGGTGTTTCTTGCGCCGAAGTATTGATTCGTGATTGTTTGGTTGATGTCAGGGAACGGATCAGGTACCCCCATATCAAGCATCTCAACTCCGTCAAGATAGACGAACGCCCCAGCGACATTATCTAACGTTACGGCCACATGGTGCCAAGCGCTGTCATTAACGTTCACCGTCGAATACGACGGGTAAGCGGGAGACGTTCCCTGAACAACCGCAAAAACGCGAGCGGTGCTATCACCGGCATAGTCACCGACCATCACCTGAACAAAGGTGCTCATTCGTCAGCCCACGCCCACGAAACATCAGTGTTGCTGTGCTGCACGACCATGTACACGCTGACCGTCAAACTTGCCGCTGCACCGTCTCCAGCGAAATCGGCTTGATCAACATCAACAGTTAAAGAATCGCCCTCGTAAAGCATCACAACATCAGGAACGGTCCTGATTCCGATGAGTTCACCAACCGCAACCTGTGGACGATTCGCTTGCGTCGTGTAAATGGTTGTAGAAGTAGGCGTTGCGTCGGCTTCCGAGTACCTGTTGACATCAACAATGATGGCATCAGTATCCGGAGCCACACCCAAAGCCGCTCGACACGCTATGATCTGCGCTCTCTCGAACTCGCAGATCCACCGATAAGTGCCCTCAGCGACTTGTGGTGTTTCCTTGGCGAACGTAGCGATGTGCGGCACCACGTTCCGACCGGGCGGAAGATAACCTTGGACTTCCTCAACATCAGTCAACAAAATCTTCGAAGGGGAATCTGTGGTTTGAGCAAACGCCGGTGGCGATCCGGTGGTGGTTCCAGCCCCAACATCTGTGTACTCAGGGGTGATGATTCCAGAACCCTCGCTGGTCTCTTCGACCACCCAATCCAAAAAGCTGTCTTCGTAGTCTGCCGACACATACGTCCGGTAGATTCTCCATGTGTATCCGGCCGGAACTGTTGGTGTGGCGCCAGGCAAGCTAACAACCACACTGCTAGAAGAGTTCGTTGTGTTGGCTATAGGCAGCGTGCGGTCACAGTCCGCTGTTACCGTGTTGTTGTCAACATAGGTTTCAGGCGGTGTGGCAATTTCCATGTCAACGGAAGCCAAGTAGAAATACTTGGTGTTGCCAGGCTTACGCCGGTAGATGTTGAATCCGGACGCCCCGCTAGGAAGCGACGGCAGCGTCAATGTGATCTTGTTGGTAGCGGTAGTTGTCGGCACGGTCACATAAGCCGGGTTTAACGCTTTCGTTTCAGAAGTGTTGAAATCGACGTAAGCGCTCAGAACATAGAAGTAGTTGCCTGGCAGATGCGTTCCACCTGTGGTCGAAACGGACAGAGTGGACGCTGCCGGAGTCGTGACGGCTTCCGGCGTGTCAACATACGCTTCGGGGGAAGCGGCAGACTCATTGCCCAAAGAATCGACAAGAGTGTACTTGTACCGCACCCGTTCAGACGCGTCGATGTAACCGCCAACCGTGTCTAACGTCAACTCTAACGGCAGGGACGGGTTTGTGGCAGCCGACGTTGCACCGTTGTGACGATGCGACTCGGCGCCGATCTCAAGCAGACGATCTATCTGCTCGCGGTCCGCTTTCGTGTATTTGTAGCCGTCTTCATCGAAGTCGTCGCCTGACTCCAATGTCTTCAGTTTGAAACGATCCGTAGTTCCCGACATATCTCCCTATTCCCTCACCGCTCGACTATCGACTTGCAGCGCTTCGATCTCAGTCCTGTCTCTACACCACATACCATCGGTAAAATCGGTTGTTGGATTGACGTCATCCATAACCGTAGAGCCAAGTCTAGAATCTGGACGAACAGCTTTTGACGGTCCGGCCACAACTTCAACTGGCTGATAAGGCGGACAACAAGTGATGAGCCAAACGGCCATATCAACCCCCTCCAGCTTGTTCAGAGAAAGCCAAATCAATTCCGTTCGAACCGAGTCCGGCAGTTCCGAAGAAATCTTTGTTCGGGGGTCCACTCTGCAAATCGTCAGGATAAACAGTCCAAGTAGGGAACTCTATCAAACACTCTTCAAGAGAAGAGGGAGAAATCTTCACGATGTTGCCTTGGGAATCCCCCACATACACAGAATCCCCATTGGGAACCAGATCATTGATAACGTCTGTTACGGCAGCAGGCTCAAAAGAATCGACCAACGCGCCACTCCGTTGATAACGTCGAATCGTAGGAACAAAAAGAGGCCACACCGAAACCCAAAGCAGTCCATCTGGCCCTAAAGTAACGTTCGGATTATCGGAAGCAATCGTCACGGAAGTTACAAGCAACGTTTCCGTATCCGTATCAAAATCGTAGCTGTACAGATTCCAGTCGCCAGCAAAGATCGGCTGCCGGAACCAAAAAGCGGTATTCGTAGGGATATCCAACCAGAAGTTGAACATGGTGGTAGTAAACACGCGTTCCGGATCACCCTGATCGTACTCGTGGTAGCTTCCCTCTTTTGGAATCTTCCACATTCCACCTGTTGACACGTACAAGTAGGTGTCGTCTACCGCTAAGTCGGATGGGTTACCAAACCCGTCACCGACCACGAACTTAGCGCGAGGAATCAGCACGTTGTCTACCAACGACCCGACCGTCTCGCTATCTGTGCTTAGATACCACACCCTGTCGGGACCGTCAGATTCAAGAGCGATCCTACCAACAGTGTCTTCGTTGATCTGATCGGCAGTGCAATCACACATCAGAGAGTATCCCCAAGATCCGAAGCTCCGCTGTTACCGGGCGCACGGAACGCCTTACCCTGGAACACGCAATGGATCAGCACCCTTTGATTCTCGGCACCCAAAGCCACTACCGCCAACGTGCAACCAATGTAATACTTGCGCTGATCAGATTTCTCTTTCAGATTCCATCCAACCACCGTAGCACAAGACACAGGGAAAGAACCAGCCACAGGACTATGGTTCATACCCAACTCTGCACCGAACGTAAACGTCGGCTTCTCAACAAACTGAACAGGGAAGTCGAAATCAACAGTGACTTCCCCCGAACCCTTCACCTTTACAGTACCCGTCACAACCGTATGCTTAATGGAAGAATTGTCGACGCGTTCCAACTCTTGACGACGACGCTCCAAAGCATACTGAGGGCCACGACGAAAACTGTTATGAGTGACCACTAGGAAGCCTTATCTGTTGGATCTACCGGCCCGTTGAAGTTACCTGTAACAGCGCCACGTGCGGCTTTCGAACTTGTTCCAGACAAGAACGCTTTCAACTCTTCACTTACAGTTACAACACGGTCCGTATTGTCTGCTGCCATGATTCCCCTCCTACAAATCTGTCGTAATAATACGACTGCCTCTACGCTGGGTACCTGTACCCAAGTCCACTATAGCCCAATCGTCGGTATCACCTAACCAGTGTGTAGTCAACGTCATAGTGTACTCACCGGTTTGCAGATCGTGTGACCGAGAGACACCGCGCACATAGTGAATGTAAGTTTCGCCGGTTTGACGTTCCAAGATGCGTACCTGATCGTTGATACCAATAGCAGGATTAGCTACACAGCTAACAGAACCCGTACGAGACGCAAACCAGATGTGCATAGCTATCAACTCTGCCATGACTTTCTGTTCCGCTTTGGACTGGAACACACCGTTCGTCCACAACGCTGGCTTAACCATGCCCTTTAGAATGTTGCGAGTGTACGGCCGGAACTTCGTGACCAGATTTCCTTTTTGCGAACCTCCAATGGGATCTTCTTCCGCAATGATGATCACCGATCTGGCATCAGTGTCATTGGAGTTGGTTGCATAATCCGTCAGATGAACTCGTTCGTCAATCTCTGGAATGAAGTTGGTCTGCACTCCCACTTCATCAAAGTTACCTGGCGCCCACCAGTTTGGCGATTCGAAATGGGCGGCACCTTGACCGTCGATGTAAAAGACGTACCCTACAATCTCCTTGATCGTAGTGATAGCGTCCATCACCGGCTTCTTGTCGAAAATCTCATCAGGCAGACACTCCGGAGAGTACGCTCCCGTATCTTCAATGTTGCCGTACACTGGAGCACGTTCCGTAGTAAGAAACGGTTCGGTAAACAACACCCAACCAGACCATCTCAACAAACGTCTCACAATTCCTGCGTAATCCTTGTAGTTGCCTGTGCGGCGCAAAGTGGAATGACCCTCTTCTACAGAACCCCAATCCTCGAAGTTGCCGAACGTCTTGAATGACGTGTAAGCAGTAGGCAGAGCGTACCCGCCGTTAGTCCCGTTCGGAATGATGTCCCACACCAGATGGGCAGCCCAATTCTGTTGATGCTGCTCCGGCAACTCACCCTTATCCTGGCAAGCTCCGAAAGCGAACACTTCACCAGATCCAGAAACAACCCAATACCCCGTACCGGTCGCGTTACGCTTTATGGCTGTATAACGTTCATCACCTTCCAGAGCCGCAGCAGGAGGACTGCCGTAATCCGTCAACGTTCCTATCGCGTCCACATTGCCAGACCGCGACCGCAACAACCAGTAACCACCCGCATCGGTAGGATGAGACTCAATGCCGTGCGTCCAATCATTCGCAGCAGCAGGAGGACCGTTGCCCGCATGAACAGCGTCACCGAACTCGTAGACACGTCCACCCTTAGTCACAATCCAATAACCTTGACCGGAAGGAGTCAAAGCGAAATCCATGCAGTTGTTTATCGTGATTCCACGCGTGGACATATCACCGTAATGGTGGGCATCCCCGTAAGCCAGAATGCGGCCCTGGCTATCCAACGTGTAGTAACCTTCAGCCGTCTTCGTTCCTCTAATAGCAAGAGTGTTCACACTGGAAGCGGACCCGCCGTAAGACGTCGCAGCCGAACCGTGTGGAGTGGAAGCATTGAGACTGTACACATGAGCGTCACCGAAAGCATTCACTTGTCCATTGTTGCGGACCTGCCAATACCCTGAATTATTGGCGTTCAAAGTGCTGGAAGCGAACGCTCCACCAGTGACGACCGGCGTGATGTTCACCTTGGACTGCATCTTGGCAGCCAGTTCCCTAACGCCAGCACGGTAATGGTACGGACCCCACTGCGAGTTCACAAGGTTCGTGAACGTCACACGGATCTTCTCAGCTTTGTAATGCCGAGGCAAAGCATACCACTGTCCCTGCTCCCACGGCACGCCAGCCTTCAGAACATACGGGACTTGAGCCGTGTTAGCACCAGTGTAGATACCAACACCACCCGTGGCGTAAGGGATCTGATTAGATCCAACCCATTCACCTTCTTCGAACACAGACACATACATCTGGTAGTTGCCGCCCCAAGGATGCACATAGATTTGGTTCACGTCGGAACCGTCTGTACACATCTCAATCCACTCCACAGCATACGGAGCAGACTGCTGTGAGTTGCCGACACTCAACCAGAAAGTGTTAGCGTTACCATCAAAAGCGTCAGATGGACGGTGCCCATGCACAGAAGCATTGGTTCCGTACCATACGTCTGAACCAGAGTTCCTAGAAGAACCGTACGAGCAACCGTAATGCGGGTTCACATCACCGGCCACATACTTGAACTTCTCAGAGTTGTCGATCTTCTGTTCAATGGTTCGGAAACGACACCAATGAGACGGGTACCATTTCTTCGGGATCAACGGAGGGTACAACTGCTGGTCCAGCAACAGTTTAGCCATGTCACGGCACTTCAAGTTGATTCTGCCGCCAGTGTCAACAGTTACCTCATCAACCAGCCATGTTCCAGAATGGATCAGGTTACCGTCAGCGATAGCGTCTTCGATCGTTTTGTCATGTCCGCCGAAACCTTCGTACTGTCGGATCAAAGCGTTTGGCGTAAGAACATTTTCCCACTCGTTTGTTTCATGTGACCAACGAGCCTGGGCGTCAGGCGAAACGCCACGAGTGTGAGTCAGATACCCTGGCTGCCCCAACTGACCCGGCACGTTGGGAACACTGTTGGCGTCCATCCACTGATTGTTGATCGTGATGTTGCAAGTGGCCGCATCCGAATCAATGCTGGCGTCCATGCTCCATGAAGCAATATTCGGGATCTCTGTTTCGATCTGGTCGGTAGTGTCAGCGCGTTGGAACCACCGGTAGGGACCGTACTTGGACTTGCCTACTGTCGCCGCTGTCTTCGTCAAGAAGTAGGCTTCTTCTACAGTGAAACGAGAACAAGGCTTATCCGTACCAACAAAAGGACCGCCACGGTCCCACACATCAAAAATCTCTGGTGCCGTTCTCATGTCAATCCCAATCAAGAATGGTATAGCGAAGCGTGTACGAATGTTTCCACGGCGAATGAACAGCACGTTCACGTTTCGGCTCGAAAGCCGTAATGTAAACCATGAAAACACGGCCCAAATCGTCGGTAATCTGGATCTGGTGACGCTTAGTATACCACAACAGGAGAGCATTGTAATGTTCTTCTGTCAAGATCGTTCCAGTGATCTCTATTTCCTTCGTCTCGTCTTGACCTTCGAACATCAAGACTTTGCCGTCAGGGGCAGACGTGTTCTGATAAGCTATGTTCTTCCGGTAAGAAGGAGAACCACCTTCAGCCGGGTTGATCTCCAACTCGTAGCTACTTAACGTCGTTGGGTCATAGAAAGACCATCTCACAAGAGCCATCTACTAGTATCTCCTTGTTCCCGTACTCATCCTGTTCGTACCCATAGCTTCCGACAAGAACCGCTCGGCAGAAGCCTGATCCATTCCGTTGTTCACGTACAACACAATGTTGTAGTTTCTCATGTCCTGATATGATCCCCCGCCACCAGGCGTCTGGTTGGTACGACGAACCTCATACAATGTCGGCAATCCTAGCGTAGTGGGCAAGTTGAATTGGAAATCCGCCCCCAATTCGTCGCGTAGCGACTTGATTTGACGATCCAAGTCACGCAACTGCTGAGTCGTCAAATCAGGGATTTCCTTCAACTGCATCAGGTACGCAATGTACTGCTGCTTGTTGATCTTGTCCATGTCATACAAGAACGCGTAGTCCTGAAGCTTACGGTCCAAGCGGGCATCGCGCAGCCCACCCTGAGCCGAAATGACATCGCCCTTAGCGCGGTTGATAGCAGCATCACCAGCGCCGCTAGCTTGCAAGTACGCCAACCGATCCTTCGCTGTCTTCAAACCGAGCCGCGCCGCTTGCACGGTGTTGCCACCGTACTCAAACATGGCGTTCAACAAATCCGCTTGAGAAGCAAACACGTCTTGAATGGCTTCCTGCAAACCGCGATCTGCTCTGATCCGCTGAGCCTGAGCGCTCAACCGTTCCGCTTCGCTGGTAGCGTTACGCAAAGCCCTGTCCGCTTCGGACTGCTCGAATCTTGCCAGAGCGATAGGATCGTTCTCAATGCCAGCCTTGAACAAATCTGCTTGAGCATCCTCAATGTCCCTGGCAGCTTGACGCCACTCGTCAAGCTTGTCCTGCTGCTCTTGGGCGTATGCGGCGGCATCATCCCAAGCCTGTGCCTGCTGATCCGCTATGTCGGCAGCGCTACCAGTAACTCTATCCACCGGGTTGACATCAACCGGAGCCAAGTTCTGCAAAGCGTCTTTCTGGCCGTATAGGCTGCTCAACGCTTTGAGGATCTGCGTCCTAGCGTCAATCGTCAAAGTGGAATAACTCAACAAGACAAGCTTGTCTTGAATGGCTTGATCAATAAGCTGCAAAACCGCTTCGTTGTAAGACTTGCCAGTCTCCACCATCAAAGTAGCGATGTCGTCACTAGACTCTTGCAGGAACCCGACCGTCTTCTTCGCCGCTCCGTTGAACCCCTCAATGAACTCTAGCGCCGTCTGGTTGCCGCGCAGTTGCTCCAAGATTAGAGTGATCCGAGTTTCTGGATCAACAGTAACACCGTTCTGCAAAATGGAAAGAGCTTCACCAGCGCTGTCCGCTGCTTGAACTTGTGTGTCGAGAAGCTCTTGATCCAAAGCTACGATGTCTAACGCTGCTTGTCGTCTGGACGCGGCATCAGTGAACTTGGGATTACTCAGCGCCGCTTGCAGTCCGGCGATTTCGGCTTCCGGTCCGCCGCCGCCCGTAGCTGCACCCAGCGTCTGAGCCAACTCATTAGCGCCTAGAATCTGTTCAGACACAAACTTGTCGCGAGCCAAGATGGCTTCCTGTAACAACGCTATTGTTGTTGGATCTGGAGCCAGACCGACTCCGCTTGTTGCCGTAGTGTAAACGTCGATCGCGTCTTGATAAGCTTTTTCAACGTCAACGCTGGTCCCACGACCGGCTTCGAAATCTTTTAGAACTGCCGCCAAGTCCTGCTGTGCCGCCCCGAGTTCCAAAACAGCGGAAGCAGCCGCCTGGTCAGCGTCTTGTTGGGCATCGCTAACGGCCTGGCTCTGACCGAGTCTGCCGTTGATGGCGTTCTTTGCTTCTCTGCTCACTCCGGCAGCGGCGATAAGGTACTGTCTTGCATCCTCATAGAACTGGTCGTTGGTAGGATCATTACTGAAGTTGGTAATGACTTCTTCCAGAAGCGCTTGATCCTTTTCAAACCCTGGCGTATCCAAATTCTCGAACGCACGCAAAGCAGCCAACACCCTAGGAGCGTCCTGCTGTTGCCTTGCGTCAATGCCGGTAGCCTTCAGGTTGCTTGCGCCGGTGAGCCAAGGCGTGACCGTAGCGACCCAACCGTCTTTGCGAACCTGATCCATGAAGCTGTCACGGTCAGAAATGAAACGGTTGACTTCTCCACGGCTCTGAGTCGTCAGCTTCTCAACGATCTGCTGTCTGGCTGAATCCAGATCGCCTTGAACCCGCTCACGCGACTTCTGTACTTCCGACACGGCATATGCTGCACCGACCACAGCCGCCAATTGCGCTATGCCAGACCCGCCGATAGCTCCCTGAGGCCCAAGGGCACGATTCGGGCCACGAAGACCCTGCGAACGGACCGTTCCAGCGAACCCGCCAACTCCGCTAGCCATACCAGACAAGCTAGGGCCATTCTGAGCGGCAGTCCGGATCGTAGATGGAATACCACCAATCTTCTGGCCGAAACCAGAACCCATCGTTACCTGAATCAACTTGATGATAGCCAAAATGGCTAGCAGCTTACCTGGGATTCCACCCAGCAAACCATTGAAATCACTAAACAGGCCGACAATACCAGCAAGAACATCTAATAGGAACGAGAACGAAGACACCAAAGTCTTCAAAGCGTCACCCAAACCTGCTTCATACAGATCAATACCGAACTGACGGAACTCTTCCGCCAGCTTCGCTACCTGCTGCGACAGGGTTTCCTGTAGTTTGGCGTAACGTGCCGCCAACACGTTATTGTCGCGAGAAGTAGCGTTGATCTCCTGCATCAACAAGTCGCCGTCTTCGAAAGCCGCCAAGATGGCAGAAGCCTCACGACGGCCACCAAGCAACTGGATCACAAAGTCTTGAGAACTCTTGGACATCGAAGAGAACGCTTTGGACAGACCCAAGAAGATCGGTGCTGCGTCACCGGTGGCAACAGCCTGCAAGAACTCCTGATTGTTCAAAGAGTCGTTGGTCTGAGCCAACTGGTACAACTGTTCTTTGGCTTCAGACAAAGCGGGGAGCACACGACCGTAAGCCTCAGCCAAAGCCGTACCGGAACGACCAGACTTCTGTTGCGTCAACGCTGCGATAGTGGCGAACTCTTCAAGAGAGAACCCGGCAGCTTGAGCCACAGGGGCAATGTCACCCAAGAACGGAATGATTTCCTTAGCTAGAACACCGAAACGATCCTGCAATTGCAACGTCACGTCACCGATGTCACGGAACGAAGCGTCAAAGGCGAACGAAGCTGCGGTCAACGAGTCAACAATTTCTTTCTGCGTCAACCCTGTAACTCTAGAAATCTCAGCGGAAGCTTCCAATTGGTCCTGAACCAAATTGGTTCCCGTGCGACCGCCGATAGCGTCAGACTCACCGAAAGCACCCTGAAGCTGGAAGCCGATCTCAGCGACAGCTTCAGCCGCCAAACCAGAATCCCTAGCGATCTGCAAGATGCTCTCTCTGAAACCGGGGAACTCGGCAGCCTTATCAGTAGCAATAAACTGTGCTTCAATCTGGTTCAAAGTCTTCTCAAGCTCAGTTGCAGCCTTCACAGAAGAAGTGATACCAGCAGCCGCACCAAACAAGATCGCGGAAGGGACAGCGTACTTCAGGGTAGTGGCTGCACCCTGACCGAAGAATCCACCAACCCCACCCTTACCACCATTTGGACCTTGACCTATGCCGTAAGGACCGCCACCGCCGCCACGACCGCCACCACTGAACAGACGAGCAACTAGACCCTTCTGTTGCAAACCAGCAGCTTCGGCTTGGACGCGAACCTCGGCAGCCAAAGCCCTCTGGTACTGTTCCTCAAGAACAATGTTCTTAGCCTTGACTTCCAAAGTCGCCGTGTCGGCCAACAACAACTCTTTCTCAACGTTCAAACGGCGTTCCGCCAACGCCGACTTCTGAACATTGATAGCAGCATCCTGCTTAAACGTCTCATTCGCCAACTGATACTTGAGTTCAGCCGCCACACCCTTCTGCTTAACTGCAATGGCCTCACGCTGAACAGCCAGATACTCTTCGTCCGACAAAAGCATCTTGTCCACAGACAAATTAACAGCAGCAGCCAACTTCTTCTGCGCTGCAATCAACTCGGCTTTAGCTTGAATGCCTTCCTTGTCAGCAAACTCGGCCTGAGTGGCGGCCAACTCCGAAAGCTGTGCAGCTTTGATGTCGGCAGCAGTCTTCTGTCCAGCAGCACGAATCTGAGCACGCTGCTCGGCCAGGATCTCCAAACCCTGCTTGTAAGAAACCTGCGACAGATCCCTAACAGGGTTCTCCAACAAAGCATCCTGAGCCTGGATCTTCGCTCTCTGCTCTGCCTGCTGACGACGGGCGACAGCCGCAGGATCTTCCGCTTGTCTAGGCTTGCGAAGCCCAATGCCTGCTTGCGCTCCCTCACGAATTCGCTTCTGCTGCTCCGCTGTCAGCTTGCTTGCGCCTTCAGCTTGCCGCTGAGTTTCCTGTGCAAC
>OFQY01000472.1_pt1 | contig 15943 bp, 15 predicted proteins | sample 1542991 | NCBI WGS metagenome assembly OFQY01 (sample SAMN07774224, study PRJEB24372) | wastewater metagenome | isolation source: Exp Tend VB 10WW | collected 2016-02 | reverse complement strand
TGTTGGTTCTGTAGTAGATGAATGAAATTGATGGTATCGTTGTACTGTTAAGTTTGTATCTACATTGAGGGCTTGCGCCCAACACGCTTTCCAAGCGTGCGCCATAGGCCACTAGGCGACCCCTCCTTGGCTTGGAGACTGTGGATAAGTGTCCGAAACGAAATTATAACGTAAAAAACTGCAATTTACACCTTGCATATTGTGGAAAACTCAGCGTACAATTATCCACACATATGCCTGTTATAGAACTCAAAGACGTCAGCAAACTGTACGGCTTCGGCGATGCAACTACGGTTGCACTCGACGAAGTTACTCTGACGATCGAGCCTGGCGAGTTTGTCGCTGTGATGGGTCCAAGTGGAAGTGGTAAATCGACACTCATGAATACGATTGGTTTGTTGGACCACCCATCACACGGTGTTTATAAGCTGGGCAACCGACCCGTGGCTCGAATGCGCAGTAGTCGCCAGGCCAAGGCTCGGCGCGATACGGTCGGCTTTGTATTCCAGTCGTTTAACCTACTGCCAAACATGACGGTGCTCGAGAACGTTGCCCTTCCCCTCACCTACAAAGGCCTGACTAAAACGCGCCGGTTGAAGCAGGCCGGACGTGTGTTGGAGCGCGTGGGGCTGTCTGACCGTGAGTATTTCTACCCTTACCAACTAAGTGGTGGTCAGCTGCAGCGCGCGGCGATTGCTCGTGCATTGGTTAACAACCCAAGCATCATCATCGCTGATGAGCCTACGGGCAACCTAGACAGCGCGTCATCACGGGTGGTCATGGAGGTGTTGAGTGAGATTCATCAGATGGGTAGTACTATTCTGATGGTGACACACAATCCTGAGCTGACGCGATATGCCAGCCGTGTGGTGTTTATGCGTGATGGAGCGATTATGAGCGATGAACAATCTGCGATTGGTGAATTGCCAGAGATGATCCGCCGCAGGAGTTTCTTTGTGCGGCGCAAGACGATGGCAGATGATGTAGCGGGTGTATCGGCGCTTATGAAGCCAGTACCAGACACACCAAGCAAGCGCCCTGCTGTCAAAAAATCAGCCAAAAAGCCAGCGACTCGCAAAAAAACATACACTGCCAAGAAGCCGGTCGCGAAAAAAATTAAGAAAGTTGCGAAGTCGTGATTGTACACAATCACATCAGGCTGGCGTTTGCATCACTCATTGCATATAAATGGCGTAGCTTGCTGACGATGTTAGGTGTGATTATTAGCGTGGTGAGCGTTGTGACGATTGTGGGCCTGGGCGAAGGTGTTAAGCATCAGTTGGTTGGCCAGGTTGAGGCATCGGGTAGCGATTTGATTACGGTACGTGGCGGTGATGTAGCTGGTGTTGGCCATGGCGGTGATTTCTCCCCGACCGATTTAGCGAATGTGTTTAGCCGCACGTCGCTGAACGAGCGTGACCTTAAGACTATTGAGCAGACTGAGGGCGTGGAGTACGCCGCACCGTTTGCAACGATTAATGGAGACGTAAGACTGCCCGATGACGCAGAGTCCCGCAGCGTGACGGTGATTGCGACGAATAATCGAGCGGCCCAGGCACTAGGACAGTCTCTGGTGTCCGGCAACTTCTTTGGCCCAAATGACAGCAATGCATCAACCGCAGTTGTGGGCAAGAATGTCGCAGAGCAGCTATTCAAACAGAATGTGCCGATTGGGCAGAGTTTTGAGCTGCGTGGGCGTAAGATTACGGTGGGCGGTGTGTTTGCACCGTTTGACTTTAATCCACTCAATCCAGGGCTTGATTATAATAATGTGATATTTATCCCCTATGGGTTGGGCGCAGAGCTTGCTGGGTCGTCCCTGCTGCCCTATCAGGTGCTTGTACGGCCCGTAGACGTATCCGTGGTAGATCAGACGGCTGATAGGCTGCAAGAACGCGTGAGCCAAGCGCACAATGGCCAGCAGGACTTCTCAGTGCTTAAAGCATCGGATGTGTTGAGCTTGGCCGATGGCATGCTAAATTTGGTAACGAAATTGGTAGGTGCGGTTGCGATAGTGGCGTTGGTTGTGGGTGGCGTCGGGATTATGAACATCACGTTGGTGTCAGTCAGTGAACGGACGCAAGAGATTGGCGTACGCAAGAGCGTGGGCGCAACCAACGGGCAAATATTGGGGCAGTTCTTGGCGGAAGCAGTCGTGTTAAGTTTTGTTGGAGCCATCTTGGGGATTATTCTGTCGCTGTTTGCTAACTATTTCCTGCGATTGCTTACGAGCTTTGAACCGTCGTTTAATGTGGTTGTTATGGCTGGCGCTGCTTTGGTTGCTGTGCTAATTGGCAGTGTGTTTGGCGTGATCCCAGCGGTTAAAGCTGCCCGTAAAGACCCGATTCAAGCACTCCGGCGGTACTAAGTGAAGCTTACTCTGGTCTGTGTGGGCAAGGTGCGTACAGAGTTTCATGATCAGGCAATTGCGCATTATATTGAACGTATTAAGCGCTGGGTACGACTCGATGTCGAAATCATACCGGCCTCTGATGACGAGCGAGAGAGTGCAAAGCTGCTTGCGCGATTTGGCACCGACGATATAGTTGTACTTTTGGATGAAGTCGGCAAGAATTGGTCGACTCCAGAGTTGGCGGCACACATTGAGCGCTGGCAAAATCAATCAGTACGGAACGTAGTGTTTGTGATTGGTGGTGCGTATGGCGTGACTGATGAGGTGAAACGGCGAGCTGATTACGTGTGGTCGTTTTCGCGGCTCGTGTTTCCTCATGAATTAGTGCGACTATTGCTCAGCGAGCAGCTCTATAGGGCCTATGATTTGATTCACGGTGGTAAATACCACCATGATTAGGGTCTAGCCACAGTTTCTGACTCTGCTATACTGGCCCGCATGGTAACAATGAATACAGGGGTCACACCCTATCTTATTCAGGACCATGATGCAATCACACACGAATACCACTCACCGAAGCACTATGTGCTTCGCGTTAGGGACTTGGCTCCCAACGAAAAGCCACGCGAAAAGCTCCTCCGCTATGGCCCTAGTGGCTTATCCTCCGCAGAGCTGATTGCAGTTGTGCTCGGGGTGGGGACCCGCCGAGAAGAAGTTATGGCGATGTCGCAGCGCATACTCAAAGAGTACGGCGACCGAGCCATTATCCACGAGACAAACCCAACCAAGCTTGCGAAGTCATTGGACATACCCCAGGGTAAAGCCTGCCAACTAGTGGCCTGCTTTGAGCTGGGTCGGCGTTCGTTCGCACGACAGAACGGAAAGCCACGCTATGTGCGGACAGCTCGCCAGGCATATGAATGTGTGCAAGATATGACGAGCAGCAAAAAGGAACAACTGCGAGGGCTGTACCTCAATACGCGCTATGAAGTTATTCATGACGAAGTAATCAGCGTAGGGAGTTTGACGGCCAACATCGTCCATCCACGCGAGGTGTTTCAGCCGGCAATTGAATACGGTGCGGTTGCGGTGATTGTGGCGCATAACCACCCGTCCGGCACGCCTGTGCCTACAGAAGACGACAAAGAAGTTACTCGCCAGTTAATGGAAGCGGGTAAGCTGTTAGGTATTGATTTGATAGACCACTTGGTAGTTGTGGCCGATGGGTACGAAAGCGTCATGGAGGGTTTGTCATGAGTGACGAAGACCTGCATTATCAGATTCGTCGTAAACAAGTGCTGATGCATCATTTCCCTGCCGATTCGGCAATCCTCCAGGACTCTGTTGATGATCCACATCATGAGATTACGGTTAGAGTGCGCTCTGGCCAGTATTTTGCCTCGCTGGCTATGCAGTTAGAAAACTTGTGTGATGACCCCTATATTGACCCAGAAACATTCAAATACATCCTCCGTAAATTCGCCGAAGAGCTTCTCTATCTCCAGGACGCTTACATAATTAGAGCTAAGCACTAGGCTTAGTGCCGGAATGTAGTATTGACCACACCTGTATATCCTATGGGATCTAAAAAAAACTGGTAATGCTTGGTTCTGGTGCTACACTACATGAAACATATACGGAGGGTTATCGTTATGTCAGGAATGGAACGCCAAGAATTCTTTGCAACAAGGAACGGCGTCGCCCTGACGTATGATGATGTAACGCTTCAGACTGCCCGAAGTGAGTATGGGGCGCACGAAGTTGACATATCAGGCAGATTTACTCGGAATATTGAGCTGACCTTGCCGTTTGTAAGCGCGGCGATGGATACTGTCACGGAGTCTCGAACTGCAATTGCTATGGCAAAGATGGGTGGCATAGGTGTTGTTCATGCAGGCTTATCCATCGAAGACCAGTACGGTGAGGTTCGAAAAGTTAAACATACGCTGAGAGATGGGTTGGTTCATAGGCCCAAAACGGTCACACAAGGGATGACACTGGGGTCTGTACTAAGAAAGATGGAGGCAAAAGACCGTACGTTTCGTACGTTCCCAGTCATTGATGGTGGCAACAAGTTAGTTGGTCTTGTGACCCAGAATGACTTTGATATGTTTGGCGAATCGACTCGTATATCACGTGCGATGACCCCGCTCGATCAAGTTGTGACCGCTGTCGTCGGTACGACCCTTAATCAGGCACATCGAATCATGCTAGGCGCAAAAAAGAAGACGTTACCCGTGTTAGAAGAAGACGGCAGCCTGGCTGGTCTATACATATGGTCAGATGTTGTAAGGGCGCTTAACGAAAACCCGGACGGCTATACTCTGGATGCCGAGGGGAGGCTATGCGTAGCTGCTGCCGTTCCGACTGATGAAGCCGCGCTTGATAGGGTGCGACGCATGGGGAGATACGTTGATGCAGTAGTACTGGATAGCGCACAGGGCGATTCAAAGTATGCGTTCTCTACTCTGGAGCTTATACAACAAATCAGGGACGAGTACCCTCACCTCGATATTATGGTCGGAAATGTTACCGATGGGCCCTCCGCACGTGATCTTGCTGAGGCTGGAGCAGACGCAGTTAAAACTGGGCAAGGCCCCGGCTCAATATGCACAACGCGTCGGGAGACTGGCATTGGTACTCCTCAGGTAACAGCGGTGTATGAGGATGCAAGACACTTGGAAGGTATGGGTATTCCTCTCTGTGCGGACGGGGGGATTGTGAACCATGGTGACCCCATCAAGGCATTTGCAGCTGGTGCAGAATCGGTGATGATGGGCAGCATCCTTGCGGGCACAGACGAAGCACCTGGCGAAATTATCGAGTATGAAGGCGGGCTTTACAAAGAGTACCGCGGCATGGGCTCTGCTAGTGCGCTTAAAGATAGTGCGAGCGCTCGCAATCGATATGGTGGCAGCGTAACCCGAATGCCGCGCCCTGAGGGGATTGAGTCACTTGTGCGGTATACGGGGTCTGTAGAGGATGTGGTTGGCGCTTTCCGTGACCTACTCGCAAAAGGAATGTCATATGTTGGTGCCAAGGATTTTGCCTCCTTGCGCGAAAATACACATTGGTGGCAAGTCACAAATAGCGGCATCAGAGAGGCTCGCCCCCATGACGTGTTGCCGCTACCGTCAGATGTCCTGGGCCGCGCAAGATAAACGCTAGCGGACTATGACTTGGTCGCGTTGGTAGCCCACGCCAATCATCTTTATGGGTACGCCGGTTTGCTCTTCTATGAATTCTATATATCGTTGTGCTTCTTTTGGTAGATCGTCGTATGTGCGGATGCCGGATACGTCTTCCCTCCAGGTTGGGAGCTCTTCGTATTCTGCGGTTGATTGCTCGATTTTGTAGGCTGCGTCTGGACTAACGTCGAGTTTTTTGCCTTTACGCTCGTAGCTTGTGCAGACGAGTACGCTTTTGCCGTAGCGGGGTACCCAGTCAAGCTTTGTCAGCGCCATTTCGGTCGTGCCGTTGACCATTTGCGCTCGGCGAATGGCCGGGAGGTCGAGGTGACCAAGCCTGCGAACTCGCCCTGTTGTGGTCCCTTTTTCGGCGTCAACGGTTGTCATGTCTCCATGAATTTGCCTCAAGAGCGCCTCGTCGTTTATCTCGGTAGCAAATGGGCCGCCACCAACATGGGAGGGGACGGCCTTAGAGACGCCGATGACTCTATCGAGATATTGAGGGCTAACACCAAGTCCGGTGAATATGCCGCCGACTGTGGTTGATGATGAGGTTGTGGCTGGGGACATACCGTGGTCGACGTCTAGTAGGTAGGCCTGAGCACCCTCGGCCAAGACATTGGCGCCGTCTTTAAGCTGTCTATTCAGGTAGAGTGTGGTGTCGGTGATGTATGGACCAAGTTCTAGCGCATCGTTGACATATGCTTCTGCGGCCTTTTTGGCATTGATCCAGGGCAAGCGTTTCCATAGTCGTTTGGCAGTTGTCTTCCTGAGGCCTTTTACTATCATGTCAAAAAGTTCGTCAGGGTTGTTATTGATAATCTCAGCACGAACACCTGCCCGCATATATTTATCAGCGTAGGCCGGGGCGATGCCCGACTTGGTTGTGCCTTGCGCCCTTTTGCCGCCTTCGCGTATTTCGTCAATAGATATGTGTTGGGGGAGAAGTAGGTGGGCTGCTGAGCTTATCATCAGATGGTCTTCATCTACGCGAAGGCCCTTTTCGCGCGCAGTTCGGATTTCGCCCAAAAGTTTTGTGGCATCAACAACCGTGCCATTGCCAATGACGTTCATGACATGATCACGAGCGATGCCAGATGGCATAAGATGCAGGTCGAATTCATCACCGTCAGGGGTGACGACGGTGTGGCCAGCGTTGGCCCCGCCATTAAAACGAGCCACGATGTCGTGGTCTGCGGCAAGCATGTCCGTGAAGCGGCCCTTGCCTTCGTCGCCGCGCTGTTCTCCCAAAATTGCTGTGATTGGCATACGGCGCAAATAATACTACAAACCAAGAATATATTCAAGTTAGCTACGGTGATGACATGCTATACTTTGGCTATATGGCAAACAAAAAGCTACCATCAATAACGGATTCGGAACTGCTTGATATTGACGTACGGTTTTTGTTGGCAAATGAGCGTACACTGCTGGCCTGGGTCCGCACAGCACTCGCAGTAATCGCTGGCGGTGTCGCAGTTGCACAGCTTGGCCAGCATGATACCCAGCATAGTGCGCTGGGCACTGTTGTAGTGTTGCTAGGCGCTTCTATGGCATGGATCGGCTACTTACGCTACAAGGCGGCTAACGTAGCTATACGCAACGGGCGCTTGCCTGAGTATGGGCATGGGCCAAAATTGCAGGTGGGTGTGGTGCTGTGTTTTGCGGCGTTTGTTGTCGCCTTTGATATCTTCATACGCTAACTGGCAATGCTTGCGCCGAATTGGCTAGTCTGACACACTACAACGTATTAAATAGGAGGGTTATACATGGGTGAAACGACAGCATTACTAGTGGGTGCAGGTGGGCGGGAACATGCTATAGCTGAGCAGGTGGCACCCACGGTAGATAGACTATTCTATGTTGGCGAAAACGCCGGTATACAGCAACTGCCCAATGCCTACCAGGCTCCAGTGGGCGTAGAGGCTGGCGATTTGGCGGCTCATCTGCGACCCCAGCTCACTATTATTGGCCCAGAACAGCCACTAGTCGATGGTTTGTCTGACAGGCTCCGAGCGGAGGGCTTGGCGGTCTTTGGTCCGAGTCAAGATGCGGCCCAGCTCGAGGCTAGCAAGTACTTTGGGAGGGTTTTTGCCGAAGGATACGGTATAGCCATCCCTCGCTTTAATCTTGTCACCACTCCCGATGAATACCGTGCAGCCGTGAATCAATATGGTGCTGCCACTGACTATGTACTCAAGGCTGATGGATTGGCTGGAGGCAAAGGCGTTGTCCTCCCTGAATCACGGGAAGAAGCAGATAGAATCGCTCAAGGCATGCTTGAGGGCACGTTATTTGATGGTGCCGGAGAAGAGGGGTTGCTTATTGAGGAGCGGTGCCACGGGCCCGAAGTGTCGATGTTTGTCTTGAGCGATGGTACTAATTTCCGAGTACTGCCGTTCACTCAGGACCACAAACGGTTGGGTGATGGTGACACCGGCCCAAATACGGGTGGGATGGGTGCGTATATGGTGCAGCCTGGGCAGCTGACCACTCGGCAGGAAGAGAAACTATACGAGATAGCTCGCCAAAGCATTGAAGGAATGGCGGCTGAAGGCATCCCCTATAGAGGAGTTCTCTACGTCGGTACTATGATGGCTGAGGAGCGCGACGGTGACCCAGTGGTTATCGAGTACAATGTGCGATTTGGCGACCCGGAGGCCCAGGCGCTGATGCATCTAATGGGCGAGGACACATTTGATATATTGCGCTCGACAGACGACGTCTTGCGCGAGGACTTGTTAGTACCAAGCAAATTACTCGGCCAGCAGGCTTTGACGGTATGTCTTGCCGCCGAGGGCTACCCAAATCCAAAATATGAGAAAAACCGAGAAATCTATGGCATTGATGAGCGCTATGATGGCGTCACTATCCATCATGGTGGGACAAGGCGAGAAGATGGCGTGGTGTATACAACTGGTGGCCGGGTATTGTATGTGACTGGACGTGGCGAGACGATTGATGAAGCTGCAGCACGTGCGTATGATGCTATTGATGTGGGTGGCAACGGTGGTGGTGTGCACTTTTTGGGCATGCAAAGCCGTACTGATATCGGCTGGCAAGCTCGTCGCGCTGCCTAGGTTTCGAGCGTCTGGCTCTGTCTGTTTAGTTCGTTGGCTTCGGCGAGGAACGCGTTGTACATAATTAGGGGCCATGATTTGCTGATTGCTTGGATATTGGCAAACCTGACACCGTAACCGTAGCGCATGCGTAGAGCTTGGAGTGGCCGGTGATCAATTAGGGTCACTTCTTCGCCGGCAGTGGCTTGTGCAATAGCCTCATCGACGCTAACGAGCCTGCTGCTTTCATGCCCTTCCAGGCTGCTCCAGCCTAGGTTAATGGCGTCTTGAGGCGTTGCGACCTGGAACACACGACCTATGGCATAGTCCTCGGGCTGAATCATCTCAAGATTGAATATGCCAGTTGCGAGCCAGCCAACGTAGGCGACGGAGTGGCGCCTGATGGTGCGATCGAGTTTAATATCCCAGGGTTTGTCGCTTGGGTAGTTTTGCCAGTGTTCGCGGGCTTCATGAGCGAGCTTGAGATGATACGCTGCGTTGTCTGGAATGGGTTCTACATTGCCGCACATGACCGACGCAGAGGCAAGCTGGGATGAATCTTTGTTGACTGTACCTAAATCTTTTAACGACCACTGGACCATGTCGGGAGTGAACTCATCTGGACGGTCCTTGAGACTGCCCGCTTTGTGTAGCCTGAGGCCCCATCCAAATATCGCTGACGCAAATGTCAACTTGCGGGCCCAAGCGCCCCCTTCCCCCACTGGGATATCTTTTTCCCCTGCTAGTATGAGCCTGGAACTTTCTCGCATATGAAGAACGTCGTGTGGTAATGGCTTGGGGTATGCATCGAGAGAACGGACGGTTCTGTCATTGCCCACTATGAGATCTGCTAGCCCGAGGTTCGCATACCACGATTTCTCAAGTGGCTGGAGGGCTTCCAGCGCGGGATGCAGTTCGGTTGTTGCTCCTGATGACATCTATGTATAATAACACCGAACTGCGTCTAGGACGAGATTGTGATCTAGTATGTACCGATGAGAGTCCACTGATTGTTCTCTAGGCGGAGGCGGTACGTTGTCTGCCCGTCGGTCATGTCAAACATGCGGATAGCGTGCTGACCCTGCTGGACGAGGTACTGGATACCGTCTTTGAATGTCAGGTGTCGCTGATTGTGTTCGATTTGTTTTGGGAATGTTTTGAGTTTGCCGAGGCTAGAAAAGAAGTAGTAGGCGTTGACACTGATGGTTTCGTTGATATAAGACATGGGTTTCTCCTGCTCCTGATGGTGCGACAATCCACACCAACGTACGTTTAGTAGTTAGTGAACGGGATTGGAGGTTGGAGCTATCCGGTAAAAACATCACACCGTTCATGCTAGTTTCGTAACGGAGAACTTGAAGAGCGCACAGAGGCCGAAGCGTGATTACTCGAGATTACCCAAAAGGTCTTATAAGCCTGCAAGTAGAAAGGCGTTGACGGCCAGTACCCACATGACGTGCAAGTAGTATAGTCCTGAGCAAAGTGCTTATGCAAGCACTTTGCCGTGTGTTTATTGCAACGATTTGGTTGCTTTTTTGCCGGAGCTACTTCTTAGCGGGTTTTTGCTGACGAGTAGCGAGTTTGAAGCCAATGAGCCCAGCTATCAGTGTGAGGGCGATACCATAGATGAGAACGATCGTCTGTCCGGTATTGCTGAGTGGGTCTGAGCTGTTAGCCCCATTGCTTGCGTTATCGGTTGTTGTGGCAGCTAGTGCTGCTCCAGACGGGTCTACAATAACTCCATCTGCCACTCCGTCATCATCGAACTCGCTACCGTCTGTTATCTGGTACTCAACAAGAAATACTATCTGGTCTTCTACGGGCATCCCGAAAAGATTGTACCCAGGGATTTCTTGGTAGCTACCATCATTCATCCATTTACGTACACTGTAATTTTCATTACCCTCCACGCCATAGAAGTATTGTCTTATAGTCGCGGTGTCACCGTTATTTGGGCAAACAATATGGAATGACACGAGGCCCATAGGATAATCAAAACCCGCATCGGCATGGTCTGTTGCTTCGCTGCCAACCTGGAATGCAGAGATACTCGTGCAGTTAACAGCCTCGAGCACTGCATATTCGTTAGTCAATGGGTTTATGTAGGTTAATACGTTTGCTTGCTCGGAATCAGCAGTGCTGTCGTCGTTCGCGTCGCCATCATTTGGCCCAGCAATCTCAACGTAGTCAGCGCTACCGTCGTTATCTTCGTCTAAGGTGATACCACATGCTAGGCCGGTCCATTGGAGGCAGGGATAGCCGCTGTTGTATTCAGGGCTGATTGCCCAAATGTCTTCGAAGTTCCATTCTGCATCTGTGTAGGATGAAAGAGTCTTCATGTCTTCTGTTGGTAAGCCAACTGCAGGGGAATTGTCCAGGTTAGTGTTTACTTCCGCGTCCCAGAAGGAGCTTTCAATCATACTATCCTCTTCACTGTATACGGCTACAAACCCGCCATACTCACCACCACTGCTTACGGACCCAGCTGCATATGAGCTCGAGATTCTTGCGTCGGCAAGTTCGCTGACGAAACCTGCGCCTTCTCCGACGGCTGTAACGTCGCTGGTGGTGTAGTTGTCCATGAGACCGCACTCAGCGCCAACATATCCGGCGAATCCACCAACACTCGTCTCCCCGTACACGCTTCCTGTGGAGAACGATTCTGCGACAGGGGCGCCGCTACATTCGAGGCTGCCAGCAAACCCACCAACATCTTCGTACCCAACTACAGCACCGGTCGCATAAGATTGCCCAGTGTATACAACACCAAAGCCTAACAACCCTCCAACGCCGTTTGCGAATGCAGCAGTAACGTCACCGGTCGCATAATTGCTGTCAACGTATACAAATTGCAGTCCACCGGCAAGGCCACCGAAAAATATACCTTCTGATTCTTCTCCTGAAACGCTCATGGAGGCCGGAGCGAAGGCGGTACATGTGGCCGCAACGCACAACATTTTTTCAGGTGAGGCTTTGGTAAAACTTAGATCTGAGGCAATTGAACGGTTGGTTACTTCTGATACGCACCCAGATATGGGCGCAAGAGAAGCGCTAGGGCCTAAGTATGTCGTCGAGAAATGTGGTCCTATGCTTGGGAAAGCTCTTATCCAAAACTTGACAGGTGGTTCTGTCTCGGCGCTATTTGACGCGTAGCTGCTTATGTCAGTGTTTTGAAGAATTTTTAGGCGCAAAACTACATGTAGTTCATTAGTGCGACCGAGATGGTATAGTACAAGCATGAAAGTTAGTCCGGTGTCGTTGTCTGCCACCCAGAAGAAGTCGTTGAGCTATGCTACGGGCGTTGCTGTTGTCGCAGGTGTCTACTTCTTGTGGAGCTTCTTCAACATCGTGGTTGTCGCGATTATTATGGCGCTCTTGTTTACTCCGCTCTACAGACGACTGGGCAAAAAACTTAGCTCTCCAAGTGCGGCTGGCGTCACGCTAATCGTTAGTTTGCTAGCCGTTATCGTACCAGTGATTATCGTGTTTGCGCTGGCGACGGTACAGATTAAAAACCTGTCGAGCAACGTGACTGAGTATGTCAGTACAGTGGACTTTGGCCGACTGGGCGATCGTGTGGTTGCGTCCACGAACGATGTTCTTGATTCTATCCCGTTTGTTGAGACAACCGTTAGCCAGGAATCCATTACAAGTACCATCAAGACTGGAGCGAGCAAGTTTGGCACGGCCTTTTTGGGCTTTATGTCGTCTGCTGTCGGAAGTGTGACTGGTTTTATTACAGCCAGTATCATGTATATTTTTGTATTTTTGTCACTGCTTCGACATGGTGAAGAGCTACTGGGTATGGGTAAAAAGCTTAACCCATTGGGTGAAGATATATCCGACATGTACATATCACGGGCAGCGGCCATGATACATGGCACAGTGAATGGGCAATTTGTGATTGCACTTGTGCAGGGTTTTCTCGGCGCTATAACGTTTGCGCTGGTTGGGTTCCCGCAGTTTTTCTTCATCTTGTTCTTGGTATTTTCTGCTCTGTCGGTGATACCACTCGGCGCGGGTATTCTGGCTATGCCGTTGGCAGTAGTGATGATTTTGTTTGGTAATGTCTGGCAAGGCATTGTCATTTTGTTGGAACACCTGATCGTGAATACAAATGTTGACAACATCTTGCGCCCCATCTTGGTGTCCAAGGAGGCGCGGCTTGACCCTGCGCTGATGCTATTGTCGGTGTTCGCTGGCATACGATTCTTCGGGTTCCTGGGAATCGTTATTGGTCCAACTTTTATGATTTTGGTAGTTACGACAATCAGCCTATATCTGGAAGTTCACAAAAAACCCAAAGCAACACAGCCTTAGAGCCTCACATGGCGATTGCTTCGTTGCCAACCTCCTCGACATATATGCACCTGCCAGGGCATAGTTCAGCAGCCTCTATGACATCACCCTCAAGTTCTTGTGCTACGAGTACTTTTCCCATAAGGCCCGTAAATTCTGGTGTATTTGGGTCTGTTTTGCTGTCCTGCTTGACGTGAGCTATGTAGTCCTTGTCCATAAAAAAGTGGCGCGGGGCAATCTCTGGACACTCACCACAGGACGTACAATCATTTTGGATTATGGATACTTCTATTCGTGGCATAGGACACCTTTCATCTAGCTTATGTAGCCAAATTGTAGGCGCATATGTAGGGCCGGTTCAGTGACCATCGTCACCAACTCACTAGGAAAATATTGTAATAATTCCGGTATCGTCTTGGGCAATAAGATGTTTTTGCTTGAGCCTGCTCAGCGCACGAGTGATAGATTCTCTCTCTACGCCAAGCATGTCGGCAAAATGATGCTGTTTGAGTTTATACGGCAAACGAAATCCTGTGTTTGCGGGGGTGCCATGCTCCTTAATTAGTACTCGGATTGATTCAAGTAATCGGTCTTCTAGTTTAGTAGCTTGTAAATCTATGACTCGTTCCGCAAATATGGCCAGCTGTTCAACGGTGCGGTGCAGGATATCATTGCAAAACTCTAAATCGCTGCTCAGCTTTTGCAGGAACTCTTCGCGCCCATACTTTGTGATGGTCATTGAGCTAATCGCCTCATAACTTGCACGCTGCTCGGTATTTTTGAACGTGGTGAGTACCGGGAAGTATGAGCCAGGACCGTATATGAGGTGGATACGTCGCTTCCCCGTCGACTCGTATGTGAATGCAATGACGTAGCCTGATTCAATCACAAAAACATCAGAGTGATTAGAAAACGGCGAGTAAACAATATCACCAATTGCAAAACGAATCAGTCGGTTTGGGCTTGCCATATGCCCAGTATAGCGCACCCAGCATTTTGTCCTTGTTGTGATAAACCTGCGCTATATTAGATCGGTTTTGAAAATATCCTCGTCCTTTACCAAAACCTGGATAGGGCCTTTGTCTGGATTGTCATCTTCTACGGCCTGTACATATGTCGTTGCTCGCGTGGTGTTGAATTTTTCAGCCTGCTGTTTGCTGAGGACGTCAAGGTCGAGTCCCTCTGCCTCAAGACATTTTTCCCACTGTGCGTAGCTACTTTGTTGGCCCTCTGGCAAGAGTCGAAGATGCGCAATTCTTGCAACGAGGTTGTTGCCTTCGCTTATTACGCCCTCAGTTGTCTCAACCGCCTCCTGACACATGAAATATTCGAGTACGCCAGCTGCGACTGCGTTTAACACTAATAGGTTACTGCTAGAGCGTACTTTTTTGCTGCCAAGCTGGAATACAAGAGAGTCGTCCATAAGTATCTGAGCAGATTGCTCGCCCTGCTCGTCAGTGTTTAGTAGGGTCACAATAAATGCTTGTGGGTTTCGAGGGTGTTTGTGGATACGCAGAGCTAGTTTTTCGTCACCTTCATCCTCGAATTGGTATTCGATACCACGATCATTTAAGAACCGACGTCGCTCTTTCTGAATGGTTGTGCGGCTTTGTTCGATAAGAAGACGTAGTTCAACATCGAGGTCTTCACCGCCCTCGCTATACCCTGTTAGTTGATCAATCGGGTGGAATTCCTTTCGGTCTTCTTCATTTTCGTAGCGTATGACGACTTGTACGCCTGCTTCTCGGTCATCGATAATCTCGTGACGTCGTCTAATATTGCCAGACGAAGTAAGCTGCTCCTTGGCAACCGCCAGGCGCTCTTCGCCAAGCGTCTCCAAAAGCGAAGCTACTTCTTCTTCGGTTGGGTAGTCGCCGCCGCCAGGTATGTTCCAGTCAACAACAAAACCATCACCAAGCGGTATAGGGATGGTACGCATGCCGCCCAGCTCTTCTTCTATCTCTGCACTAATTTCGTCTGCGGTCATACCGACAAATTCTTCTGGGTCCATCATGCGCATAGCTGTGTCAAGCAGCATTTTGCCCTCTTCGCTACGAACAAGGTTGAGGAGGTCATTGGTGGGGTCTTTAATATAATGAGGTAGCTCATCCTGCGGGAGTGATGGTGTGCCGAACATAACCTCCAGGAACTCTCGGGCCTCAGGATATTGCGATACAGCGACGTTGATTGCGGTGTCTGCGCTGTGGACGCTGCTCATACCGGTTGCAAGGGTGTCGTCCACAAACAAACCAAGGCCATTGCGCATACCTTCTTCCCCGCTAAGTGCCGCCGTGCAAGCTTCCATAGCATTAATACGAAGTTTGTATGTATTCTCGCCGAGCGCGGCTACGGCAGTATGGGTTTGCATGACAATCAGCTCACCATATCGAGTGTCTCTAACGATTTGCATTGCCTCGTGTTCGCTGAACTGTGACTCTGCCTCTTCAAGAGACGCAGCCATGTCCGTGAAGTTGTTCCCCCTGTCTTGCATGCTCAGCGTGCTGAGATCACCGAGGTAGAGCTGGATTTGAGAGATTGTTTTTGCTAACCCCATGCCACGACCGTAGAGCTCTGGTCTATCCATTCGTATATTAGGTACAGTTTGGAGGTGGAACGAATATAATGATCCCGATGGCAGTAGGTCAGTTTTGAAGTGGGCAATATCTACTGCTTGTTGCATGGCAAGCGGTGAATCGGCGCATCGGAGTATCCCCCGCACGAATAGTTCATAGTTGTCCATAATCTCATCGGTCTGTCGACCTTCGGCAGCCTTAAAGTGCGCACCAAGCAGAACGTCTGTAAGTCGCTCTTGGGCAAGGGACGGCTCGAGTGCGGCTTTTATCCTTCTTCCGACAGTGTCAGGCTCTGTCTTGGTGGCAGTTTCTTTGACATGTTCGTATATTGTTTCGCCGACATACTCCTGCACCACTCGTTTTGTATTTGGTGATACATCCTCTGCGGCTACAATACTTTCGAACATGGTCCGAAGCTGTTCGGGTTCGTCGGCAAGTTCTGCGGCAGTCCATCTTTCGCGGAATCCTCGT
>OFQY01000471.1_pt1 | contig 15963 bp, 28 predicted proteins | sample 1542991 | NCBI WGS metagenome assembly OFQY01 (sample SAMN07774224, study PRJEB24372) | wastewater metagenome | isolation source: Exp Tend VB 10WW | collected 2016-02 | reverse complement strand
GGAACAGAAACGTTTCATACGCTCAACCCCCGGATCTCCGAGATCCAGCACCGATGTGACCAGTCGTCGAGCGACTCGCCCGGTCCTCGCGTGTTCGCCGCGAAGACCAACATCCGAGTGGTCAACCCCTCGCGGAGTGCTTCCGCCTGGACGTAGAGCGCGGGCACGTCGAAGGCTGGCGTGTTCACTGCTCGCACCCTCCGAAGCCCGCACTCACAGGCTTGTGGATCACGTAGAACTCGTCGCACGCGAAGCACGGTAGCTCCGCTACGCCGTTCACGAACGGGACCGCGGCCTCGTCCACTTCCATCGTCTCGCCGCACCTTGGACACGTATACGTCGTCATCGGTACACCCCCTTTGCGTCCTGCTTCATCGTGAAGAAGCGGTCGCCGACCTTGCAGTACAGGATGATCGAGCCGCCCCGGTCCAGTGTCGCCTGCTCAAGCCGCGCTCCAGCCGGGAAGGTGACGACCGTCGGACCGGTCTTCTGCCAGACGATCATCTGTCCTGCTGGCTTCGCCTCCACAGGCGCGACCTTCGCCACCACCGGCACGCACGCGAGAGCGACGAGGAAGGAGCGGCGGTTCATCGGAACCTCGCGTCTGTGTAGTCGCATTGCCAACGAAGCCACTTCCCAAGAATCGAAATCTCGTGCTCGTTGAATGGCGGTTCGAGTTGCCCGTCGTCCCTGTCACTGAGGAACTGCGCGAGCTTCACGAGGAGATCGGCCGTGACTTGCGGCTCGGGAGGCATCGGAATGCCCTCGCGCTCCTTCTCCTGGACGACCGACACCCCGATCATCAGGCTTTGCACGTCCCGATGGTCGCGTATCCATCCTCCAGCACAGTCCGAGAAGTTGCCACGGTCCACGCGAGTGTCGAGCCGCTGCCCTCGCGTCTCGATGCCATCGGAGAACGGCGCGATCATCCGCTTCTCCGCCTCCGTCTCGGGTGTGAGCACCAGTTGCATCCGCCCGTCTTGAATCACCACGGTCGTTTTCATCGCTTCGTGTCCTTTGCGATCTGGTCGCACTGCTCCTGCTGCTTCGGCGTGCCGATGATGGGCAGCGGCAGATCCAGCACCGTGTGGAACAGCTTGAGCTTCGTCTCCTCGTCCCGCTCGTGCCGCTCGGCGTCCTCGAAGGCTTCGAGCGCACGCTGGATGCGGTTCCACGCTTCCTTTGCTGTGATTGGCGTCGGTCGTCGTGGCCCCATCACTCCGCACTGAGCGCACCGCACGCGGAATCCGAGTTGACGAAGGTAGTCCACGGTCGGAATCCCGCCACCAACAAGTCCTTCACTGCACTCGACACACGTCAGCATCCCGTCGCCGTATTCGGTCAGCATCGGCTTGTCCTCCCTTCGTCCGGACAGCCCGTCGCGTGCGTCGTGACCGCTCCACAGTGACGGCACGCGCCTCGTAGCTCCGCTTGGAGCGCCGCACGGTCGATGCCGGTGATGATGTAGCCCGGTGCCTCCGGATCGAGGCGACGACGCTCGGAGAGGGCGAAGGCGAGTGCATCTGCCTGATCCGCCTCTCGGCTCATCGCCTCGAACGTCTCGACCACCGGCCCGTGGACCGCTTCAGCCTCCTCCATCGACCGGTACTCGACCGTTGGCGCGTCATCCGGCGGCATCCCCATCTCCTCGAAGCGTGCCATCGCCCGGTCCATCGGGGAATCCGCCCGCTTCACCTCGTCCACAAACTCCCGCACGCCCGCCGGCCACGATCCGCCCGTGTCGAGCGGCATCGGCGCGTCCTCTCCCATCACCTTGCGCTCCAACTCGTCCGGGTCCATCGGGAATCCGCCGACGTACCGCTGCCCGCAGTCCACACACTTCACGTCCAGCTTGGCGCCCCACACCCCATTGTGGCCCAGTCGAGCCACCCGGACGCCTCCGACGACGTGGGCGCAGCGATCCGGACAGCGCGTGCGCTCAACCCGTCCATCCCCGATTGGCGTCGAGTCGATCTGAAGGCTCGGAAGGTGAGGTGGCGTGTACGTCGCGCACTCTTCGAGCATCCCCGTCTGGTTCTCCGGATGGAAGGCGCGACAGTCGGGACACCACGGCATCGGATCGAATGCCACCTTTGCCGCTTCGTGCCGCATCTGGGCATCCTCCATCTCCATCTGCTCGGCGAGTTGCGCCGCCTGCCGCTCCCGGATCACCGCTTCGCAGGCTTCGAGCGGGCTCGCGTGCTCGATGTTGACCGGCGCCGGGTTCGGTCGCGGCGGCAGCATCGGCTTGCCGACCACTCGATACCAGTTGCACTGGTTGTCCTCACCGATGCGGTTCCTCGGGTGAGGGGCGCCGCACGGCCCGCAGTACGTCGTGATCACCTCATCCTGCCGGTCGTCCTGGCCCTGTCCCGTCGATCCTGCGCGATCCTCGGCGTCCGGATTCCCGGACTTTGCGCTCGAATCGGCCTTTTCGCGCCGTTCCCGCTCCGCTGCGTCCCAGATCGACTCTCCCGGCTGTACCCCGTCCACCTTCACGATGGTCCCCGGTCGATGCCTCGTCGCCTCCGACGCGAAACCCGTGGCCCGCTGCTGCTCGAACAGCGCCATCACCTCGTCATCCCGTGTCGGAGCCTCCCGAGCCTCCCGCTTCACAAGCTCGAAGGCGACCATCTCGTGCAGAAGGTCGGCTTTCTCGCGTCGCAAGTCCTCCCATTGGCCGGCCAGAGCCTCCTTCTGGGCGTAGCTCGCCCACAACACGCCCACTGCGAACGCCGCAAACGCGGTCAATCCCACGATCACGATCCAGTACAAGTACATCTCCTGCCTCCTTGGTGGTCTGTCGTCGAAGTGGAGGACCGGGATTCGAACCCAGAACCGGGGTGTGTAAGCCCCGGTCGCACCACGCGCCCCCTCAGAACCGAATGAACACGCTTCGAGCAAGGCCCAGGACGAGTCCCGCTCCCACGTGCCCCTGAATCCGCACGATCACCTTGCCATGCCAGTCGCATACCACCGGCTCGCCCCGTCCCGGCATCCGCCCGCGCTCACAGATCACCCAGTCGCCCGCCTTGATCCTCAATCCCGGGCTGTCGGCGGTCAGCTTCATCGCCTCGAGATCCTCCCCGGTGGCATTCACAAGCTCCGACAGCCCAACGAGCCTCTTCCCACGCCGGATACGGACATCCGTCGGCACCTCCACCCGCTCCACCTTCCCGATTACCACCTCGGCCCCGTCCTGCCCCCGCAGGGGAACCACCCGCTCCCCCTCGTCTAACCGGACGTAGCCGTCATCTACGAGTGCTTCGAGCCGAGCTAGGATGTCACCCCGGCTCGCACGGTCCAGCCAAGCCAGTTCCTTCACCGTAGGGCAGTGCCCGTGCTTCTCGACGAAGAGCACCGCGCTCCTCAACGTCCTCCACCGTGCCTGCCCCGGCATCGTCTGAACGTGCATTTCGGCACAATCGGCCAGATTCGGTCGTTGGGCAATATCTTACGCTTGAGCCTCCCTCTATCTCTTTGGTTCCATTGCAGATAGAGCCTCATGCAATTACGTCTCGCTCGTGACTGCATTTTCTTCTTGATTCGGCTGGCGCTCTCGTGTTAATCTGTCACCCTCGGGACTCTATTAACCACCAAGGAGCAGGAAATGACCAAGAATGAAGCACTTAGGACGATTCGAGAACTCGGCGGGCGGATTGAGACATTCGGTGATAAGACGTTCGTTCGCTTCGACCAGCGCGGATGCGACTACTACCAGACGCCCGGAGGCACCGTGTACTCGGTCAACGGAGGCATCCTGTACGATCCGCCCACGGACGACTACGTGCGATGGGGAGTGGACGAACCCGACCAGCGGGAGCGCGAGTACGTCGCCTCCTACCCCGACGTGACGAAGGCGACCGACATCGCCGCATACGACTGGTTCCACGCCACCCCGTCCCCGGACCCCAAGGGCTACCCGTACCACGATGGCGACCGCTGCCAGTGCGTCGAGTGCCACCCACCCGTCGCCTACGCGCCCGAAGCCGGGGTTCCCGAGCCGTGGGAGCAGTACCCCGCTCAGGAGGATGTCACGACGCACACCTACGAGACGCTCGGCACGGGCTACGTCGCCGCCTGCTACTGCGACCACTGCGGCAACGCTCGCGGCAACAGCTAGCTCGCCGGTCGCGTGGGGGGCTACCGGAGCCTCCCGCGAGACTTACGAGTCTCTACCACCAAGGAGGACTGAGCCGATGATGACCAACCTACTTCCCACCGACCGAGCCAAGATCGAGCGCCGCATCGCCCGCCGCAAGGACGAACTGGTCCTGCAGTCGGGAGCGACTGCGAACCTCGCCCGTGCCGCCCAGCGTGCCGCTGACAAGGTGGCAGTTTCCCGCGAGCGTGCTGCCCGCCTCGCCGACGAGATCACTGCCCTCGAAGCGGGTCTGAGGCTCCTCTCGTGATCCGCCGCATCCTCATCGCCGCCGCCCTTGCCGTGCTGGTGTCCCTCGGGACGCTGGCACCGGCGCCCACGCCCACCCCTCGGCCCGACTCGCGCCACACTTCGGCGTGTGCGATCGGTTGCCACCTTTGCCACTGCATTCTCGACGAGGACATCTGAAAATGCTCTGCCACACCAAGATCAGCGTTCCTGAGCAGGCTTTGACTGCAGGCGGCTTCGACCAGCTTGACCGGCACTATCGGCTCGTCTTCCGCGACGAGGACGTTGCGGACAACTTCGTATCGTGGGCGCACTCGATGGAATGGGTTGGAACCTACTTCGAGTCGCCCACTGTCGTTCTCGTCCCACGCAAACCCGCGACGGACTACCACTACCGAGACTTCGGACTCGTCACGATCCGCAAGGCGGGCGCGTCCGAGACGAACCCCACCATCGAACTGGAGATACCGGCATGACCACTGAACCCACCAAGCCCATCGAACCCAGCAACGATTGCCCGATCTGCCGCGCTACCGGCGATGCCGCCCCGTGGCGCACGTTCTGGAACGTCTCGCACCAGTCGCCCGCTCGCCGGATCGCGCAGGAGACCAAACAGCTCGTGACCGCCGTCGCCTCGACCGAGGACGTTGACCGCTGCGTCAACACCGTGCTCGAAGCCTACGGCATCGGCCTGGGTTGCGTGAACGCCGAGGAAGCAGCGGACATCATCCACGAGGGTCTGGAGCACGGCACCGAGAACCCGTTCTTCCCGGTCCCGCTCTCACTCTCCCTCTGGCCCTTCGCCAGTGCGCTCGAAACCTTCCTTCGTGCCGCTGCCACGCGCAGGGGCGATCTGGAGACCATCGAGAACAACGCTTTCTTTGCCGCCTCCGCGAACGACGCCCGTCCCGACGACTGGACCCGCGTGGACACGATCACGGTCGCGTGGGAGCGCTCGGCCCTGTCAGACCTCGGCATCGACACCGACGAAGCCATCCGTACCGCGTGTGACCGCGCTAAGGCGTCCCTCGCCGCCGCGTACCCGCAGGCGTCGATCCGCGTGTTCCCCTGCGACGACAAGTACGGCCGGACCATCGTCTCGGGCGCGACTCTCGACGGTCCTTTCGTCTTCGACAACTGCAACGACGACGTGCCCCTGCTCTCGGTCGTCACGGAGATTGCGAACGGCTAGCGGTCGCCCTCGCGAGACTGGGGGGCTACGGTCCCCCGGTCGCACGAGGCTTGCCTCTACTTTCCACCAACGGAGACACCAATGGACATCAACACACGCATCCACGACAAGACTGGCGCAACGATCTACACCGTCAAACTCGACGGGCGCGTTGACCGTGCCCGCTTCTGCGAGATCCGCGACTGGGCGAAGAACGCCGGCGGTTACTACTCGCGCTTCATCCACGCCTTTGTCTTCCCGACCGAGCAGCTTGCGGAGGACTTCCTCGCCTCGCTGTGCTGGACCCGGACCCAGGACGACTCCGGCCACGCTCCCGACCTCGACACGATGCTCGGGTACTGAGAGGACACCGTGACATACGCTCTGACATTTCGCGCCCCGGCTGTCCGACTGGACATCTTCGCCGCCACCCCAGAACGCGCCAGTCTCGCGCTCGCTCGCTACCTCGACGACTACTTCGGCTCTGCGCCACCCTCTGCCGAGGAGGATGTCACGATCTGTGAATGCCCCGACACGTGCGAGCGCATAGACGTACTTTGGACTGACGCAGACGCCGACACCGGCAAACCGTTCCGCTACGTTTCACGGTCAGAGGCACTGCACGTGTACTGAACGGCACGTTGGGGAGCGCGAGACGGTTCGTGCTCCCCTGCGAATCGGTCACTACCACCAAGGAGCAACACCATGAACGAAGGACACGCTTGGAAGGTCTATCAGAACGGCAAGCACAACGGCTCGGTACGCTCGGCGGAACTCGCGGCAGTGCTCTGCGCATTCCTCGGCGACGGCGCGACCGTCAAGCACAACGGGCGCATCTGCTGGAAGCAGGGCATCGTGATGTGTACCTACCGCGAAGCGGCGGCACTGATGGACAGCGCCTCGCGCCGGGACGCCCACGGAGACATCGTGCGCGGTATCTTCGCCCGCTATCGCGGTCCCCGCTTTAATCACGACCAGATGGTTCGCTCGATCCAGCGCAAGCTCAACCTGCTGCGCGAGGAGGCATACCAGTGAGCTACCCCTACAACGATGCAGGCGAACCCCTTTGCGACGGCGAGCAGTACGCTCGCGACTGCCGCGACGACGTGGAACCCGACTACGACGACCAGCGGTCCATCGGCCAGGGCGAGGCGGATGGCGAGGAGATCGCCGAACGGCTCGGCGTGTTCAAGTTCCTGACCGAGAGCGTTCGCGACATGCTGTACGAGGGCGGGCGAGGTAGCGTAGCCTCCCTCTGCCGCTTCGTCGTCGGACAGTGCGACAGTCTGCTTCTCGACATTGAGGACACCGTGGAGTCGAATCGCGGGCAGTGGGCGCTTCACCGCTACTCCTCTCGCGGGTTCATCGACGTACACGGCGAGGAGGACACGGCAGACGACGTGAACCGGATGGACCGCTCGATTCGTGGCTACCTCCCCTCCTACACCGAGCCTTGGAACGACGTGGTGTATCAAGCGGGCGATGGATGCCTGCGACCTGTCCTTCCCGTCGAAGCGCGACGACGAGGCACTCATCGCGTGCCACGACACGGCTTGCCTGATGATGCGCGAGGCACTCGCGGACATCATTCGCGCCGACATCACGCTGACCCTCGCGTACTCCGCGCTTGCCGAGTCGCTCTAACGACGAAACCCGAGACTTCTGGAGGCACACCAGTGAACAACGAATACGCGCCGCCCGTCCTTCCCCCGAACGGCATCATCCTGCCCAACGTCCGCTTCTGGTTCTGGGTCTCGCGAATCGAAGGCGCCGGCGGCTTCGTCAAGCTCACGCTTCGACCTGGGGAGACAATCTCGCACGGTGAGCGAGCCAGGACCGAAGAGGGTTGGACTGCACTAGGCTTCGAGATCACCTACGAAACGTGGGGCACGCTACGCGCCACGGCATTCCACGACGGCGTTGACTGCGACGGTCGCTTGAGCGGATCGAACGAAGCGCAAGCCGACATCATCCACTGCACCGAGGACGGACAGCCGATCTGGTGCTCACCGAGCTACGCGCAGCGGGACTACGCTGCGGAGCAGATGGGGTACTGAAATGACGACAACCACCAAAGAGATCCTGACGAACGGACCCCACCCCGAGGGCCAGATGGCCGGCGTGACGGTCGTGCGGGTTGGCGAGAATCAGATGCAACTGTGCGTCAGGGAGAAGGACGCACAGCGCAGCGACGACTTGATCGTTACGCTCGCCCGCAACTTCGATCCCAACTGGGAACGTCGCCACTGGCGCATCCGTCGCCAAGGCGACGAGGGCATGGAAGGGCACGACGAGTACGAGACGTGCGAACGCGACAAGAAGCGGGTCCACGTGATGCTCGATGCCGATGAGACGGACACCCTCGACAAGGACGCTCACGACCTCAACGACCGGATCGAATCGTTGATGTCAGAGGCGCAGTCCTTCGTCGATGGTCTACCCGACGAGTTGAAACCCTACGCGGACTGGCAGATCGAGAACAGCGAGCGGGGCATCGACGGCATTGATGCTGACGACATGCGGAAGCACAACAAAGCGATCCCCAAGACCATCATTGATCTCGTCTGCTCGCTCGACCGCTATCAGGACTAGACCCGGAAGTCGCGTGGTGTCCGAGTGTGAACGGACACCGCGAGCCTTCCGGCTCTACACCAAGGAGGACGACACGATGATCTATGTAATCAAGGACGGCGGGCAGATCCGCCTGCACATCGACGGACACACGCCACCAGACGGCACCGCTCTTGCGCGACACTTCGAGGCAATGGGCGGTTTCCTCAACGACAAGATTTGGTACTTCCCGGAGGCGAGCGAGGCTTTGCTCCGGTCTGCCGTGGAGGTGGTCTTCGCGTGGCCCACGGACCTTCTCACCGACAAGGCAGCGAAGGAGGAGGCATACCGACTTCGCGCCAAGCTGCTCGAAAGGCTGTCGCTCTTCGACCGGATCATCGGCGACGTGTCCCGCGAGGAGCGGATGGAGGCACGGATCGAACAGGCGGAAGTGGAATACCGACGCAACGTGCTCAAGGAGGACTGAAATGGAAATCACCAAGGACTTCGCATTCCACGTTCTCGACTGCGTTGCGATGGCGCCGACGCTTCTGATTCACCACGGAGACAAGGACAACCTGGGGACGTTCCCCGACGGGTTCCTCGCCGACGGGGAGTTCATCCCCGACGAAGTGATGGCGCTGCGCTCCATCTCGTTCTCTCCCGTTCTCGCGTGGTTGACGGACTCGATGGTCGAAGGCTCTGCGCTTCGTATCTCGATCGTCAACGGCTTCGCGGTCTTCGAGCGCGGATCGTGGCACTGGCAGGAAGACGACTTCAAAGCCCAGGACGAAGTAATGCACGAGCTTGCCGTCCGCGACCTTCGCCTCTCGCTGGCGTGCAGCAGGTGCGGCTCGAGTGACCTGATCGTGTATCTGAACTCTTGGATCTGTGACTCCTGCGGCTTCGTGAGGTTCACCGATGCCTAACACGAATCACACCGACAAATGCATTGCCGACCAAGAGCGATGGCGCGAACGAGTCGCTACCTATAATCGCCGCTACCCGAACCACTGCAAGACGTGTCACGGATGGGGGCTCAGTGGCTCCGCTCGAACGGACTGGGACACGGGAATGATCGACATAGACCCGTGCGACGACTGCGGCGACAACTGCCCGCGTTGCGGCGCCAAGACGTTCGACTGGTCGGGAGAGGGGCTCATAACGAAGTGCGCGGACTGTCTCTTCAACGTGGACGCGCCCGAGGGCGAGCCACAGTGGGACGGGGATTGCGGATGCGGTGACTGAAAAGAGAAACCGCCGACTGGGTTTCAAGTCCGGTCGGCGGTTTTCACTCCCCACCAAGGAAGCATCCCTGCAACGACCACAATATTGGACCAACCAGAAGGAGATGTCAACTGTGAAGCACGACCTCTACACGGTGCCGATGATCGGAGCCGCATACGTCGCCCGAGAGCTCAAAGTCTCGAAAAGGCACGCGATCAGACTCATCAAGGCGCACGGCCAATCGGTCACGAACGGGCATATGTGGCTCGTCCCGGCTCGGTGCCTTCACGAGCTGAAGCCGAAAAAGAAGCGCGGGCGCCCCCCGTACAAACACCTTCTCAAGCGTTGACTTGCGCGTGCCGTTGGCATAGTGTAACGGCATGGCTCGAAAATGCACGAAGGACAGAAAGCGGTTCGTCGAGATCCGTTTGCGACTCGGACTCACGCAGGCCGAACTCGCCACGCATCTTGGTGTGACTGCAAACACGGTCGGGAGATACGAGCAGGGATTGCGGAAAATCTCCCCGACGATTTGGCTACTGATGGAGCAGTTGACCGCTTCCCAGTAGCGTCCGAACCCACCAAGGGAGGCTACTTGATGAAGACACTTACTGTGTCGATGATCCTGTTCTGTCTCGCTACGTTCGTCGTGGTAGCGATCCTCGCGATCCGCGCATTGTGGCAAATGTCCAATCACAACGTCCCGCTCGTCCTGTTCGTGGGCACCGGGTGCGTGATGTTTCTCGGTTTTATCACGGCGTACCTACGCGACGGAGGATGGAAGTGAAGAACGTCATCCTGATGGGACTCACGAGCGTTGCGATCTTCGCTGCGCTCACGATCCTCTGCTCGCCACGCTTCGCGTGCTTCAGCAAGGGACGACACGACTGGTCCGCTCCGTGGACCGAGACGAAGCGGCGCGTGCGTCGATGTGAGCGTTGCGGCATCGTCCGCGATTACGTCCATACGACACTCAAGGCGCCGATCATCGACCAGCGAGAGATCGACGGCTCGGGATGGGACTACCAGTCGCCGGCCAAACCACAGTCGAGCAACGTCGTCTCGATGGACAGGAAGAAGGCATGAGCTACGCAATCGACGATCCGAATATGCCCGGTCCCGGCGACATCTACAGTCCGCCCGAGGACGACCTCTGCACGGACTGCGGCGAGGGGCCGATAGAAGACGTGGAGGAAACCTTCATCACAGAGTCCGGTCGCTGCGGAGCGTGCCAAGACCTGTACGAAGCGCATTGCGACGACAAACTCGACCAGATGCGCGACGAGGAGGACTATTGACGAAAGACACTTACATCATCTCTCGGGACGTGAAGGACTCCCTCGAAGCTCACCGGATGGCATCGGCAATGAGCTACGAGGGGTGTGACGTGTTCAGCGTCACGTATGTAAAGAAGGAGGGATTCATCGTCTTCGCGAAGGTGCAAGCGGTGGACGACTTTGAGTTCGTAGACTTCTGCAATTCAGTCGACCAGCACTATGACGCTATGCGCAAGGAGGGGCGTACATTTTGAGCGGACTCAACATGGAGATTCGCAAGACGGGCATCGGCTCTTCGGAGATCGGTGCCATCGTCGGCGTCTCGCCGTTCAACACGAAGCTGGGCGTTTATATGTCCAAGGTCTTCGGGGAGAAACCGAGAAAGGAGACGCCGAACCAACGCTGGGGACTCCTGCACGAAGCGGCAATGGCAATTGCCTACGAGGAGGACACCGGACTCAAGCTGGTGGGCGACGGGATCACCACGATCCGGCATCCGAAGTACGAGTGGATGCTCGATAGCGTCGACCGCATCACGACGTGCCGGACTCGAGTCGTGGACTTCAAGACCGCGAACAGATTCAGCCCGGTTGAGTACGGTGAAACCAACTGGGACTTGCAAGTCTGGGACGCTGCGCTCCACGCGAAGCGCGACGAGACGGATCTGATCCCCCAGTGCCATCAGTGTCAGGGTCACTGGCATATGGCTTGCCACGACATCGACAACTTCGACCTCCCTCTACTGATCGACGGCTTTCAGTGGCGCATCTTCTCGATGCCGAGGGATCTCGAAGTCGAAGGACTCTTGATCGAAGAGGGCGACCGATTCTGGCACGACCACGTTCTGCCACGAAAGCCGCCGCCGGCCGAGAACGAGGACGAGCGGGAGGAGCTGCTCAAAGCTCTCTACCCGAAGCACGTTGGCGCGGCGCCGATGCAGACCAATGACGAGATCGACGTTCTCGTTGCGCAGTTTCGGGAAGCATACGAGCAGCACAAGCACTTCGAGGGCGAAGTGAAGCACTACAAGAACGACCTGAAGGACATCATCGGCAACGCCCCTGGCCTCGAAGGTCCGTGGGGCAAGTTGTCGTGGACGACCGACAAGAACGGCGTCCGCAGTTTCACACCGCGTTTCAAGACCACCAAGGAGTAAGAGATGGCAGATAAGACCGACGAAGAGAAGGAGCAGACCGCTATCGCGGTTCGCACGAATCTGGAGATGACCCCGACGGGTCTTGTCCTCACCAACCTCGACGAGATGTACCGGTTCGCACAGTACGTGAGTGCAAGCCCGTTCGCGCCGAAGGATATGCGCGATCCGGTCAGCATCGTCGTGGCGATTCAGTACGGGGCAGAGCTGGGACTCTCGATGATGGCGGCACTCGCCAACATCGCCGTTATCAACGGCAAGCCGAGCGTCTACGGTGACGTAATGCTCGCCCTCGTGCGTGCGTCGGGACTCTTGGAGGATTTTTCGGAGGGTCTCGTCGTGAAACTCGCGGACGGCAAGCTCGCGTGCCAGTGCGCGAAGTGGGCTCGCGAAGGCGAATGCATCCACTCGCGAGCAGCAGTGATCCCGTTCTCTCGCCCCGGCGAGGAGCGAGTCGGCGTGTGCTTTGCGAAGCGCAAGGGCACCAACGAGGGCAACCTGCGCACCTTCGGAGTCGTGGACGCGAAGATCGGGTCTCTCTGGGGCAAGAGCGGACCCTGGACGACGGCACCCGACCGGATGCTTATGTTCCGTCCACGCGGCTTCGTGCTGCGCGACGAATTTGGCGACGTCCTCAAGGGTCTGATCTCCCGAGAGGAAGCGATGGATATGCAGGATCTCACTCCTACTCCGAAGAAGCTCACGACGACGCTCAAGGATCGTCTCAAGTCAGCACCGTCCCCCACATTGGCGGAGGAAGAAGCGGACGTGATCGACGCAGAAGAGGAGGAGTGGGAGGCAGACCCGGATGCCACGCCCGAGGCGACCGTCGAGCCCGAGATCAAGCGCACCGTCCGCGAGCCCGAGCCTGAGCCGGAACCCGAGGCCGAGAAGAAGGAGGAGATGAAACCGGCGAGCGGCGAACTCACGAAGGCGGGACTCGAACTCATCAAGAAGGGGTTGGCTCGTCTCACCCCGGTCCAGCGAGACGAGTTCTTCGAGGCGTTCCAGATCAGCAAGGTCTCTGCACTCAAGCAGGACCAGTGGACGGTTGCGGCGATCTGGATCGACAAGCGCACCATCCACGACGAGAAGGACGACGAGAACGCGCCAATCGTTCAGCAGGAGGAGAACGTCGTCGACACCGACTTCGGAAACCCGTTCGACGACGAGCCCGCTGCCGGCGAAGTCATCACCGACGAGCAGGTTGCGGAACTTGCCGAGTTCGCGGAGGCGAAGGGACTCACAGGCGAACAGCTCGACGTGGTGCGCGGCTGGCTTGAAGTCCCCGGCATTCCCGACCTCTCGCCCGCGCTTCTGGATCGAGCCCGCAAGCTCATCGCCATCATTGCGCATCTCGGAGACGCAGGCCGGATGCAGACTGCGCTGAAGCACTACGGGGCGGCAACCGTGCTCGCCCTCACTGACGAGCATCTCAACCAGATGCTCGCGAAGCTGGCAGGAGGCAAGAAGAAGTGAGGATCATCGGAATCTCCATCAAGGACTTCTGCAAGGTCGAGTGTGTCGAAGCGGAGTTCACGGAGGACGGCGGGCTCGTGCCCGTCGCCTCCGCGGACAACGCTCAGGGCAAAAGCTCGACGCTCAACGCAATCTCGTGGGCGCTCGGTGGTCCCGAAGCGATCCCCAACGGCAATGATGTCGTGCGCGACGGAGCCGACGGAGCCCAGGTCATCGTCAAGTTCGACGAGTTCACGCTCAAGCGCACGCAGAAGAAGGGAGCGCGGCAACGTCTCGTCGTCACGGGACTCGCTGGCGGAGCAACGCAAGCCAATCTCGACACCCTGTGGAACCGCCATACGTTCGACGCTGGTTCCTTCGGCGATATGTCCGAGAAGGACCAGCGGAACTTCCTCATCCGCGCCTGTGGGCTCGAGGAGAGGCTCGAGCAGATCGATTCCGACCGCAAGGTGGCATACGACGACCGCACCGACATCAACCGCCAGACGAAAGCGATCAAGGCGCGACTCGATGCCTTGAAGGAACCCGGTCCCTTCGATCCCGATGAGGAAGTCGGCGCCACCGATGTGCTCAACAAGATCGGGCTGGCACGCGAACGCGCCGACTGGCGCCGGGAGTGCGAGCGCCGACGGGAAATGGCGGAATCGGACGTCCTCAACGCGAGTGCTGAAATTGAGGAACTTGAAGAACGACTGAAGGATGTTCGGGAGAAGTTGGCACGATTCATCGCGACGTCGGTAAAGGCGAAACAGACCGTTGACGCTCTGTCTCCCGCTGACGACATGGAAGCACTCACGTCTGAACTCGCGAACGTCGAGGCCACGAACAAGAAGATCCGCGAAGCGAGGGTCTGGCGCGACACGCACGAGCAGTACGTCGAAGCTCTCACTCAGTCGAAGCGCGGTGACGACGAGATCGCGGCGTTCGACCGGCAGAAGAAGGCACTGCTCGAATCCGTCGAGCTCCCCGTCGAAGGACTCGCAATCGAAGACGAGCGGTTGACTCTCAACGGTCATCCCCTCACAGTGGCATCGGATGCCGAGCGCATCGTTCTCGGGGCGCAGATCGCTCTTGCTCTCAAGCCCCAGATTCGAGCCATTCGCGTTCAGCACGGAGCATTGCTCTCCGCTGCCACGCGCCACGCACTCGACAAGTGGGCGAAGGACAACAAGTGCCTCGTCTTCTGCGAGCTGATCCGTCACGAGCCGTTCGACGACGCGAACGAAATCTGGATCGAGGAGGGGAAGAAGGTCGACTTCGCCGAGTTCTTCTCACGCGAGGAGAACCGGGACTAAGACATTGAGAAGTGCGGTTCGATTCCGCTCGTTCGCCGAGGACTGGTGTGAAGGGAGGCGGTTCAAAACCGTGGAGGGTCTCTGGTGAGACAAATGGCGCGGGTTGACCACTCGTTAGGAGGACGGCGGAATCCGATCCTCCACGGTCACCAACATTGCTGGCGTGTGCCTGGAGCAGAGACAGGTACAGTCGAGGAACAACGGCTTTCTGGCGCCTCTCAAAGCTCAGATCACCTTTCGGCCCAATGGCCACGCCAGCATTCATATCTCGAAACGGAGCACTGGTCCAATGCCCACCAAGAAATACTTCAACAAGAAGGTCGAGTACGACGGTCGCAAGTTCGACTCCATAGCCGAACGCGAGCGTTACAAGTACCTCGTACTTCTACAGAAAGCCGGCGAGATCCGCGGGCTAACGTGTCAACCTCGCTTCGATCTTCACACGCCCCAGCGAAACCTGTTCACCAATCAGATCGGGAAAGACATAGTGAAGGTCGCTACCTACGTCGCAGACTTCACCTACGAGGAGATCGTCTACGTCGGCAACGTGCCGTCCTGGGTGATGGTCGTCGAGGACGTGAAGGGAGCGAAGACCGCCATCTACAAGCTCAAGAAGAAGTGGATGAAGCTGGAGTACGGCATCGAGATCCGCGAAGTTGTCCGAGGAAGAGTCGTATGAGGGGCTCTTGGTTCCGTCTCTACGACGAACTTCTGGACGATCCCAAAGTCCAGACACTCCCCTGTGAGGACTTCCGGGGATGGGTCAACATCCTCTGCATCGCGAACCGGAACGGGGGCAGATTGCCCTCCATCGAACAGATCGCTTTCGGGCTCCGATGCACAATTATCGCTGCCGGATCGCTCGTCGATCGCTTAACGATCGCTGGTCTGATCGATACCGTGAAAGGTGGGGTGAACGGTAAGGGTATCGCTCCACACGGATGGTCGCAAAGGCAATATAAATCAGACACTTCCACGGAAAGAGTGAAACGTTTCAGAAACGCCGCAAGTAACGCCCCGGTAACGCCCTCAGAAGCAGAAACAGAAGCAGAAACAGAAGAAGAGAAGAATAAGACTTGCTCACCGCCGGTGAGCGACACGAAAAAGGCGAAGGCGGAGCTGTCTCGATTGTTCGACGAGTTCTGGCCCCACTACCCGCGCAAGTTCGGCAAGACGAGGGCTCTCGAAGTCTGGCTTCGCGAGGTCAAGCCCGCCGACGTGCCCGAGATCATCAGGGCAGCGGATCGCTATGCGAGTATCCGCTCGGGAGGGGAACCCCAGTACACGCTCCACGCCTCGACGTGGCTCCGCAACGGTCGCTGGCGAGATAGCCTGACTGACGAGATTCCGACTCGAGCCGTCGAAAAGAACGAGTCGCTGTTCGTGAACAGCGAACCGCCCAATCCGGCAGTGCTGACCCC
>OFQY01000470.1_pt1 | contig 16011 bp, 29 predicted proteins | sample 1542991 | NCBI WGS metagenome assembly OFQY01 (sample SAMN07774224, study PRJEB24372) | wastewater metagenome | isolation source: Exp Tend VB 10WW | collected 2016-02 | reverse complement strand
TGCGCGCCATCGACCCCGCGCTGCGTGTTGCCGAGCGCGGAGCGAAGCGCCTTCACCGCCGCGAGGCCGGTGCGCGAGTCCATGTCGACCTCTTCGCGCGCAGCCGCACGACGGACCGCGCCGAGGAGGGAGAACGTCGCCGCGTCCGGGGCGGCGGGGAGCACGAGCGGCGTTCCTGCGGCGTTGCGTGCCGGAGCGTGCGTCGTCCACCGACCGACGAGGAGGGCGCGCGCGTGGACGAGGAGGGTGTGCGGCGAGGGCGCGCTCACGCCCCACCCCCGCACGATCGCCCCGCTTCGTGCGCCATCATTCGCCGTCCATAGTCGCACCAGACTCGAACATGTCGACCTGCCGGTCGGGCTCCGCCGCCACGTCCGTCTCATACGACCCGCCGATCATGCGGCCTCCGTCTGCGCGAGGCGTCGGCGGATGGCGACTCGATACCCGCCAGGGTGAGAGTTCAGCAGGCCGTCAACGCACACTGACAGGAGTAGTGCGCCCGGGTTGCGCTCGCTGAGTTCGACCATGCGGATCGCGCGCGGAAGTGCCATCGCATCGTACCACTCGCCCTTGAGACGATGCCTTGTCATCGCGTCGTGAACGATGGCCTCCGAACGAGGGGACCCGATCACGCTGACAACCACGCGGGGACGTTTGCCGGTCACGGGGCAGCGCAATTGCTTCATCCGCTGTTCAGGGTTGCGTGACACTCCGACCTTGACCGGGAGTCCCGGCCCAACTGTCGCGACGTAGACTTTCATGGACCGCCCTCCGTAGCACGCCGCGCGCCACCGTGTGACGCCGCGATCCCATGTCGCCACGTGGCACGCGCCGCGCTATCTATCCTGTCACACGTGGACCAACCATGACCCTGCGAGACATCCTCGACGCCCAGAGAGTGGAACAGATTCGCGCCGCGATGGCCGAGACCGGCGGGCGGGTCCCGGCTGCCGCTCGCGCTCTAGGTGTGACTCGGCGCACGGTGTATCGCTGGCTGGCCGACCCCAGGCTGGCCGACGTAGCGCGCGCTTCGAAGGGCACCCGTCCCGCACCTGTGACATCCGCGGCATAGCGAAACCCGCGACGGATCGCGATCCTTTGGAACCTGTGACATTCGCGTCATAGCGGACCATGCGGAATCTTGGCAAGGTGTGACAGGAGTGTCATGGGTGGCGATGGAGCTAGCTCGAATTCGCGTGGGATCCCCATGTCACACGTTGGCACGCGGCATGCGATGGGGGATGGCATGGCAACCAAACTCTCCGACCTCGCCCCCACCCCATGCAAGTGCGGCGGCGGCTGCATGATGTGCGACGACCGCGGGATGGTTCCGGTGCGCGTCCGATTCGTCGGCGGAGCGCGGGCCGATCTGCTCGGCACCGAAGGCTATGTGACCGACGCGATCGACAATGCGTGGGGCGAGGTCGAGGTGAGTCGCGTCGACCGCGATCCGGTGTACGTCCACTTTGCGAACGTCGAGGTGGCGTCATGAGCCGCGGTCGCAACGCCGCCCTGCTCGCCGCCAGGGAGGCCCACGCTGAAGCGCTGGTGCACCCGCAGGGCACCCCGCAGCGGACGGCCTACGCCCTCCACGCGGCGGCCGAAGCCGTCGAGGACGAAGGCGGCGAGACCGGCCTCTCTCTGGCGACCTCCGCATCCTACGCCCAGCGCGGCGACGACGGCCCGATGGGCGTCGAGGAGTGGGCCCGCCAGGCGCTGCAACCGAGCGACCGCGTGCCGGCCTACGTGCGCCACGTGCGGATGTACGTCCGCCTCGGCTGCGACGTCCACGGCTGCACCGCCCCGGCTCGCGTGCTCGTGGTGCTGCCGCGCGGCGCCGAAGGCTTCCGCTGCGTGGCTCACTTGCGCGAGATCTACTCCGACCTCCCGGCCGGCGCGCTGACGGTGGGGTTGGCGCAGACCAGCGGCGGCGAGGTGCACGACACGACCGAAGAGAGGGCGATGGACCGCGAGGCGTACGAGACGCTGGCGGCGGGAGGTGTGCTGTGAGCGCGCGGCAAGAGGGTGGCGTCGCCAGCATGATGAGCCTGATCGGATCGAGGCAATCTGGGATGTCAACCGGGAGCGCCGCCGCTGCTGTGGAGATTGAGAATGGCCCCCCGGTCCCTGAGCGCGCCGGTGAGTGTCAAGAAACATCGGCAGAGTGGGACGGCTCACTTACCAAGTGCAGTCTCTTGGTGGGCCATTCGGGGGCGCACGACGACGGCTGTCTAACCTGGCTTTCCGAGGCAGCAGAGTCCGTGGAGGCGACGTTTGCGCCGAAGCCGGGGATCGACATGGTGACTCTACGCAGACTGGCCGCGGTGGAAGACCAACGCACCGCCCTGTACGCGAAGCTCGCCAGCGCCGAGGCGGACCGTGACGCCTATCAGGCGAACGTGGCCGGGCTAACGGAGGGCTTGGCGCGCGTCACCGCAGAGCGCGACGAGTCGACCACGATCGCCAACCTCGCTCGCGCCTACGGCAAGGCTTACGCCGCGTGGGTCATCGCCCGCCGCGAGACCCCCAACGACCTCGTCGAGACGACGATGGACTACGTCGCCGCCGAGCGGGCCCTGCGCGCCGCCGTCTGCCCCAAGGCGCTCGCCGAAGAAGAGGACCTGCCGTGACCCACCCCCACATCATCCTGCGCATCCACCGCGCGCGTCTCGTCGAGGCGAAGGCGTGCGAAAAGGGCATCGCCCTCTACGACCAGATCGCCGCGCTCGCCACCGCGCGGGGCGACAAGCGCGCGGCGAAGCGTCTGCGGATCACGTGGACGCCGCTGCACAGCGTGTGGCTCGCGGTCGTCCACCCAAGCTACGCACGCTGGCTGGAGGAGCAGGGGATGATCCCTCCCCTCCGCAGCGCGAGCCTCTACGGCGCGCACCTCCGCGGCGCGTACCTCTACGGCGCGGACCTCCGCGGCGCGAGCCTCGTCGGCGCGGACCTCGTCGGCACGGACCTTCGCGGCGCGAGCCTCGTCGGCGCGGACCTCGTCGGCACGGACCTTCGCGGCGCGGACCTCCGCGCCGCGTATCGCCCGACCGACCCCCCTGATGGCTGGGCGCCCGATGCGTCCGGCTACCTGCGGAGGGTGTCGTGACCGCCCGCCTCGACGCCGACGACAAGGTGTGCGGCTGCGGCCGGATCCACACAGCCGCGCAGTGGGCCGCGCTCGACATCGTCGGCACGCAGCCGGACTACGCGGGCGGCGCGCTGGATCTGCGCAACTGCCACTGCGGGTCGACGCTGTCGGTCCCGGTGGAGCATGACACCGCCATCGGCCGGGCGATCGACGCAGCCGCGCCGTGGGTGCGGCGGCTGACGGCGGTGGTGGTGAGGGGGACGGAGCCGACGACGGCGGAGGCGGGCCAGTGACCCCCCTCTCCACCCGCCTCACCGTCGTCGCAGGCATGCTCCACGCCGCGGGCAAGCCGGTCGCCGCCGACGAGGTGCGCCGCCTGGTGCGCGACGTTGTGGCCCTTGAGGCCGAGGTCTCGGCGCTCGCCCGGACCGCCGCGGCGGTGCGGGACAGCCACGACGACCTCTCCGACGTGGCGTGCGGCGCGCGGGAGTACGCAGCCGAGCAGATGGCCGTCCAGGCGTTGGCCATCGCGCAGGGGCTCGGGGTGAGGCCGGGGGCGGCGATGCGGCTGCCGGTGGTGCCGGGGGGTGGGAGGTGATGCGCATCGGCTCCCTCTTCAGTGGGATCGGCGGCCTCGAGCTTGGCCTCGAGTGGGCCGGCGTTGGCCACACGGTGTGGCAGGTCGAGAAGGATCCGTTCTGTCGCGCGGTGCTGGCGCGGCACTGGCCGGATGCGCGGCGCTTCGACGACGTGTGTGCGGTGACGGGCGTCCACACCGAGACGTGCGGTATGGACGTCGACTGCATGGGCTGCAAGCCCACCATCCTCGAGGACGTCGACGTGTTGTGCGGTGGATTCCCCTGTCAGAACGTGAGTCACGCAGGGAACAGAGAGGGCATTCATGGAGCGCAAAGCGGCCTCTGGCGCGAGTTCGCACGACTCATCGGCGAGCTCGAGCCACTCGCAGTCGTCATCGAGAACAGCGACGCCCTCGTTGGCCGAGGGCTCGACGTCGTTCTCTCTGACCTCTTCCGCCTCGGATACGAGGTCGCGGCGGCGATCGTTCGCGCAAGTGACGTCGGCGCGCCGCACCATCGCCCGCGAACCTTCGTGCTGGCCCACACCAGTCACGACGGACGCGAAGGGTGCACGACGGACGACGGCGAGGCAGGAGCACTGGACGAGCAACGACGGGGAGTCGCTGACCGACGCGGTGTGGTTGGACTCGGCGGAGGACTGGGGGCAGCCGCTCAACCCGGATTGGGTGGAGGCGATGATGGGATTCCCGCCGGGTTGGACGCGCATCGATGGCCCGCTCTTCGGGGATGCGCCCCCGGACTCGGCGAGCGCCGAACCCTGCGAGGCGGCGCCCACCGACGTGAGCGACTCCATGCCCTCGGAAACGCCGTAGTCCCCCAGGTGGCCGAGGTCGTCGGCCGCATGCTGCTTCAGCGCTTGGAGGCCGCATGAGCCCGGCGCGCCGCCTTGAGCAGCACCTCGCGAGCCCACGCGGTCTGTCCGTCGGGGACCGCGGCGTCGAGCTCCGCGCGCTCCTCGGCGGAGAGGCGTATCAGCAGGGCCGATGCGCCGAGGCCGGTGCGTCCTGTGGACACCGGCCGACCTCGCTTCGGGGCGGGAGTCACCACGTCACCGTGACGGACACGCGGTCGTCTTCGCGCTCGATGCGGACCACCTTGGCGTCGACGGCGAACCCGGCGCGCTCCAGCTCCGCGGTCAGCGACCGGCGCGCGATGGCGACGGCGCCCGCGTCCGTGTCGGCGGTCTCGAAGGTCGGCCACCAAGCCCCGGCGTACGCGCGGTGCGAGCAGTCGGCCGAGATGACGAGGGAGACGGCGCGGTCGGTGTCGGCGGGGAGCATGCAATCACGATATCGCATATTCGACAGGTGTCAAGGGAGCCGTCCATGAAGCCAACCCACAACCCCCGCACCCCCGCCCAGGCCGCCCGCTCGGCCCGCATGGACCGCAAGCGCGCCGCGAAGTTCGATGACGACCGAGCCCGCGACCACCAAGATCGGAGCAACCCCATGACCAAGCACCTGCTGGACGAAGCCGCCACCCTGGAACAACGCGCCGCCGAGCTGCGCCGCCAAGCAAAGTTGGAGAAGGAGCAGGCCGCGAAGGCGAGCAGGCTGGAGGTGCGGATCCGGCGTGCGGTCACGCTCCCGCGCAGGGACAACGGCATGCACCCGGCCGCCTACGACGACACGCGCATGTCGACGGAGGACCTGGACGCCGCGGACCGCGCCCGTCCGCCCAGCATCACGCTCTGCCAGGCGGATGCGCTGAAGCTCGCCAGCGTGGCCGAATGCCTGCGGCACTTGCCGACCTCCATCCACAACGCGCTCTGCGCGATCAACCCAGCGTTCGCGTCCGCTTCGCAGGTCGAGCGCGGGGCCAGCTACCAGGACATCGCGGACCTTGCCGTCGAGAAGCTGGACTCGATCTGGAAGTAATGGAGGATGACCAGATGGCCAAGAACGTCAGCACCAAGATCGTGGCGACCTACACCGACGAGAACGGCGAGCACGAGGTCAGCGCCGAGTCACTCCCCGACCTGGCCAAGGTGCTCGCCGACGCCGGCTACGAGGGGCCGCGCCTCAGGGCGTACGAGGGCGAGACGCTGTGCGGTTGGGTCAGCGCCGACGGACACAAGTGGGCATGACCCGCCCGCTCTGCCCGCATGGCCGCCAAGCGCAGCGCCAAGTGGTCCGCCCGCGACGCAGCCGCCCTCGACGGCCCCGCCTCCCCGAGACCGCCCGCATCCCCGACGGGCCCGCGCTCGACGCGCTGGCTACCGCGCTCCGGCCCTGGCTTGCCGCCAGCCGTCACGCACTCGCTGACCGAAAGGATCCGTGATGCTCGACATGACCCTGCGACGAGGCCGCATCGGCGCCTCGCTCATGCCGGCGATCGTCGGCTGCAACCCCTGGAAGGGCCCGCTTGCCGCGTGGCTCGAGGTGACCGGCCGACACCAGGACGGCGGCGACACGGAGCGTACGCGCCTCGGCCACAAGCTCGAGGGCCCGATCGCCGAGATGGTCGCCGAGAAGCTCGGCGTCGAGCTCGCGCACTTCGGCAGCGTCCTCCACCCCGAGCACGACTGGCTGCTCGCGACCCCCGATCGCGCCGTCTTCGGGCAGAGCGCGATCGTCGAGTGCAAGCTCGTCGGGCAGCGCGTCGCCCACCACTGGGGCCCCGCTCCCGACGGCGTGCCGGAGTACGTGCTCGTCCAGTGCCTGACGCAGCTCGAGGTGACCGGCGCGAGCGTCTGCTACGTCGGCGCCCTCATCGGCGGGACCGAGCACCGGATCTACATCGTCGAGCGCGACGCGGCGCTGCAGCGCGAGCTCGTGCAGGTGGCCAGCGAGTTCATGCGCGACCACGTCATCCCTGACGAGCCCCCGCCGTACGACCAGCAGACGAGCGCGCAGGCCCTCGCGACGCTGTTCGCCGAGACCCGGGGCGATGTTGTCGCGGCGGACGTCGACGCAGCCTCGGCGGCGCTGGCCTATCTCGAGGCTCGCACCGCGCGCGACGCGGCCGAGGAGCGCATGGAGCGGGCGAAGGCCGACCTCTGCGCTCGGATTCAGGACCACGACGGCGTCGAGGGCGAGACGTGGCGGGCGACGTGGAAGTGGCGCGAGGAGACGGAGGTCAAGCCGTTCACGCGGCCGCGCTACCGCCACTTCGATCTGCGTGTGAAGGCGAAGCGAAGCCGCTCGGCGGCGTGAGGAAGGAACGGACCATGAGCAACACGGCGATCACGACGGTGCAGGACACGGGACTCGCGGCAGGGACCGAGCAGTCGCAAGGCTTCGGGACCAAGGCGATGGCGCGCGCGGGAGAGACCGCGTCGGCGGCCGTTGCGGCGCAGGCGCGCGCGAGCGTCGAGGCCCGCTACGTCATGGCGGAGCGCAACCCGCGCGACATCATGACGACACGGGCGAAGCTCTTGAAGGCGTGCGACCGCCCGGGGTTCGCGAAGTCGGCGATCTACAGCCTGCCCCGCGGCGACAAGCCGATCCGCGGCGAGACGATTCGGTTCGCCGAGGAGGCCGCGCGTGCGCTCGGGAACATCCTCTGCGAGAGCGTGATCGCGTTCGACGACGCCGAGCGCCAGATCGTGCGCGTGGTGGTGACCGACCTCGAGAGCAATCTCACCTACCCGCAGGACATCATGGTCGAGAAGGTCGTCGAGCGGAGCAAGCTGCGCGAGGGACAGCAGCCGATGGGCACGCGCGTCAACTCGTTCGGCAAGATGGTGTTCCTCGTGCCGGCGACCGAGGACGAGCTCCTCATGAAGCGGAACGCGCTGACCAGCAAGGCGATCCGCACGGGCATCCTGCGCATTCTCCCCGGCGACATCCGCGAGGAGGCGCGCGCGCGGTGCGAGGCGACCGCGGAGAAGTCGACCGCGGACGACCCCGAGTCCGAGCGGAAGTGGGTGGCGGACGCCTTCGCCGACCTCGGGATCATGCCCGACCAGATCGCGGAGTACCTCGGCCACACGCTCGATCGCGCGGTGCCGGCGGAGCTCGTCAAGCTGCGCCAGATCGGCCAGGGCATTGCCGAGGGGCGCGGCACCTGGGCGCAGGTGCTCGAGGCGAAGGGCGCGCGCGCGACCGACGCGAAGCCGGAGGCGTCGAAGGCTGCGCAGGGCGTCCGCGAGAAGCTCGACGCGCGGAAGAAGGATGCGCCGAAGGTCGACACTGCCGACGCGCCTCCCGCCCGCGAGCCGGGGCAGGACTGACCATGCGCACCTGGCGAGACCGCCTCATCGCGGTGGTGGACACCGAGACCACGGGGCTCGACGCGGCGACCGATTGCGTCGTCGAGATCGGCGTCGCGGTCGCCCGGCTCGAGCCCGCGGGCGCAACGGTGGTGCAGGCCCGGTCGTGGCTCGTGCGGCCTCGCGACGGCCGGAGCATCCCCGAGGTGGCGACCGCGGTGCACGGCCTGACCGATGCCGACGTTGCGGGCGCGGCGGCGTTCGGCGACATCATGGCGGCCGTCGTGGCGATGGTCGGACCCGAGGCCGTGCTCGCCGGGTTCAACGCCCGGTTCGATCGCGCGATGCTGATCGCCGGCTGCCTCGCCACCGGGTGCGCGGTGCCGTACTGGCTCGCGGGCGGGGAGCGGGCGGCGTGGATCGACGTCCTCACGTGGGCGCAGGCGCACCAGCCGTTCGCGAAGGGCGCGGGCCGGCACAAGCTCGGCGCCGTGGCCGAGCGCCTCGGGGTGACCGCGTCGACGGCACACCGCGCGGCCGGCGATGCCGAGACCGCGGCGAGGGTGCTCGGGGTGCTGGCGTCGGTGCAGATCGACGGCGGCGAGCCCATGCCCGACGACCTCGACGCGCTGACCACGTGGCAGCGCATCCTCGCCGCCGAGCGCGAGGCCAACTTCCTGCGGTGGCTCGTGAGGCAGCCGCCGCGCACTGCATCGAAGGAGTCCGCAGCATGACTACCCGAGCCGAGACCATCGCCAACCACGTCAACGCCGCCGGGGAGAACCTCAAGGCGGCAGTGTGCGTCGGCAACACGAAGGCCGCCAGCATCGACGCCGCGATGCGCTGCCTGCACCTCGCCTTCCTCGAGTGCCTCGGCGGGGCCGAGTGCGCCTCCCCTGCCCCTGCCCCGGCGGCGGAGGGGCCGTGGGTGGTGAGGGGCCAGTTGTCTGGATGGGCGAAGGAGATCGGCTACTCGCGGGGCCCCGGCCTCAGCTTTTCGCCGAAGCTGCATGACGCGCACGTCTACGATTCCAAGGCGGACGCCGATGCGGACGCCAGCGAGCCGGGCGCGTGGGTCGCCACCGTCCTCCCCCTCGCCGAAGCGGAGCGGGCGGAGGCGGAGGGGCCGCTGCGCACGTCGTACCCGCACGGCGCAGTCGTGGCCCCGAAGCCCGACGCCGCCGAGAACCTCTCCGTCATCCTGCGCCGCGAGGAGTGCGAGCGGAAGGCGGCGCGGCAGGCGAAGCCGGCGGGGTGGGTGGTGCGGCTCAGCAACGGGCAACTGCGCTGGCTCTGGATGCGGACGGTGGCCAGTGGGGCGGAGTACGAGCCCTACGCGACGCGCGAGGACGCCCAGCGCATCGCCGACACCACGGGCGGCGAGGCCGTCCCCGTCGACGCCGCCGGCAACGTGATCGAGGCCGAGGACATCGGCGCCACCCTGCGCCGCGAGGAGTGCGAGCGGAAGGCGGCTCGGCAGTCCGGTGTGGCGTGGGAGGCTGCGCGTGCCGGCGAGGAGGCGGAGCGGCTGCGGGGCGAGCTCGCGGCGGTCAGGGTGGAGCGGGACGCGCTCAACGCTGCCGAGGCGGACCTGCGCCACGCCCTGCGCGCGATCGCTGGTTGCGTCGGCGGCGCGGTGAGCCTGGGCGCGTCGACGGAGATGCACTGCGCGGTGGCTGACGAGGTGCGTGCGGCGGCCGACGAGGTGCGTGCGGTGGTGGGGCAGCTCCGCGCCGAGCGCGACGCCCTCGCTGCCGAGGTGCAGCGGGCGAAGGAGCAGAAGCCGGTGCACCTCGCGCTGGTCAACGAGCAGGGCGCCGTGGTGGACGGGTATCTCATCAAGACCCGTGCCCTGGCCGAAGACGATGCCCGACGACGCGCCTGCACCGTCGCCCCCCTCTACCTCGCCCCGCCCCTGCGCGACGTGTCGGGGGTGATCGCGCAGTGCGAGGAGGCGGAGCGGCTGCGGGCCGAGCTCGCGACGTGGAAGCGCACCGCGGAGCAGCGCATGGAGCGGATTCGGAGCGTCAAGGCCGAGCGGGACGACAGGAGCGCCCGGTGCGATGCGGCCGAGGCCGACGTGGCTCGGCTCACCAAGGAGCGCGACACCGCCCGCGCCGAGCGGGACACTGCGAAGGCGGAGCGCGACAAGCTCACCACCGACGAGGCCGACCTGCGCTACGCCCTGCGCACGATCGCAGGGCCTTTGCACCTGCGGACACGACCTAGACCTTGCCGCGCTCGGCGCGGTGGATGCGGAGGGGTGAGCATGGGCTACGGGATTGATCGCGGGTTCGGCTACAGCGACTCCATGCACGGTTCGTCTGCCAGTGACTTGGCAGAGGAGGTGATGCGCGCGCGGCAAAAGTTCCCTGGTCGCCGATTCCTACTCGCCGCGCTGACCGAGGAGGTCGGCGAGTTGGCGAAGGCGTATCTGCAACGCGAGGGTGACGAGGCGGTCAGGAAGGAGGCGCTACAGGTCGCGTGCGTGGCCATGCGCATCTACGAAGAGGGCGACGAGACCTTCGACGACGTCACCGCAGCCGAGGCGAAGAAGTGACCCCCGCCGAGATGCGCGAGCGGTGCGCGGTGGAGGCACTGAAGGCTGCGCGTGGTTACGCGGGGCTCGTCGAGGAGGACGCCTTGCGCGACCTCGCCGCCGCGATCCGCGCCCTCCCGCTGCCGGAGGAGGCGCCGCTCACGCCGCGGGAGAAGCTGCGGCGGGTGAGGGAGGCGAGGGAGTTGCTGGCCACGGTGCGCGTGGCGAGCGTGGGGCCGGGGTACGAGTTCGCCCTCGACGAAGGGACGGGGCATCCCGTAGGGGGATGGCGCAGGTACGTCGCCGCATGGGCGCGACCGAAGGACGAGCCGACGAGGTGGGCGCCCGGATGCGAGTTGTCCGACGCCCGCACCTGGGTCCTCGACACGCTGCGGGCCGAGGGCTGGGACGTGGTGGAGGAGGGAGAGGGTGATGGCTGATCTGCAAGTCTGGACCGACGGTGAGGATTGGGTGGTGGCCGAGAGCGCGGAGGACGCCGTCGCGGTGATGATGGAGATCATCGGCACCGACGACCCGGCCGAGATCACCGAAGCGAGCAAGTGGAAGGTGCTGGCAAACGACAAGACGCTTCGGGTCACCGTCGACGACGACCCGGCCGAGCACCACATCAAGACGTGCGCCGAGTGGGCCGCAGAGGGGCGCGGGCATTTCGCGTCGGTGAACTGGTGAACGGCGGCGGCGAAATCGTTGTGCATGAGGCCACGCCTCTGCGCGGGTTCGGCCTCACCGAGGACGAGGACCTACACTCACGCGTGACGCTTCAGGTGGATGCCGGCCACATGTACCTGCGTCGGCAAGAGCGGTGCGGCCGAAGCGCGCCTTTGCCCCCTTGGGAGACCGACCCAGAGGCAGGGATTGTGCTTCCCCGCGAGGCCCTCGCCAACCTCGCGCTGGCGATCCTCCCCCACCTCACCGGCGACGAGCTGCGGCGTGTCGCGGAGGCAATGCCGCGGGTGGCGGGGGAGTGGCGCTCGTCGGGCTTCGATGGTGACCACCTTTTCCGGCTGGATCGCGGCGGGTATGCGTGCCGCGTCTACAGCAGATCCGACGACTGGGAGGCGGTCACGCTGATTGGTGAGGTCGGATTCGTGGGCCTTCGCGCCACTCGCCACCCCACCGCCCGCGCAGCCCAGGCGGCCTGCGACGCGCGTCTCGAGGCGGCGGGGGTGCGGCTGTGCGGGGAGCGAGTGAGGGAGGACGGGACATGAGCGAGCAAGAGCAGTGCTGGCAGTGCCCTAGGTGCAGGCGCCTGCGTTGGGGCGTGCGCCCCAAGACGTGCTTCGGGTGCGGCCACTTCGGGTACTGGGATCGCGTGTCTGAGCGCGGGGAGGTAGTGCGGGATGGCTGACCTAGACCTCACCGCCATCGAGGCGGCCGTGCATGCGCCGGGCGTGTGGAAGGCGCCATGGACGGCTCGGACCTTTGCGATCGAGTGCCCCTGCCCCAACGGCGTGCACTGCGGCGAGCCGCACACCTGCGAGGAGGTGGAGGCGCTTGAGGAGTACCCGTGCGGCGAGCCCGGGGCTCCGGCCGAGCCCGGCGCTGGCCAGTGCGTGCTCTGGATCGACGTCCCCGGACTGGAGACCTTCGCAGGCCCGACGGCTGCGGCCATCGTGGCGCTGCGCAACAACGCCGACGCGCTCATCGAGGCGGCGAGGGAGCGCGACCGCCTCCGCGCCCTGCTCGCGGCGTACGGGCGGGCAGTGGAGGAGACGGCGAGGGTCCGGCGCGACCCGGACCGATACCTCGATGCGGCAGCGGCGGAGTGCGAGGCAGAGCGGGCGGTCAGGGCAGAGGCGGCGAAGTGGAGGGAGTGGGTCCCAACGGAGGAGAACATGAGCGAATTCCATGTCGAGGTCGTGTGTGTCGGTCCGGTCACCAAGCACCCGAACGCCGACACGCTGAGCATCACGAACATCCACGGCGGCTACCCCGTCATCATGCGCACGGGCGAGTACGCGGAGGGTGACCTCGCGGTGTACGTGCCGGTTGACGCGCTCGTTCCAGCCGACGATCCGCGGTGGGAGTTCCTCGGCGTCAACACGCGGATCAAGGCCAAGCGGCTGCGCGGCGTGTTCTCCATGGGCCTGCTGACGAAGGCGGACCCGTCGTGGACGCTCGGGCAGGACGTGCGCGAGGAACTGCGCATCACGAAGTGGGAGGCCGACGCGCCCGAAGAGGGGTCTGCGGACGAGGCCGACCCTGGGACCATGCCCGTCTACACGGACATCGAGGGGCTCCGGCGCCATCGGCACGCGCTCATCGAGGGCGAGGAGGTCATCCTCACCGAGAAGATCCACGGCGAGAACTTCCGCGCGATGCACGACGGCGAGCGCCTGTGGGTCGGCAGTCGAACGCGCGTGAAGAAGCGCGACCCCAAGGCGAGCAACTGGTGGCGCGCCGCCATCGCCGCGGGCCTGGAGGACACGTTGCGTGCGTACCCCGGCGTCATCATCTACGGCGAGTCGTGCGGCTACACCGGCGGCTTCCCCTACGGGCAGGCGGGCCGTGTGCCGACGCTGCGCGTGTTCGACGCGATGGACAGCCGCGCGCGTCGCTACTTCGATGCCGACGACTTCTATGCGCTGGCCAGCGGCCTGCACCTCACCGTCGCGCCGCCGCTGTACCGCGGGCCGTGGTCGTGGGACCTCGTCTCGCACGCCGACGGGATGTCGACCGTCGACCCCACGCACATCCGCGAGGGCTTCGTCGTCCGGCCGGTCAAGGAGCGTGTCGACGAGCGTCTCGGCCGCGTGATCCTCAAGATGCACGGGGAGGCATTCCTCACGCGAGGCAAGGCGACGTGACCCGCGGCGAAGTGGAGGGAGTGGGGATGATGAGCGTTCGCGTTGTTGGCATCGCAAAGCACGGCCTGCGCGGGGCAGGCTCGGCATACGGGTGGCGCACCGTCGGGCGCGCGCTGTCGTGGCTCGTCGACCAGCCCAGCGTGTTCAAGCGGCGGCCCGCGTGCAACTGGGCGTGCTCGTCTCTGCGGTGGTGGAGCAACTCGCCAGCGTATCGGCGGTCGCTGCATCGGTGGAGCAAGCCCGCGCAGACGGGCGGGGAGGGTGGGGGCCGTGGCTGAGGCCTTGGACTACTCGGAGCGCGCCGGGTTCCTCACCGGCAAATCCGCGCGGCTCGCCGACTGGCAGCACAACCGCGAGGCCGCGAAGTTCGCGCGTCTGGTGGCGGTGCTGCGCACGGCGAAGTGGAACCGTGAGCACCCCGAGCGCAGGCGTGAGATCGCGCGCACGTACGCCGCCAAGCCCGAGGTGAAGGCCCGCGCCAGCGCTCGACAGAAGGCGAAGCGCGCCAAGCCGCCGGAGCAGTGCGTCTGCGCAGAGTGCGGCGAGACGTTCGTGCGCGCGAAGGCCGGGCCGCGCCCGAAGTGGTGCGGGGACGCGTGCCGCCAGCGCGCCGCCTACCAGGCCCGCACGCCAGGAGCTCGCCGGATCAAACGACACAGCAAGGAGGTTTCCAGTGGCTAAACGCGCGATCGTCCTACTGTCCGGCGGGCTCGACTCGTCGATGGTGCTGGTGCAGGCGCTGCGAGATGGCTGCGAAGTCGCCGCGCTGACCGTGTTCTACGGCCAGCCAGCGCAGGCGCAGGAGGAGAACGCGGCTGGTGCCGTCGCGTCGCGGTTCGGCGTCGAGCGGATCCGCGTCTACACCTGCGACACCCTGCCGAGGCCGACGCAGCTCGGCACCTCGGCGGCGGCGGACCGCGGCATCATCTCGACCGCGTTCGTTCCCGGGCGAAACGCCGTCATGCTGACCATCGCGGCGGCGCACGCGGCCGCGCGGTGGCCAGACGGCAAGCCGTTCGAGCTCTGGATCGGCTCCTGCCACGACGACATCGGCGGATTCCCGGACTGCCGCAAGCCGTTCCTCGAAGCCACGGCCAACATGCTGACGCATGCGCTGGCCCGCGAGGTGTCGATCGTTGCCCCGATGCTCGGTCACACGAAGGCCGCGATGCTGCGTGCGTGCCGGCACGATGCCACGATGCTCGAGGCCGCTCGGCTGTCGTTCTCCTGCTACCGCGGGACCCGATGCGGCGAGTGCAAGCCGTGTGTGCTCCGCGCCGAGGCGTTCCGCGAAGCTGGGTTGGAGGACTCGTGATCCCGATCTTCGCGGTGGGGTCCGGCTCGACGGCGGCGCGAATCCTCGTCGGCCGTCATGCCCTCGTGTCGTTCGCGTACGTCGGCACGAAGTGGCTGCCCGAGTCAGCGTTGGCTCGGCTGTACGCGGCCTGCGCTGGCCTGGTGCTCGACTCCGGCGCCTTCACCGCCTGGCAGAAGGGCACGCCCATCGACATCGCAGCGCACACCGCGTTCGTGGCCGAGCGGCACGCCGAGTTCGCATGGTGCGCGGCGCTCGACGCGATCGGGGACGCAGCGGCAAGCCTGGCCAACTGGAGGCGCCAGCGGAGCGAGCTCGCTTCAGACGTGCGCCTGGTGCCGGTGTTCCACGAGGGAGAGCCCCCCGAGATCCTCGACGAGTACCTAGCGACGGCGCCGCTGGTTGGACTGGGCAGGACCGAGGGCCGAAAGAGCGTCGACGCCACCTTTCGTTGGTATGACGACGTGTTCAACCGGCACCCGCTCGGGCGCTTCCATGCGTTCGGAAACGGATCGCCGGAGACGCTGGAACCTTATCCGTTCGCGTCGTTCGACTGCACCACGTGGGAGCGCGATTCGACCTACGGCGGCAAGCACCGATGGCCGTGGAATCGGTGCAGCAAGGATACCCGCATGCGCGCGTACGTCGAAGCGCTGTCGACTGTGGAGCACCGCCCGCAGGCGCGCCAACTGAGCCTGCTCGACCGGACGGCGCAGGTCGAGGAGTTGGCGTCGTGACCGACTCCCTCTCCCTCCCCCTCGACACCGCCGCGGGGGCGCGGTGAGCGGCGCCGCGGTGGTGGACGACCTCCGCACGGAGACGCGGGCGGTGGGGGTGGTGACGATTTCTTCCACGACCCCTTGACGGCAGATAGCATGGTGCTATCTTGATACGTGTGAGGGCGACGGACGCCCCGGGGAGAGCAGGACACCATGACCAAGATGACCATCGCCAAGGCCAAGCTCGTGATTGCCGACCTCGCCAAGCAGGACCGCGCGGACTGGGACCGTCGCAGCGCCGCGGAGCAGATTGAGGGCTGGTATCGCTCGGCCGGCCAGGCTGGCGACGAGGGCGTGGTCGCGGCGATCGACGCGCTCGGCACGGACCGCGCGGTCTCGCTGTACGCCAAGGCTGCCAAGGCGCTGGCCGGTCGGGTGGCGTCGTGAGCCGCGCGCAGATGACCCGCGCCGAGGCTGAGGAGTACGTCCGCGAGTGCGGCGAGGACGACGGGCCCGAGTCGTATGCGGAGGCGTGCGACATCTTCGCTGCGCTCTACGGGCGCCGCCCGGACGCGTCGGATGGCGACCTCACCCAGGTGTGGTCCCTGTGCTGCGCGGCGGTGGATGCGTGACCGCCGCCCGCCAGGTCCTCGTCAGGCTCACCGACGCCCAGCACGCCCGCCTGGATGCCCTGGCGCAGACCTGGGGCTGCACTGCCCAGGCGGCGCTCCGGCGGCTGCTGGACGAGGCCACGACGGCCACCGCGGCGG
>OFQY01000469.1_pt1 | contig 16026 bp, 16 predicted proteins | sample 1542991 | NCBI WGS metagenome assembly OFQY01 (sample SAMN07774224, study PRJEB24372) | wastewater metagenome | isolation source: Exp Tend VB 10WW | collected 2016-02 | reverse complement strand
AAACATAAAAAAAAGAATTGGGACAATGAAATACCATTGAAAGCGTATTTTGATGAATTAAAGCGAGTTTCTAAAGATTATATAGTTTGGGGAGGAAATTATTTTATTGAGCATTTAAGCAACTCACAAGGCTTTATTATTTGGGATAAAAAACAACCTGAAAACTTTAGTTTAGCAATGGCTGAATTTGCTTATAGTTCAATTCAAAGTCCTGCAAAAATATTCAAATATTCAGTTTTGAACGAACAAAATAAAATACACCCAACTCAAAAACCAGTGCAATTATACAAATGGACTTTATTGAAATATGCGAAAAAAGGTTTTAAAATACTTGATACGCATTTAGGAAGCGGAAGCCACGCAATAGCGATTCACGAATTGAATTCGTTTGAAAATATGGAATTAGAATTGACGGCTTGCGAAATGGATAAGGATTATTTCAAAAAAACAAATGAACGAATTATTAACCACGTTGCGCAACAATCGCTCTTTTGAAAACGAATGTAGCAATTAGCGGTAACTACTATTTGTATTCAAGGATTGTAAGTAACTGATAACTAAAACAATAAACTATGGATTGTCGAAAATGGATTGACAGATATTCTACGGATTGTCTGTTAAAATACAATAGCAAATCAACGCAGGATAATTACAAATCCTGCGTAACTAAATTCGTTTATTATTTTAACAAATACAGAGAACCTAAAGAAGTACCGACACAAGAAATAAAAGAGTATCTATTGACTTTCAATACCATAAATACCAGAAAACATAATCTATCTGCCATAAAATCATTCTATGAATTAACGATAGGGATGCCAAATAAGATAGATAGGATTCCATACCCACGATCAGAAAAGAAACTTCCAATAGTTTTGTCAGTAGAGGAAATTCAGCGAATGTTTGACGTGTGTGATAACACAAAGCATAAAGTGATTCTTTCACTTCTTTATTCGGCAGGACTTCGTGTGTCGGAACTAATCAACCTGAAATGGATTCACATTGATAGGAGTAGAATGATAATCAACATCATCGAAGGTAAAGGAAAGAAAGACCGACAGGTTATGTTGAGCGAAACAATTATTCCATTGCTCACAAAATATTATCATGAATACAAATCAAAAGAGTACGTTCTTAACGGATGGAAAGATGAACTACAATACACTTCAAGAAGTGTTGGTGAAGTAGTGAAGCAACTTGCAACCAAAGCAGGCATTGACAATAAGCGAGTGTACACACACCTGATAAGACATTGCTCATTCACACACCTTGTTGAAGCTGGAACAGATATAAACATAGTCCAAAAGTTAGCTGGTCACAGCAACGTGAAAACTACGATGATGTATTGCCATATTTCTCATAACCTCATCTCTAAAATAAACTCACCCATTAACTCAATAAATATATCATAATTATGTTCACTCCCGACCCAAAGCCTGCTCCGAAGGAAAAGAAGTCTTTTGGATTTGATTATTGGAACAATAAACGTACTGAATGGGCTAAGAAGTCCATAGCTAAAAAGAAAGATAGTGGGTTGGCTGATGAAGATGAAAAGTTCTTTCGTATGGCTTGGGCTACATTACCTCATTATTGTATCGAATGTGATGCGGAAATTCGTAAGTATAGCAGGTGGAATATCCACCATATCCTACCAAAGTCTAAGTACCCTTTCTTTAGACATGATATTAGAAATGTTGTGATGCTTTGTTATCAGCATCATGGTGAGGCAGAATCAGCTATATCGTATCCAAAAATGAAGATTTATCCTCATTGTGAATCCATTAAAAAAATGCTTCTTGAAGATTAAGTGGTGCTAAATATTTCCTCCGATACTCACTAACCTTGAAAGGAACGCTGTGCCTGCATATCCTACTAAGAAAGATATAGCATAGTCGCTTCTTAATTGCACCCCTTGAATATCTATGGTTCCGGTGTGTGATATTGAGGTGCTGATTAATACTACCCCAACAAAAGCTATAATAGTTGTGATGATGATGCTTAACATCTCGTCTTGTATCCATTTTTTGAATACAAATGTTTCTTTATGCTTTGTTATAGCATCTGTTAAGTGTGTTATCCAAAGTAGTATTAATCCTGATGTGGTTAGTAGTGCGATCATTTTTTCAGTTTTATTTTGAAGTATAATGATGCCATAAAGTTACGATTTATTACGTCATATCCTATCCCGTACACATGGTCTTTTTTTGTCTGTATAAATAGTGACGGTGCTACTCCTAAGTAGGTTGATCCCCCGATTCCCTGTATGCCTATGAATAGTTTTGATTTTGGTTTGTAAACATCTGTATTGGTGATTAATGTTTGTGTTCTGTATAGCGTATAGTCTATTCCTATGCCTTGCACTTTGTTTTGAGAGATCGTGTCATTGATGGTTAGGGTTAGGTCGCTGTCTTTGATGGTATGTGTGTAATAATATTTAGAGTAATAATCATTTAGTACAAATACTGTGTCTATTTCTTTAGGTAGTGTTATCGGTACTTCTACTTTGTATGGTGTAGGTTTTTCTATTACTATCTTTTTTGTTACGGTGTCTGTTGTGATTATTGTATCTATTGTTGGCTTGACTTGTACCGCACAATGCTTACACTCTTGAAGGTAAATTATTACCACTATTAGTATCGCTGATAGTATCCAACCGCTTTTGTTCATGTTATTTGTGTTTTAAGTCTGTCCACCTATACCCCTGTTTCCAAAGTTCATTACCTATTATCTTTTCAGCTTCTTTGACTTGGCTTTCATTGGCATCAGGGAATACGATGTGAACTAATTCGTGTATCATCTTGCGCATCCTCGTTCTCCCTTTTAATGTATAATGTATTTCTATAATATTTGTGTTGGGGTCAACTTCCGCAAACTTATTTTCTTCGGTGAAGTCAACCTCTCTCACCTTAATTTTTCTCTTGCTTATCTGTGTAGAACGCATTATAGTTGTTCTGCTGTTAGTCTTCTGGAATGTTAAAGAATCTATCTATCTGTGACATGATTGCATTTTTCATTTCATTAATAAATTCAGTTTCTTTCATTTTCTTGTTTGCAGCCTTTTCTTTTACCGCATATTCAATACCGCTTTCTATGCACTCCCCCATCATGTTTCTTAGGTTTGCGGTTATTACTGTTTCGTCTTTCATGTTAGTATAGTTTTCCTTTGATGATGTCTTTCAAAGCTACTAAGAAATCCCCATTCTCTTCTACTTCAATATACGTGAATCCCTGTGACCACTCATTAAAAGGTGCATAGTCCGGCGACATATCACACATACAACTTGTACTCCAACACGTAATAATTTTCCCTGAAATAGTTTTACCAGAATGTTTAGATGATTGATGCAGGTGACTCATGATAGTGCTTTCCTTAGCTCTTAAAATAAGCCCTCTTGCAGGGTTGACGGGGTTGGTCATCATTCGATATTCGTGTCCGTGTATTACCGCTAACTTGCCGATATAAGCAAGTTGCTTAGATGCAATCATTTTTATTTTGTACTTATCGAAGTTTAGTAGATATTCAAGTTGGAACTCTGGAATGTCTAATATTTTTTCGGCGTTATTTAAAAGGTAATTTTCCATTCGATCACAATGGTTGCCCTTTTTGTAGTAGATTTCAGCTTTAGGAAACACGCCTCTTAGCAACTCAAAGAACTCCCTTGTCTGTTCTAACTCAAACTTAGTGGTGTGTACCCTTCTGTTCTTCCACCTGCTTATATCTTGGAAGTCTATCACATCTCCGTTCAGATAGATGGTATCTATACCCATCTTTACGCCGTATTCAATAGCGTGATGCAGAGTTACTTCATTTATGAATGGGATATGAAGGTCTGATAGAAACAGTACTTTTCTATTTTTGTTTTTTAGTTTGTATGGTGATAGCCCTTCTTTTCTCTTTTCTGATAGTGTGGCTTTGTATTTTATCCATTCTGTCTGCCATGCGTATGTTCCGTTATGAACTTTTTTAACACCGCTTGCCCCTCTGTAATACCTTATACTACCACGTATGTCCTCAAAGCCAAGTTCGGGGTGATTTTCTTGAATGATCTTAGCAAGTGTTCTGGTAGGTGTGGTAGGGTATTGATCTAAATGTTGCTTTACTATATTTGATATTTCAGCCATTAGGTTGACTTTTAGATGATCCTATCTCACGTATTTTATGATGATGATACGACCTACTGTGAACACAATAAGATCGCTTACTATGGTGTGTTGGTTGGCAAAAAAAAGGAAGTCCGTCATGTCCTTTATCTGTAATGCTGCGAAAATGATTATCGTGGCTTTGGTCTTGTTGTGTATTATTATTTGTGTGGCATAGAATACAGTAATATACGCTATGAATAACCGAACAAATACCATAATATCATGTACGAAATATTCAACGTCACCACTCTCTGTTCTCTGTATGATAACGCTTTGACTGATTTGGTTGGCGAATAGCTTGTGTATGTTAGCCACCACCGTATCAGCGATAAGAAACCAATAAACCTTTGGAAACTTAACGTATCTCCAAATGGTTCTTAATGACTTCATAATCATGCTCCAAATTTTTTACCCTTTCTTCAAACCGTTTTCTGTTACTCGCAATACCCATCAAGAAGCTGCCTATTGCTACTGCCATTATCAGCCCCCATGTGATTATGTATATCATTGTTTGTGGAGAGTTCGTCATTCGTTTAGGTTGAAGGTGGATGATTATTCTTCGGACGTGGGTGGTTTGGACTGTCAGAAATAGGAAAAGTGGACTCCCCTCCGTCGCTTCCTATTGCTGTTCCGATTAGATTGTTGTTGGTTACTAAATCTTCGTAATGTTCGTAAATAAAGGCTTCGTTGAGGTACTGTGCCTGACTCACATACCACAACGGATACCAATAATCTCCATAACCGTCTGCAACGTATGTTCCTGATGGTGTAAGGCTCCTGCTTCTTTGAGCGAAGAATTTAGCCGTGTCCCTTGCGTTTAAGATAGTTGCCATTCGTGTTTGGGTTTTGTTTCGTTATTTTCTTCTTTTACCTTTTTTTCTTCGTACATCAAAATCATGTGCTTACTCATACCTATAAGTACCACGCCTGAATACACGAACATTATTGCTGTGATTATACTCATCCCATTAGATGAGTTTGGTTTATAGTAGAATAACGCGGGGTTGTTTGTGATATACCCAATTATAGAAATACCGCCTAATATGATTAGTGCAGTACCGAAAATCTTTAGTCTTGAAAACATTTTAGACGTGTTCAGTACGGCGACAAACCCTGTACACCCTAAAAGTATAATACCGAATAGTGTTGCCGGCGACGGTGCGCCACGAATAATAGTAAAGAAACTATTATCCCTGCTGCTCATCCACTCTGCGCTATCATCGAAGAATGCTATGTTATACCCTACCATCCATGCTATGATAATCAATGCCCATGCAAAAGCCATCATCACAGTATCTCTCCATTCACCATTCCTTTCAAATGTAAAGAAGAAAAACATGACCCCTGTAATAAAAAAGCATAACGCTGTAATAGGCTTAGTGGTTATCTGCCAATGAATCATGGCACTTTTAAGAAAGTTAATGTCAAACCACCACCCGCACATAATTAGTATGGCGACAAATGAAATGACAAGTGATAGGTATCTATATTTTTTCATATTCGTGTTATGTTCTCAACAAGTAACTCAATCCGTAACTAATCACTCCTCCCAAAATAATCGCTATGAATCCGTATGCTATATTTTTTATAGGGATAAAACTCTCTTTGTCAACCTTTTCATCCATGTCCTTTCGCAGTTGCCTGAACTGTTCTTCAAGTACCGCAATTCTTTCCTTATCGCTGTTAAGCACATCACTTTATTTTCGAGTTTAGCAATTTAATTAGTTCTGGTACTGAATGAATGTTTTCTATCTCATGGTCTTCTACTGTAACATTGAATACTTTCTCACAGTCGAATATTGCCTCCACACGATCTAATGAGTCCAAGTCAAGTTCAGAAAATGTTGAAAAAAAGGTAGGCATAGTATCACTATGCTTACGCACTTGTTCTAATACCTGATATGTTTGTTCAATCGTCATTTAGTGGTGTATGAAATGATTGAATAGCCGCAAGGCATGATAGTAGTGGTGCTTACAGTATCGCTCTTTATCGCTCCGTACCATGTGCCATCGCTGCTGTATGTTCTGATGTTGGTGTATGTTATTTTACCTCCCTTACCATCAGTAGTGATTGTTGGTGTTATTGTTTTTGTTGTGCTGTTGTTGGCGAGTATTATTACGCTCTTTCCATTAATCATAGCTATTCCTGTGATTCCATCCATAGCCGTAAATCCTACTTGCCCTACCTTATATCCTACTGCTAACAACGTGTTTAACTGTTTTAACGCTTGATAATTTACGTCGGGTATGTTTTGGTCGTTTATTAGGTTACTCAAACTCATCCATGCTGTGTAGTTTAGGATATTATTTCTGCTTATGAAAGACTGATAAAACATTCCCAATCCATATATTCCGGTAATTGACCTGTTAACATATTGAGGATTGCCACCTCTGTTATCTTCAATCATCCATTCCCCTACCGATTCTTTTTTTGTTCCGAAATAACTTTGGAACAGACTGTCTTCGTATGGTATCTGCGTATTAAAATAATCATTTATCCGTATGATATTACTGTCTTGATTTCGTGTGAAATTTTCCGCGTCACCTATTTGGTTGTAGTTCGTGAAGCCATCGGCTGCTACTTGCTTAACAGTATCATTCCACCGTAACGAAGCCGGATTGCCTCTACGCATGATAGTAGCGTTACCTATGATAATACTCTTGGGGTAGTAGGTTCTTATGAAGGGGATAATTTTGTTACAGCTATCTACATACGCCGTAGCTTTCATTCCTGATGTTTGCAGTTCCGCACCCAAGAAAACAAATTGTGGGTTAAATGCTTTTAGCATCGCCTGGTGCTGACTTTGATTTCCGTTGAGGATATTCAGTACTATATCGTTTCTTAGTCCTATTGAACTTGTGAAGATGGTATTGTTTACATTAAAAGCATCCCTCCATGCGGTAACAAGAACACCATTTCCGTAGGCGGCGTAATCAGCATACGAAGGGAAATCACACTGCTGTCCTATGTAACCTGTGCCTGTACTTTTTTGATGTGTGTAACGTGAAATTGAAGCAACGGAAGGATACACAAGATTAGAAAAACCGACCCTCTTAACTAATGATGAATATGTAGGGTCAAGTAGGTTTCTTAAAATATTCTTCTGTGGTTTATACAAGAAGAAAATATCAACAGCATTAGATGATGTTGTAAAATTTACTGCATACTGATTTGTGGTCGTTACGTTAACAGTAGGCGTTGGGTTGGTTACTACTTTCTCATTGTTTGTCGAGGCTACATAAGTTCCACCCGATATTGTTACTGCTGTTACTGCTACTAAAAACCAATTCTTCTTTGTCATTGAGTAGTTGTTTTTACAAAAATACAATTTACTTTTTTTATTTTCAAAACTTACTTATCTATTGCCGCGTTAATATCATCTTCAAGTTCAAAAAGCCCCTTGTTCTTAAATTGCCAATTTGCATTCTTGACTACTTCTTTCATATAGATAAAGTCAGAATCTTCAAAAGAAAGCGTTTCCAACTTATTTTTTATCGCATCCTCTAACACATCAATTATTCTGAAATCTTTACGCTGTTGTGCTATGGTGTTTGATGGTGTTAAATTCATCATGGGTATCCGAATTAGGTCTGCATAAGTCGCCTTCCTGCTGCCATCTTCAAATACTCCGTCAATGTCTGTTGTCTTGTTTTGTAATGTTGTCATTGTTTTTATTTTTAGGTTTTTGTTTAACACACTGCAAAAGTAATACTTATTTTACAGAGCTTCACACTTCAAATGTGCAGAAAATTGCATTGCCGTAGCACCGACACTTGTGTACCCAATCGCAAATTGTATCGCCACCCCTGTTTTTGCATTAATCACAATCGTTCCATTAAGATTAGTAGTAGTCGTATTTCCAGATGCGGTTGTCACTACTGTTCCTGTGGTAGAATGCATCGCTACTGTAATTGACTGCGCCACACTCCCGTCGCCGTCTGTGTAAGTAATCACTGTTCCAGTTGCGCCTCCAAGAACAGATGAAGTGGTTGCAGCCGTCGTTACTTGTTGGTAAATAGAAATTCTGAACAACCCTGTTGCTGTTGGTGTATAAATAGTTGTGGCTGCTATCGCTGCCGTCTGACCTGTTAAATCTGATGTTGCATAAATTGAAGGTACTCCATTTGATACAGTTGAAATATTATTATACTTAGTGGTCTTACCTATCTGTTGAAATGCTCCCGCACCAGTAAATCTTCCCGCCTCTGTTATTGCTGCACCGGCTGTTGATGTAAGGAATACTAAATCTGCTGCTTCACTACCTGCTGTATTATTCAAGTTAGCTAACTGAATGCTTGCACCTGCCATCCTTCGTGTTCCATTGGCATGAGTAAGTGTGATGTAATTTGCTGTGTCGAAAATGACTGCCTTATTTCCAGCTACTACCCCTGAATCAATATCAAATGTACCAAAGGCAGTAATATTTGAACCAGCATTGGTAGTACGATATACTGATGATGTTGTACCAACAGCTAATGTGCTTGCGCCTGCTGCTGAAATAGTGAATGATGCACTAAATGTTTGTGCTGCTGTGAATGTTTGTATCTGCGCTAACGCTGCTACTGTACTTGTAACATCGGGGAATGTTAATGTCTTTGCTGTGGTTGGCGACCATACCCATATACCTGTGACTGCTGTTGTTGCGCCTGAAAGATTGAATGATAATATCTTAGTTAAGTCTGTGCCATCAGAAATCTGAAAACGTCCTGTTCCTTTTGGTGATAGAAGCATATTCACATTCGAGTCGCTTCCTGTTGCCTGCATTTTAATTGTTGCAGGGTTAGCAGTAGCGGCATTGATGAATGTGAAGTAGTCCACCGAACTTGCTGTTGGTGTAAATGCAAACATTTGATTTCCGTTAGCATCTTGTATTCCAGTCGTTACCTTTGGTGATGTTAATGGCAGTGATGTCCATGTTCCTGTTGGTGTATAGGAGCCACCCAATTCCAAAATGGTATCGGCTGCATCGCGTATCGTTTTTATCCTGTTCGTGCTTGCAAGCCCTGTGAATGTTAGTAGCCCTGTTTGCCCTGATATTGATAAACTTGCTGCCGACCCTGTTGTGTTCTGATTAAGTGTAGGAAATGTGCAATTCGTAAGCGTTCCTGATGTTGGTGTGCCTAATATTGGAGTAATAAATGTCGGTGAATTACCAAAAGAAGTAAGCGAACTCGATGTCACGCCACTTCCTAAAGTCGTAGATGAAATAACATCAACGCTGTTTATTTGATATTTAGCACCACTTCTTGAAGCATTTATGACCCAATCGTTTCCTATTTTCAACGCTTCTGTTCTGGTTGTAGTGGTTAAAGGAGTGGTTTCAATAGAAACATAAGTTCCTTTTGCGGTTCCTGAAAAGTTTTCAGCCGCGTAAATTGTAACAGCCCCATTTGATGTACTTGAAAATGATGTCCCATATCCTCTGCCTCCTAAAACAGCAATACCATCACCTGATAAAACAGCCGTTGGTGAGCTTGATGTTCCTCTTGCTTTTCTACCAACAATACCTGTTGGTTGTGTATCTGCTGAATATCTCGTTGCATGATAGGCACTATTATCAGATGTTGTTCCAACTAAATCAACACCAAAAGCAGGCGTTGTTAATCCGATGCCTAAATTGGTTCCATCAAAAACAAATGTTGATGCACTTGTTATGTTGTCAGTTGTTGATGTGTATAAAATTGTATTTGTCCCGCCAATGGTTGTTAATCCAGTACCACCCCTTAGAACAGATAATATTCCTGTTGTTCCAGCTATAATAGGTAATGAAGTAGCATTTGTAAGAACAAAAGATGTTGGCGTTGCGCCATCAAATAACGCTACCCCTGTACCTAATTCATCGGATAATACACTTCTTAATTGAGCCGATGTTGTAGATGCAAACTGCGCAAGAGTTCCTGTCGTCACCGCAATAGCATCTGTAATTCCATAACCATTTAAAGTTGTAGGCGTACTCGTAACCTTACTCCAAGCTAAAGAAACAATATCACCACTTACAACTGAATTTGTTAAAACAAGTTTTGAATAAGCTATACTGCCTGCAAGTTGCGTATTGGTAATAGTACCTGATAATAAAGTTGTAGGTACTGCGCCTGCTACCAATGTCCCAATAGTAGTTATATCTGTGCCTACTAATTTTGATGCCGTTATTGAACCTGCTAACTGTGTATTTGTAATAGTTCCAGATAATTGTGTTGTAGATAATAAAAGACTTTCGTTGCTGTAATAAGTTGAAAGTGCTTGATTGTAAACAAATGAAATATAACCACCATCAATAACAGTTGATATAGTATTATTGAATGTCTTGCCTGACCCTGCGCTTAAAGTTAATGATGTTACTCCTTTGACAAAAAATAAGGATACAATTTGTCCATCAAATACATTTGTAGGGAAATTAATAGTCAGCGTTCCGAGTGTTGCTATCGGTTCAATAGTGGTTTGGTTTACAATCCCTTGTGAATCGAGAATACTTACTGTACCTCCGCTTGATGGAACAAATCTTTGTGTAATTATTTCGTAAGCCATGTTATGAGAAATATGCTGCTGTTATTTCCAATATTGTTGCTGATGTTGCTGTTGCATTATTCACAATTTTAATACTCAAATCATCCCCTGCCGCAACGGTAAAACTATTCACTAAATCAGTAAAAGTACCTGCCGCCGCACCTGCCGCTATCGTTAATGTTACTGTTGTATCTGCTGTGTTATTCCTCAAAGTTACCACTAAACTTCCTGTACCACTTTGTGCTGTTGATGTTCTTACATAAAGGTTTTTTATTGTACCTGCAAACACCGCTTGTATCTGTCTGTTTGTTTCGTTAGCTTGAAATGAAGACCCAAAAAACCATTGCGCATAAACCGTTGTGCTTAACGCAACTGTATTTCCATTACCCATTGCACAAGATAATACGCTTGACAAACTACTCTGCCATGTAGGTAATGCACCTGCCCCATTTGATGTTAGTTTTTGGTTTGCAGAACCAACACCACTTACATTTTGAAAAGTTCCTGTGGCTGTTGTACCTGCGCAAATAACAGAATAAGCAGTAAATGTTGTGTTTCCTGTGCCGCCAAAAGAAACAGTTACCGGAGTCGCGTTCCATACCCCTGTCGCTATTGTTCCCAATGTGGTAATACTCGATTGCCCTACATAGCTTGCGGAAATATCTACTATAACTGCGCCTGTTGTTGGACTTGTCGTAATTCTGTTTGCTGTGCCACTTACAGAACTAACACCTGTTACGAGGGCTGCTGTATTGCCATTAAGTTTCTGAATTGCAGTTAGAATAGAATCAGAAGATGATATAGTGCCTGCTCCTGATGTATAACCTGTAAGAGTAGCCGCTATTGCTCTTGCATTGGTGAAGTATAGGTTTGTTACCTCTGTTACTTGTGATGTGTTGTAATCACCACTAACTGCTATGACTGCGCCTGTTCGCCCAAATACTGAACTCACTCCACTTACTAATGCTGCAATATTCCCATTAAGTTTCTGTATTGCTTGTAGTATTGAATCAGTTGCCGAAACCGTGCCTGCCCCACTTACATATCCTGTAAGTACCTTCCCAATTACTGCACTATTAGTAAGTGTTACCGCCCCTGATACTGCTACACTACCATCAAAAGCTGTTGTGGTGAATGTTGCTTCGCCTGTTCCGCTTATTGTTCGTGCTGTCGCTAAAGATGTTGCTGTTGTTGCATTACCTGTCAGCGCACCAATAAAAGTTGTTGACGTTACACTCGTTAATCCAGCTAAAATGGTTGAAGTTGCACCCAATGAAATATTAGTGCTTCCTATTGTTATAGATGAATTGGCAAGATTAGCATTAGTAATTGCTGTTCCGTTCCATACTCCTGTTGTAATCGTTCCAAGTGTTGTTATAGAACTCTGTCCTACATAACTTGCCGAAATATCAATGATAGGCGTTGTTCCTCCTGTTGAGGTAATTCGGTTTGCTGTTCCGCTTACTGACGTAACCGTTCCTCCTGGAATTGATGAAACACCTAAAAGTCCAGTTGAATCTACCGTCACCATCCTTGTTCCTACACCTGCAAGGTTATCTACTGTTACTCCACCATTCGCAGATAATAACATTGATTGTGTACCACAATCTAATATGATTGACGCACCAACTGGTGTAGATGTCCCACCGGCACTAATTGTTATACTAAGATTAGGATTATCAATCTTCACAAAAGCATCCTCTGTGTCACCAAGAATTGACCATGAATTTAATCCATCAAGAAGAAGCATCTGCTCATCAAGCGAATTATTAATAACACTTAAAATAGAATTTGTGTAATCCCATGATAAACGAGGATCGGAACTTACACCAGTAGCAGTACCATAAACAATTTGAGTATCAGGTTGCGCAATATCCCCAATAGTAATATATCCAGAGTTATTAGTAAACTGTGATATATCCATAGAAGAAAAATCAGCAGTAAGTTCCCCACCACCACTAACAGTAAGATTAATAGTTGACGTATCCGCTACTGATGAAATATAATTTGAAGGAAAAGAAATAGCCTCCCATGTAAGACTTCCTGTACCATCATTTGTAAGCACTGTAACTGCTGCGCCTTGTGATGAAGGGAACGAATAATCAACAGTTGATATAGAAAAAGAACCTTTATTGAAAATGTATTTTTCATTGTCGTCATCAATAGTAAATTTACTGCCATTAAAAACTGCCGATAAATCACCTATGGAATATTCTTTTGCTCCAATATCTATTCTAAAATATTCAGCAGAATACTGCATTATTCTTGCTATTCCAGAAGGATAAGGATCATCATTTAATATGAAATGCAACCCATTAGCAAGAGTTCCGTCAATATCACCCATTGCGTAGGTTCTGCTATTCGGGTCAATAAGTAGTGTTCTACTGCCATCATAAAGAGTTGTGGTTAGCTTTTGTACACTATTATTCCAAGTAAAAAAAGCACTACTTGATTCACCTGAACCTGTACCATAAACAACCTGTGTATTAGGTTGTGCTAACGAAGCGGCTGTTATGTAATTTGCATCATTAGTAAATTGGGAAATATTAAGTGATGTAAAGTCAGCAGTAAGTTCACCGCCTCCACTTACACTTAAATCTATTGTTGCTGTATTCGCAACAGATGAAATATAATTTGTATTTCCTATTGATGTCAATGGATTTCCTTGACTTCCATCCCCTGTAATAGTTGTTCCATCCACAAACACACCTCCGAATCTTGCAACAGGATTTCGTGGGTCGCTATTATCAATAATCACTACGCCATTACCATCATCTGTAATACTTAACACTGAATTATTATTGATGCAATTTATTTCTGCCTGTAACTTGCCTATCGCTCCAATAACATTATCTCTTGACGTAACTTTTATGTTGGTGCATTCAGTTGGAATAACTAATCCTGATAGTGATTGTTTTGTAAGGTCAACAATAGCATTCGCAGTAATTACATAGTCGCAATTAGATGCCCTGTTAGCATGAAAAGCAACAGAATTAGTATCCTTAAAGGTTACTGTCGTTCCAAACCCGATATTGAGTGTTGCTCCCATGCTATAAAGGTACTTTTATTCTGCTATTAGCGAATACTTTCTTTTATCCTGTTGCTGCTTATTTTGTATTCCTAACCATGCTCGAATCAAACTTTGATCTGAATATACATCTGTGTCTGGTTGAATAATCTTTGTAAAACTTTTTACTAACATACAGAACATTGATGCTGTTACTCCCAAATCAAATTTTTCAGTATCAAGTGGTGTAAATTTTTTCCATTGCTCTAAAAGCTCTTTATCCCAAATTGCTTTTAAATAATCAAACTCGCCATTCTTCGGTTCTTTTAAATAATCAGATGTTGCCCTTACGTATGCTTCGATACTCTTTTGTTGGTTACTTATACCCGCAATCTTATCTCCATTTCTCCAAATCCTAAACTTTCCATTTTCATATACGAACATAAACTTACCATACTTGAATCTATTATTTTGGTCGCTATCTGTTCCGTCTTTCAATGCCATCGCAACCCATTCTTTATTATTTTCAGGAAGTCCTCTTGCAGAATAAAAAATTATCCCCTTACGTAATTCTTCCAAAAATTCATTAGGGTTTGGTGTGCGATGATTATACCTTGCATTTATCGTACCTCCCATGTTTAGGAGATTAGCATCAATACAACTTCCTATTACAATTCCTCCTTTTGAACCCCCTTTTACCATTTCCCTAAAAGCAAATGGGTCGCAAGTCCATAAATACGGCGAATCTGTTTTCGGACAAAGAAAGCCATAGTCATCAATAAAGTTCTTATTGGCATAACTTTTTTCAGGCAACTCAAATATTTTCCAATGCCCAAATGGGTCTGCCTTAAACTCAACCTCTCTATCTTTAACAACCCATTCTAATCTTCCCATTGTATAAAACGGAAGTTCTATTCCTTGTTCAACTTTCTTTTCCCTCTTTTCTATCTCATAGGTTTGTGCTGCTAAACGCACTGTATCGTAACAAGATGTGCCGCTTTCTGATTCAAACGCATCTTCTTCATCAATAGGGAAATTCCTCCGAATTTCTTGTAACGCTTTTAAATCACCATTATTTAGTGCATCTCTTTTTTTATCTGTTATCCATTGAATAGCTAACTCCTCTTTACAATTTCCGTAATCATCAAACAACATCACCTCATTCCCATCATTATCAATCACCTCACCTGCTAATGAATACTTAGCACTAATAATATACTTGTAAAGTCCGCTTTTAGTTTTCCTTTTTTCACGTAGTGTATAATCACTTCCCTTGTAAATCTTTTTCCATTCCTCAAAGTTTGGTGAATCCTCTACGTCTGATGTGCAGAAAAATATGATCTTCCCAACCTGTGTTGTTCCTGTCTGTGCAACAGGTCGCAGAATAGAAAGCATTGTAGAAATATTGATGTCCGACTTGTATTTAGATACTTCATCCCTAATTAGCCTATGCGCTTGCCCGCCATCATCTGCATTTTGAACTGATGGGACAATATAAATTTGAGTGTTTAATTCATCTTCCCCTAATTCTTCCTTATCTTTCATGGAAACACCCCATCTCATTCTCCTATTCTGTATGTTTCCTGCTGAAATTCGAGGACTAAATATTTCCTTACCATTACTTAATTTTATTGACGGGAAATGCTCTACATTGAATTTTATCGGCGCATAATTAAATCGTTGTGCCTCTTCAAGTTTTTTATTCTGAATAGAAAATATCCGGTCTGAACGTAACATAGAAAGATTCATTACGTCCGCGTTGATAATTGCAGTTGCCCCAACCCTACGAGGTTTTGAAATAGCTGCACCCTCACAGTATTTGTCTTTGTCAACAAAATCAAGAAAATAAAAAACTTCTTTTTGATAATTCCTGAATGCAGGGTATGACATACCTATATTATCAACAGGTACTTTAAAATAAACTAAAAAAAAGTAATGGCTTCCTGTAATATATGTCGGTTCACCATTATTCATAAACCAACAACCGTTTTTCCTTCTACTCAACTCCCTTTCAACAAATTTTATTTTCTTTTCGTCAGTCCATTTATTATTTATCTCCTCAAAATTAAAATTTGGATGTTGCCAGCATTGTTTTTCTTTTGAAATATCATGAAATAAAATATCCTCTTTTTCAGGAATGTCCGGCAAAACATAATCGTATGTGTCGAGAAGTTTGTAAATCATTTACCTTGAATTATCTCTTGTTGATCTGCTTCCACGACCTTCATTTTGGTTGTTGGTTGATGGCTTTATTTCTTCTCTAATATCTTTTATTTTTTTATCGATCTGTTCGAACCAAACTTCATCAGCATATTTCTTAGTCTTAATAGACTTTTTAATTTCCTCAATGGGATCTTTTGCTTTATAGGTC
>OFQY01000466.1_pt1 | contig 16087 bp, 11 predicted proteins | sample 1542991 | NCBI WGS metagenome assembly OFQY01 (sample SAMN07774224, study PRJEB24372) | wastewater metagenome | isolation source: Exp Tend VB 10WW | collected 2016-02 | reverse complement strand
TTCAATAAAATCAATTGTCTGTCCTTTGGTGAAAAGTGTCGTCATGGATACAGCTTTTGTCCGCCTCTAACGGCTACCCAAGAATCTCCCATATCTTGGTTACATGTATCATACACCATACTTCCAGCGCTTTTTCCTGTCTTTGCCACATGCTGTAGCCACGTAAATGTCGGATTAAGCTTCAAAACTTCTGCGAACACTTTTTCCTTCGTTGACTTTGTCTTGTCCTTGGTGTTTATCTTGATACCAAGTTGTGCTCTAGCAGACCTCACGTTCACAAATGTTGGCTTTAGACCTGTGAGTTGATACATCGTAAGACACACGATAGCATTCATTTTTGCAAGGATGACGATCGTTCCGGCTGAAGAGAATCCAGGTGTGAACCTCTTTGCTACGTCCTCTACAAAAACTCGCTTGATATCCCAATTCCGACCTTGGTTCTTTACGAACTCTTGCTTGAAGTAATCTACCTTGTCCCAAATGTCAGCGAACTTTGTGCTTGTCATTCTGACTGGAAACATCGTTACCAAGTTTCCAGTTTTGTGTTCCAAGACACAGACTCCAATTACGGATGTAGAAACATCCAACCCAACATCTACTTCGATTCTTTGACTTGTTGACATTTTGCTCTCAGTTTTTCTGCTCGTTGCAAAGGCAAGACAACCTTGTCAGTCCAGAATTCATAAGTGACAGGTGGATTTTGGGCAGCACACCAAAGTCTTGCTGCGGCAGCCTTTTTTTGTACTCTCAGGTTTGTTAGTTGATTTTCTCTTTTAACCTCTACCATTTTCACTTTCCCGTCCGTGTACCACACGAGGAAGTCAGGAATGTATTTCCTTAACTTCTTGGCTTTGAGGTTTGAGAGATACTGGATTTCTAGTGCCTCGTATGTGTATTTGAGAACCGTGGAATCATTATCCAGGTAGTTACAAACGGTTAATTCCCACCCTGACCTATACTCAATTGGGGTAGGGCACTTTGGGCTGGTATGGGTACCTGTGTGATACCGAGATTTTCTCTTTCTGCGGGGCTTTGAGGTGGATGCCTTTTTGCGGGCCATAGAAGCTCCTAGGTGACGTTTCTAGGGAAAGTTGGTACCTTCCTCTGTCTCTAGTATAGGCAGTTTTAGAAGATTTTTACATCAAAGTGGAACACAACCAATTAGAGAGGTCCAGGGGGCTATTTATCTAGAAGACAACATATGCGCAACGGCAGCATCCTCGCTTTATTTATGAGCGGACTAGCGCTCTGCGGTGTTGTCTACCCTGGCTGCGGAACAATCCCTGAACCGGCTGACCCTATCGAGTCTTACAGACCACAAATAAACTATTGGGATAACTCAGCATTTCCTCTGGAGCTACAGATCGATGTGAATATGGCTCCAAGGATTTCCGAACAAGTTTTGTTTGCTGCTGAATATTGGAATGTTGTGGTTGGCAGACAAGTCTTCAGACCATCTCAAATTGACTTAAGGGAACATCTGAATTCTGAAGGTACCTTAGATGTTCCTTATGGAGTGATTTATGTCCAGGAACTTCAACTTGGAGAAGTCTCCAGAGGTCGCAGTCTTCTTGGGTTGACTATGACAAGATTTAATAGCATTTTCCCATCCTCAAACGAACTAGAGAGTGCCATTGTGTGGATTGACACTGATCACATGACACCCACCCACACACTTGTTGTGTGCATACATGAACTTGGTCATAGCCTTGGACTAACTCATGACCAAAATATTGACTCAATAATGTACCCTTACGCTCTTGAGTCCCACGGACACATTCAAGAAGAGGATGTTCGATACGTTCGTAGTCAGATGACGACTTTAGAAGTCCATTTTGACAGCGAACATTAATTTGTCGCCTGTACGTTTAATGATTGGTTGAGCGAAGTTGGTTTTGGTAATGACATTCAGGTTATCGTCATGTATGTACAAACCACTAAGCCAAACAAACTGTTCGTCGATTTCATTTGCCAGACTTTGCATGCTTCCGGTCACATAAGATGGATTCGAGGAAGATGTTGCTGTCAATGGTGGCAACAAAAGATTGAATTTCAGGACATGAATATTTTGCATACCCTGGAATTCCATTTGCCACTGTTCTTCTCCGAAGAAATAGAATTGTGGAGACTTCAACATAATGATGCCTTCATTGTAAAAGACGTTTCCTACGGAAGCCCATGTTGCCTGGGGTGTCAAACCGTTTGCACGATACAGGTTTCCAAGACCGTCATCTTTCAGGGTAATTCCAACCTTGCCACCAGAACCACTCATGGAGTTGTCGGTCAAAGTAAGAGTTCCAGGCTTGATTTGGTTACCGTAGTACAAGTTTGACACATCAAAGAAAACAACCTGATTGGAAGTATTGTCTCTGGTCATGTGAAGAACTGCAAGAGAGTTAACAATGCTTCCGCTCAAATTTGTTGGAGAACCTCCTACGATGCCGTCCACAATTGAACCAGTAACATCTGTCAAACCATGAGTAATAATATCATTTGGGACCATGTTTCTTAGGGAAATATAGCCATAGTTGATATTGCCAAGGTCATTTCTAAAATTAACATTTGACCCGGTCGTCAAAAACTGGAAGTTTGGGTAGAACTGACCATTGTCACAAGGCAAAACTGTGTACTGGCGTTTCCTATTAGATCCGGTAGCAAACAAAAACTCATTTGCGCTGATTATTTCACTGGTGTTGTCGATTACAGATCCTGTGAGATTAAGCCATCTTGGGAAAGTGTTCTGAACGAACTCCTTACCAAAATTCTCCAAGTTCATGTACATACCACCAACACCAAAACTCATGGTTGTGTTGAAAATATCCCTGGTTGTGTCGTCAAAGGTCTGGAATGGTGTAGCCAAAACGCCGCCATAAGTTCCTACGAAGGACTGACTTGGAGCTTCTCTTGTAAAGAAGGGCGGAACGTAAAACAGGAGATTTGTAAAGTCTGCTGGACCTGTGGACTGATAGCCCGACACTTGTTGTGTGGAGAGATACTTGTTGAAAATCTTGAGGTCGTGAATTTCAGCGTTTAAAGGATGATTGAAGCTGAAAACTGTTGGGTAGTCTGTTCCTGCAAGTGAGTTGAGTTCTTGAAGTCCGTCACGTGCGGCTACATCTGCCGTAAAGAACCTAGATGTGCCATCATTTCCAGCATTAGTGCCTTCATAGAAATTTCCAACAGAAAGGATGATTGGACCATCCGTTCCAGTGTAGCCCCCTGTGGGTTGAGAAGATGCAATGCTTGTTGAAAGGACGAATTCCGTGTTGACAACACTGTCAATAAGAATAGAGCCTGTACCGTTGTTGTAAAGCGGTGCTGGTCCACCATGACGAATAGACACGTGGTGCCAGTGGTTCCTTTGAAGGGAATTGTCAGAAGACAAAATTGTCAGAGCCCCTGTTGTGGCAAGGCTTGGAGCCACACCGGCACTTGAGGACATTTGAAGAAGGATTCTAAATCCGTTAGGCAAGCCATTCATGTCTCTAGATGAGCCTGTAATGAGTGACACAGCTAGCACACCAGAAAGATGAAGGATGGTTCCTGCCTTAAAGGAGTTGAATTGTGTGTCGGTGGTATATCTTGGATTAATCCAAAAATCTACCGACCAAGAACCTGTTGGAGTATAGGGACCATAAGGCCAAACACCACTCACCGGAGCATTTGGATATAGGATTGCAGATTGGCTTGGAACAAGACTGCCTGTGAAAAAATTTAAGGTATTGTAGTTGGTAACAGCAAACTGACAGTTCGGTTGAGTTGCCCTGTAATACGGCATCAGGTCATTTACGGTGACTAGTTTTCTCAGGGTGTTGGTGTTGAGGTGAAAGGGCGGGATGAATCTAAGGATGTCAACAGTTTGCTGTTTTCTAGCAGATGGCTGTTGGTTATAGACACCAGACATATATCCCGCAATCTGTTCAGTGTTAGACGAAGAAACGTCACCAAAAGTGATTGCCTGCGTTAAGAGGTCACCCAGGTTTTGGTCGTTGTAAAGAGATGCACTGAACATTGACAAAGGCTGTACTTCCTTTTCAATGTCCGATCTTCTTGGGAAAATGTAGATAGAACCAGAAATGCCAGGAATTGTCGAAGCTGTAGAACCACTAGAATATGTCCTTAAAGGATGTGTTTCTAGTGTGAATTGTTCTATATCATCGCGAGTAATCCTGCGTATTGACATTTAGGTCTTCCATGGTTCGGATCAGAAATCGAGTCTGACTTTTAACGTCAAATTACGTTCATCGTCCTTGAGGACAGGTCTAGAGGTTTTTGCAACAGCCAAGAGATTGTCGTTTGCATCGTACAAACCAATGGAGGTAACGAAAACGAAGCTTCTTTGTGTTTCTTCCTGACCTTGGTCAATAACCACGATACGGGAGTCGTCATCAACGAACGTTGGGTTGGAGGAATAGTTGAATTCATCAGCCGCAAGGTTACAGAAGTAGATTGTGCTGTTGATGTTTGTAATATTCTGGAACGTACAAGCTGTAGCTGCCGAGCCAGAGAATCTTGTGGAACACACGTGATCCAAGACTTCATCTACAGAAGCCGAAACCAAGAAGTTCGACAAACTTCCAGAGAATCCTGTTTGACCTGATGGACTCATTGCTGAGATCGTGCCGCTAAGCCAGGTTGTTTGGTCAAGGGACCTAGAAATGTCAAGAACCGCAATTCCCTTGTCGATGAACAACAAGCCAACAGGGATATCTGTATTGGCCGAATCCACAATTGTCGAAACCTGACCGCCGAAGTTAAATGCTTTGTTTTGGCTTGAACCAATGTCGGAATAAATCTTTGTTGCAGCAGCACCAGTTCTGTTGATATTGTAGGAGTTTGTGAGGGCTGCGGAAGGATTAAGTCTGATTGCAAACGTTTCACGTTTGATTTGATCACGAGCAAAGAGTCTCTTGAAGTCAAGGAACAAGGCTTCTTTGATTGTGGAGGTAGTTGAACCAGAAACAATCGTAAACTCCTCAGTTGCGTCACCAAGAAGACTTTGTGCATGAAGACGATAAAGGTCCATTTTTTCTCTCATCATCAAGGACTGAGATGGGAAGATGTACTTGCCGTTCGAGTCAATCGTGTAGTTGGAGTTCAACACAAGAGAAGATGCCGAACTAAAACCCATGGTCATGTCAAAGACAGGATTTGCTGTCTGAAGAGTAAAGTCCTGGTCGAACACCGTTTGGAACAACGAGGACGTAACACCTGGACCAATACCACCAGTCACGAAAACCTGATATTTCTTTCTGGTTGTGGAACCAGAAATATCCTGGTTGATGATGTCAACAAGTTGGTTTAGGAATGATCTAGCTGTCTTGATGTCACTAGCTGCAAATTCTTTAAATACTGCCATTTGATAATCCTATTACGAAGTTTTGTTAATCTGAACTTCGAACTCGTATACAGCTCCACTTTGGATGCCCGATACCTTTACGAAGGTAGAGATAAGATTTTTGTTGAACTGAGCGCCATAAATCTGGAACTGGCTTTCAGTGATTGCCTTTGTGGATAAGGTAAATGTGAGTCTTGAACCACCGAGAGAGTTCTCGCCTGCATCTCTTGTCAAGATGTAGGTTGCTCTCTGTTGCTGGTCGATATTGTCAGGTGCCGTGCCAAGAATCTGCAAAAACAGATTTGACAGTTCAACGATGAACGCCTGATCTCTAAGCTCAACGTCGATTGTCTGTTCGTTGTTAATCGTTTGGGAAACGTTAATCTGACGGCTCTTGGTTGTTGTGTTGCCAATAGAGACAATCTTGTTTGTCGAGTCCACGCCTTCGCCCGTGAGGGTCAAAGTTGGAAGACGAATAAGGTTAGGGTTAGAAACCGAAATACAACGGTACTTCTGGGCATAGGAACCGTTTGTCAGGGCTTCGAAGACAGGAGTGTTCTTCTCAATCTTTTCTTTACCTACGGTTCTGCCGTATTTCACGATAATGCCGTAGTCAACTTCATCGTCACCAGGAGAGAACTTAACGATAGAGAAACTACCGTCATTTCTAGACATAAATTGTCTGCCGGTGTCCGTTAGGACGGCATCTAGAATAATGTTGTTTGTGTCATTTTGTAAGAAACCCATAGTTCTCCTGTTTTCCTAAATATTCCCTACCGAAAATTACTCAAGGTCAACAATATCTTCTACATTTTGTTGATCTGGTCTTCTTTTGTCTTTCAGATTGATAGAAACGGTCTTTTGACTTTCCAAATCCACGTTTATTAGTGACAACTTATATACGGCATCTGGCCCTGTTTTCAAGAATTTAAGGTCTCGACCATCCGCATTGAATACCTGTAAGTATTCGGGATTAAATAGAATATGGACTCTCTTGTGTCCAGAATCCCTGATGGTGTCCACAAAGGTGTCACGGTTCAGGTAAATGTTTGGGTAGGCTTTTGGAGCCCCAGCCACCGAAGTCAGGCTTTTTGTAATTTTATTCTTGTAGCGGTCAAAACCGACTTCAAGTTGCATGGAATAATTCGAGGACATACCATGTGCGTCAATCGAACAAAGGGCATAAATGAACTTGGAGTCCTTGCCGAACTCATTGTCCAAGTAGTAGGTTTTGGGACTATTAAGCCTTTCCACCAGCGGACGGTCGGGTTGTTCAGTTCGAACGGTACGAATCACGCTGTCATCGAAGTCATATTCCTTGATTAGTTCAAATGGCTCATCAATGCTAGTCCTACGGAAGAGCTGAAAGTATTTGATGTCTCTTTGGGAGTTTGGCGGGAATGCCCAGGTGATTCTAGCTGCCGTATTGGCATAGTCCCAGGCAATGTTGAAGTCTGATGGCGGTGGTGGTGGGACGAACTCTACGCACTCAACAACCTTTTGGGCACTGTCTTGAGAACAGACCAAGAAGGAAATAGCAACAATTGAGCCTGTTTCAATATCTTGAGAGGCTACTTCAACATACACAACACTTCTGATACGGTAGTAGTATTTTCCACCATATTTGATTTTAAAGTCCACAGTTGTGCTTGCAAGAGGATTTTCCACAATAACCGGAGAACGGTCAACTAAGGTACCATTGTCAAGCAACTCTTGTTTGTCAATAATGTAGCCTACAGGTTCGACTGTAGAGTTGAAGTTGGCGATAGCATCAATAGGACGAATACCAATATACTCCATGACCTCAAGGTCATACTCGTTGTCCGTCAGAACGCTTGCGTTGTCGCTAGCAACCGACCTAGCTTCTCTTTGATTGGCTTCGTCCATAAGACGAACTGCCTCATCCTCAAACAAGCCTACAGGGTTTTCTGTGGCCGAAGCAAGAATCTTGGAAATAACTCGGTTGTTGAACTGGAACCTCGTCTTAGAGTTCTTTATCTGAGAAGTCAGTTTTGCTACAATACTTTCACGGTTCTGTTTTGTAACGAACGTAACACCAAGGTCTTTAAGGTTGGTTAAAATAGACGCCAGGAAAGAACCACGAAGACGGGAAGTCGTTAGGCTGTTCAATGTTCTTGCAACATCCAAAGGAGATTCGGGATTTGTTGTTGGAGCAAATCCTCTCTGTACTTCCTCAAGCGCTCTTCTAACGAAGAAGCTAAGTCTTTGGTCAGCACCCGTGTCCTGGAAGTCGATATTGGAATAATCACTCAGGGAGAAGTTCTGTTCGTTGTGAATCTTGTCAAAGTTGTTGGCAATTGACGTGTTGATGGCAATATAGTCATTTTGACCAATAACAGGACGCCAAGTCAACTTAACGTATCTTGGAACCTTGTCCTGAAAGTTCTTAGAAGCTACGAAAGAAGAGTCAAAGGCTTCTGAAGGTCTTTTGGTAATGAACTGAGGTGCCGTTTGACCTGAGTCATTTGTTCGCTCATCAGGAACGAAGAAATCATAGTTGAACTGGGCCTTGAAGTCATAAACCTCTGGCGCATTTACCACGGAGATTTTCTTTGATGGTAATGATTTAGACATCATGCACCTCCCGAAAGGTTGGTTTCAACAACAACAAAGTAATCTTCGAAAATCATGTCGTTACGATTCTTTGGTTTCAGGTACTTTTTACCATCAACATCATAAATCATATTTTGAACGGAAGTCTTTGTGTATGCGGTTCTGCCCGATTCTGTAGAAATCGTCTGATCTACGTCAATCTCGAAATCGTCTGTGTTTACAGGTAGGTGAAAGACTCTGTCAAATAGTTTTGGTTGCAAAACGCGCTTCTGAATGAAGGAAGCCTGAAACAATAGGTTGCCGTATGACAAAAGCCTAAGAGTGTCCTTGGTTTCTTGGTCAAGGTTTGGATTGACAAGCAACTCCTCAATAGTAGCATTTGGAATGTCCTTGTGTTTGACGGTTTTCAGGTAAGACGTAATAAGATTGAACACGTTACCATCCTGGACGCTTGTCTTCGTGAATGGAACAGTTGAGAAGGTTTCTTCGTTGATCTCAATGCCAGCCAAGAGTCTCATGTAAAGTTCCAGAAGCTCGCTCTCAATGTGATTTTTAATCATATCTTGCTTCTGAAGGTCTGACAAGAAATTGTACTTCACGTCTTGACGGATTTTTTGAATGGTCACATTCTTTTTGTTCTGAAGAGACTCATAGTCTCGAACAAAAGCGTTTCTAACGACGTCTGCAAACTTGATGTTTCTTTGCTGAAGAGAAGCCGGAAGGAAATTTTTGATTGGGAACAAAGAAAGGTCGAAAACGAACGTCTGTGGCTTAAACACGAGGTCATCAAAACGAGCATCTCTCTTGTAGATGTTTACAGAAACAACGTCATATTCCTTGTTGTTAAAGTTTGTCTCACTAATAGACGTACGACTGATTCTGTCAGACAAGTTCTTAGAAAAGCCTGCCGGAATTCCAACTGTTAGAATCTTGACCTTTTGGTCAGCATTTGCACGATGCGAGTAGTCTGGCTGCTGAAGCATAGACATCATAGCATTAAACTCCGACAAAGGAATTCTGTCAGTTGCAAGATATCCACTATTTGGATCGGAAACACTGGCATCGTCTGTGCTGTCAGAAACTCGGTCGTTATAGTTGTCGAACAACCAGGAGCTAACTCTGATTTGAGATGGATTTCTAACCAACTCAAAATCTTGAATAGAGGTGCCTGTTGTGGCAAGGAATCTATCCAGAGATGGCTTCGTAAATGTATGAATTACGGTTTCTTTCGTTGACAAAAGTCTTTGGTTGACAACTGAAAAGATATGTAGAATGTTTTTAACAACCTTGTCTTCATCATCCAGTTTTGTTCTATTGCCTACAATGGTCTTTCGGAGTTCAATCAACTTAGAAGATTCCTTAACCGAAATCAAACCGATGGCAGATTTGTCAAATACCTTACCAAAGCCGAAGTTTGGAGAGTTGATAATCGTGTGAAGATTTGGAAGTATTGGTAATGTTGTGTTGGTGATGCCAGGCGAAAAGATCGGAGGAACAATGCTTGTATTTCTAGCTGTAATTTGACCAGAAACATTTGGCTTTCTTGTCGTCTCTCTTGATGAGTCGAAGTTGAACAAAGAAAATGGTGCTTGTGGTGGCGGGGAAGAAGTTGTCTGAATGGACAGGTGCAATCCTGCGCCTAAAGTGCGCGCAGCCTCTGTCCCAACAGCAACCAAAGACTTGGATGCCACAATGTCTCTGAGAATTTTCAGAACACCATCACTCATGGATGTGTCAACCGTAAGACTGCCGTCAATCAAGGAAGAGCCCTTGTTGAAAGACGAAAACATGTAACGGCTTGTAAAGGAAGATAGTGTTTCAAACACAAACAACAAAATTGTGCTTGTGCTGAAGAAGTTCTGTCTAGTTCTTCCAGTGTTGTCCTGAAGAAGATAGACAGGATTGGAAGAAATAGAAGCATTTTGGTCCAACTTCACGGCAATGTCAATGAACTCCTTACAGAGATTTGTGGAGGATGGACCAATCGTCGTAATGTTGCTCAGAAGGGTTTCTTTGATCTCTCCACGACGGAAAGACATGAAATAACCGTTTCTGTTAAGACTAATGAGGATACGATTTGTTCTCAAAATCTGAGCTGCAACACCTGTCGAACTCAACGTTTGAGTAGGGGACGAAATAACTGGAGAAACGGTTTGTGGTCGCAAAGAAGGAATGCCTCTAGCATAGTCCTTCTGAAGAAGAGTTGTGTTTATGGTGCTCGTCAAAGAGAAGATTTTATTTTCAATATCATCTGCCAAAGACTCAATATAAGGTCTAAGAACCGCTTGACCGCCTGCGAGATTTACGTTATCGCTAGGACTAGAACGAACGAAGTGGAAGTTCTGAATTCTGCCAATCTCCCATGCGAGCTTTTGGAAAATGCTCTTTTGATCTACGTCTGACAAGGACGACAATCCAAGAAGGAGTACATACTCGAACAACATGTTCTTAAGGGTCGTGTCCGAGTTTGCAAGCTTGAACAAGGCAGCAGAAATAGCCTGACTTCTGTTGATACCAGACTGATTGGACAAACCTGCCATAGCTTCAGCAAGACTGCTCAAGAAAATGTCATAGGTGCTTGTTGGAGACAAGTTGGAAGGCTGCTTAAGTTCCAGCAAAGACTCAATCATGTTTTTTGTGTCACCCGTGACTTGATTGAACTGGTTCACGAAAGAAACATATGGTTGTGTGTTAAAGCCGGTTGAGTCAACAGTCAAAATTGTGTCAACGAAATAAGTGCTACCTGGAACATAGACTCTACGATCTGCATCGGAGTCCACGTAAAGGCTCTCAAACGGCAACACAAGGTTGTTTGTGTCCAAGTTGAACAGAGTCAAGGAAGCCAAGGAGTTTGGCCCACGTGGGTCATTAAAAATCGTTTCGCCTACGTCACCAACAATGTTGTCAAATGGATCACCATTGTCAGCTTGGGCATATTTGGCCTGCAACACACGGGAATTCTCAACACGTCCCATTTCCTTGGAAACTCTCAGCTCCTTAGATAAGAAGTGGACCAACAACTTGACACGGTCATCTGAGTTATTTGGAAGTGAGTTGAGGAACTGGTTGAAGAATGAAGACTCATTGGCATTACGAGCAGACGTTGGGGACCTTACAGACGAAGGCGTAAAAGTAAAGCCGTTGGTTTGAGTATATGTTTTGTCGATTGTAGTTGGGCTTACATCTACCGACCTATCTGGATCAACGAGGTCAAACAAAGACAGAGAATAACCTTCAAGAATGTTCTTGAGATCAGACGAAAGTTGGTTCAAAATCTTGGTGTCAGAGAAGTTGGCAAACTTACTCTTCGGGTACTGCATCTTTCGTTCGAAGAAGTCCGACAAAATAAGATAGTTCGCTGTGTCAAAGGCTGTGCTTGGAATAGTCTTTGGGTCAAGAGATGTTTTAACAGCCTCAATCTTGTCAATAAGACTACCATAGTAGTTCAAAATGGTTCTGGTGGAGTTTAGTCCACTTGCAAAGTTATTCTTGATGGTGTCAAGTTGAACCTTGAACTGACGATTTGCTCTAATGTCGCCTACGAGGCGTTCGAGAGTAATAGCACGGACTTCGTTTGCCTGAAACTGAGCCTTCAGAAGCTGTTCAGCGGTTTCTGTAGGATCTTTGGAACCGATCTTGCCACTTCCATCAACAGGAACGAAGTTCATGATAGACAAAATCTCTGGTCTAAAGACAGAGATGCCATTTTGTTCGACAGGCTGAAACTTGCCATTTGTGTATCGAAACTGAGAAACCCTAAGCGAGTCCTGCGTGTATCTCTTTTCAATGGTTCGAATAAAAGGTGGGATAAATCTTGCGATTGCAGGAAGTGGAATGTTGCGAACGATTGCAGGAGCAATGGACAAGGGGGAAACGTTTCTGGCCGTTACAATGGCTCCAATGGTTCCAGCCCTTGCGCTTGGTCCCATGACCGACACTGACGTAGGTGTGCCTGCACTAGCAGCAGGCGTAGAAATCGACTGCTGAGAGACAGAACCCATTGGGGCAGACCTACCCCTAACGCCTATACCAAAAGTACCCATCAGATAAACACTTCGTTCGTTGCTACTTCGGTTCCTCTTGTGAAGTCATAAAAGACAGGAACTACGTAGTAGGTTAATTTTCCGTGCTCTCCATCCGTAAGATTGTCCACAAACTGGAAATAGTTCGACTCAGAGATGTTGTGTGACTTACCTACGACTGTTCGCATACCTAACATTTCCAGTATAACTATGAAGTGGTCTATTTTTGTAACTCTTCCCTGAATTCTCCACTGAACCAAAATCGAGCTTTTTCCAAACTTTTGAGCTGAAGTTTGAACAATAGAAGGCAAAACGTTAGCAAGTGACACATTTACGGTGGAAATGTTACCGACAGAACCAAAGGAAAACACGCTTTGGGCATGATTTCTCGTGAGAGTGTTTGCGGTTACCAAAGATCCATTTTGAAGGGTTTCTGGGTGATACCACTTAGAAGGCTGTAACTGATAGGAAACGTTCTGGGATACCTGGACGGTTCTTGTGACGTTTGCAAGGGTTGTCTCAGCGCTTCTAAAATAGGTTGTTACCACATAGCGGTACTCATAGCCTGGTTCCAAGACTTTAACTCCTTGGACCTTACCAAACTTTTTGTCAGAGAAATCTGTCTCAGACACAGTGCCGAAGTCTTCAACCTCACCCGTGGTCACGTTGGTGCGCTTGACGTTATAGGCAATGATGTTCTGAAGCTTTTCTTTTTCTGTGCCTACGGATGTCTGATAAAAATCAAACAACCCTTGTCTTTGAAGAGTGCTCTTGATGAGGTCTAGGTTTGTTGGAATCAAGGATGACGCAATGGAAAACTGAACGTCCATGTCAGAACCGTTTTGTACCACAACAGGCTTCGACAACACAGTTTCTACGATATTAGCAGTGACTGGTTCATACTTCATGATAAGGTTGTTTGCGCCAAACTCCTTAGTGCCGTCTGGATAAAGCAACTCGACCTGATATTCGTAGATTCGATTTTCTTCGATGTCATTATCTGTTACGAAGATTGGAGCCGAACTTTCTTCGTTTGTGATTAGAGATGGTTTAGCTACATCAGAGAAAGTGTTTTCAGAAATCGTAAGATTCCTTTTAATCAACTTCACCAAACATACACCAGGCGGAATATCTCTGATTTCCACCGAAATGGCGTTGGTAACGATTTCACCAACAAGGGACACGAAGTTGTGCTTCCTTTGATATTTGTTGTTGTGGCTTCTTTGGATAGCCTTGGCTCCAGCAGAAACGAACTCTCCAGACTTGATATTGTTGGAGTTGTATGGAATGCCTCGATATAGAATCGTGTTGTAGTTGTTTACAACGTCTTCCATCCTTTGGTAGTCTTCGCCATAAACAGCATTGACATTGCCGATGAACGTATAGGCAGCATCAATATTTGGAAGACTTTTTTTGATTTCTTTTCTGTAGACAGCTATGCCAACAGCGTTTGGATCAAGCTGTTTGACTTGAATGACATTCTTGCCAGCCAAACCAGTTTGAAGAATCTGCATATTTGGTGGAATGGTAGGAATTTGTAGGTCTGCTACGTTCTTTGCATGTGGTACTGAAATCGTAATAGTTTGCACAGTCACGCCAACGTTATTTGTAAGCTGAAACACAAGGAAAAACTCATCAAACTGCAACAAACCAATTGGAATATAGAGATACTCCTTAATATCAATGGTTGTTCTGGGACTGTCAACAATGACGTTAACAAAGTCTGTTGGACGAAGTTGAAGATGATTGGAGGGATTCGTGAGATTTACGAGATTGCCCATCAAGGAGACCTTTTGGTTGCCGTTCAGGTTCATCTTCTTCAGGATTGGGTTTGGTTGAGCAGTAATGCCTCCTGAAACCTTCTTTGCACTTTGAATAGTTTTTGTTGGAGCACCAGAAATCTGGGCGGGGTCAATGCCTCTACTTGCAAGACCCAAAGATACTGTTCTTGCCAGGGATGTGTTTCTTACCAAGTCTGGAGACAGTACAGCCGCAGAAATATTGTTCTCCAAAACCGGCATGATAACATTTGTGTTAGTGATTTCCTGTACCGACTTTAGTTTCACAAGCTTGTCTTTTTTCAAGACCACCTCAGGAATTTGTGTCTGAATAGCAGGCTTCAGGGTAAGCAGCGTTGTCTTATCGTTTGGAATTTTTGAACTAATGTCAGAGGTATAGTTGAAAAACACATTAGCTACAGCACCTCTTGACAAATCCTTGTTGTTCGAACTTTTTAACTGGATGTTCTTGATCATCTGATCAGGATTGAACTGTGTGAAAATCTTTGTTGGTTGATTGGTAATCGGTTTAGAAGAAGCCAAGATTTTAACCAAAATAGCCTTGTTTTGGACAGCCTTACGTGGGTCAGTTCGATAGTTGACCTCATACTTGAAATAACCGTCTGAAGTGATCTCAAGCAAATGCACCGCTCCCTCTTCAGGAACGTCAATGATGTTGGTCTGCTTTTTTAGTGATACCTTCATGGAATATAAGTAGAAATTACTCGAAAATTAAGGAGAACATATTAACGAATGTCGTTGTTCCAGTGCTGTCAACATAGACCTTTCCAACGAAAAACACGTGTTTTGTTGGGTGTTCCATATCGTTTGGTACAGTAAACATACCAAAATCAATAACATCCAACTTGGTCATGGCATCACCAGCCACCTCAAACATCTGACAAATCAGGTTGTTTTGCCTTGAGGTTTGAAGGAAGGTTACTGTTTCCTTAAAGCCGATTTGAGTCGTATAACGAAGTTCATTTTCCAAGTCGTCATTAGTGAGGATTGGTGCCTGGCCCAAACTTGGAAACACACCCAAGGAAGATGTGGTACCACCAATACGTGCCTTGTTCACAGGCGGAAGATACTTGAAATTTGGAACGTGCGAAAGTCTCTTGTCCATGAACAAACTTTCGATGTTATCAACCTTGCCAATTTGCATAGCACTAGAAGAAATTGGCAAATTGTTCGTAATGGCGAAGGACAAATTGTCGTTTCCAATCAGAAACTCATTAAATCTTTGGTCGAAAAAGTCTGGAGAGCCTAAAATACGAAGTCTGGAGAAAGCATCAATTGAAGCCGAAGTCAACAGGTCTGAAGACAAACTAGCAAAGTCTGACCCAGTAATGAACTGACCTGCACTTCCAGAGAAGATTTGACCAGCTTGGATAGTAACTCCTGAAGACCTGAAAGCCATAAGCTTACCAGAGTCATCTGCCTCGAAAGTTACCTGATCTTGGGGTAGGGAGGTTGCTTCAAAACAGATACGATAGGTTTCATCCAAGTGTGACCCAGTGTTGATGGTGTCCGTCTTGTAGATGGAGAAACCATCTGTAAAACTGTAATATTCAGCCTTCATCTTTCCAGATGCAAACTGCCTTCTGCCTTCCTGGGTTACGAAGGTGTCGAAGATCCTGGTTTTTGAGTCAAGAATGCCAGCCATTTTGTTAATTAGTCCAATGGATCGATATCGAAATAAGGTTGTCCAACACGGGCATGTATGTCAAATTGGCCGTTATCTCTTGGGTTAAATGTTGTCGAACTTGAAGCAATAAGATCCAAACTTGATGATGCATAAACTCCAGTGCCGCTTAAGAAGGCAACGGTTACTCACGCCTATCTTCAACAATCATATTAGCAAATTCTTCAGGGACAAGGTATCCGCCGTTAGCTGCTGTACCCTCTGTGAGGATTTGCAACTTCTGTCGGTCTTGTCGAAGCATTGCTTCTACGAAGTGAATAGACTTCTTGCTTATCATTGTGTTTTGTTTTCCACGTTGTTTGCGGTCTGCAACTTCAACTTTGACTTCTTCTAGTTTTTTAACAGATACTTCACCCATTTCAGAATCAACAATAGTTTTGTCGCTACCAGTCTGGACTACTTTTACTTCTGGTTTGTCGCTAAGTTTGCTGATGATTTCTTCCATACGATTAAGTTTTTCGTCAACTTGGCTATTAGCTTTGTCAGCTAATTTAGTAGCTAAGTCCTCGATAGCTTTTTCGTCATCAGATTCATTGCTTTCTTCGGCTTTTATATCAGCCTCGATAGCTTGCAATTGCTTAACTTCTTCGTCAGTAATTGTACCTGCTGCTTGCTTTTCTCTAAGTTCTTTTAATAGACCCATTATAAGTCTCCTTTAAGTTCCGAGATT
>OFQY01000464.1_pt1 | contig 16130 bp, 21 predicted proteins | sample 1542991 | NCBI WGS metagenome assembly OFQY01 (sample SAMN07774224, study PRJEB24372) | wastewater metagenome | isolation source: Exp Tend VB 10WW | collected 2016-02 | reverse complement strand
TAGACTAGTACTTTAACAATGTCTCCGAGGTTACAATATATGACCGTTGAACCAGTATCGGAGCATGCGGGAGATGCTAGTTCAGCGTGAGCACCCCTAGCGACAGCCAAACCATTGATGAATAAGTATGTATCAATGAGAAAATTGGTTGAAATTTTGGTTCCTGTCGCACCCCATGTGAAAAGATAGTAGCCGGCAAGAGGCACGGTGAATTCACTTGTCGCGGAGTTATATCCACCTCCTGTTGATTTCAATACCTTCGCACACGCGAGAGTTACTCCCCCTGGAGTGAATGTTTGCTGTGGAGCGCCACCAGTCTGCACTGCCGAAAATGCAGGTCCAGAATTTCCCGGAGCCATAGTATAGGGGGCAAGCGCCTTGATCGTCTTCGCCACGCTGTCGATTTGCAGGGCGTCCTCGACTGCGTTGCCAATAGTCACAAGGTTTCCTGCTGCATTTGCCGTAATCTTTGCCGTCATAGCACACCCCCGCTCTGAACATACTCTATTGCACGCTTCATCACTTCTCGATTTTCACCGAAATTTCCAATCCCTTGATTGCATTTACGACACAAAAGACCTCGCACCTTTCCTGTTTCGTGGTCGTGATCTACAACTGGCTTTGTAGTCATCGCATCGTGAATGAACTCTGTTGAACAGATGGCGCAGCGGTTCTTTTGAACATGCACCTGCATGTCAAATTCCTTTATCGTAATGCCGTAGTTCCGCTTCACGTGGCTTGCGTAGGCAACTTTTTTGTAGCCCTCGTTGTGCCTTCTTTTCATTGCCTTTCTGGCAAAGCATTCAGAACCAGACTCCGTTTTCCGGTATTCCTTTTCGCGCTCTCTTTTGCATTCAACGCAACACCTGTCCGAAACATAACGCTCGGAAATATGACCGCGCTTGCATGGAATTCCGGTGAAGTATTTGGTGCCGTCGGCACTGGCTGAGAATTTTGCGGTCATGCCTTATCCTTCACAAATTACAGTAATGGAGCCGGAATCAAATGTAGCTGCCCCACATCCATACCCGAGAATATTTACTGGCGTCCCGAATATTGGAGAATATCCTCCGCTAATTGCAGGGGGTGATGATCCGGCAAGAAACGCAAGTAAGCTGGACATGACCCATGACCCATCAGGGAGTAGGTCAAAGACAGAAGTCCCGCCAAATACATTAGCCCCAGCCGATAAGTGGCACAACGGAAAGCCAGTAGTGACGACCCCACCACCCGCGTTAGAGGATCCAGCTTGTGCGGAATATCCTGTTACGCTAACAGTTCCCACACCTAACTGAATATATGGAGGAGCGCCAGTTGTGCTGATGTTTTTGCTAGCAACTGTTATTCTCTTTGCCCACGACGGGATTGTAAAATTAACTGTGTTTCCGCTTGCAGTAACTTGTTCTACTTGGCGTAATGCCCCAGCAGGAGCATTTTGAGGAAACGTAACCTTTCCGTCAGCCGCAACGACCATGATGTCCTGCGTCGTCGCCCCGGCATTGCCACGGGCCAGCTTCATCGTGCCGTTGTCGGCGCTGGCGTCCAGAGTGAAGTTGTTGGCCGGAGTACTGGAGAGGCCGAGTTGGGCCTTGATGGTTTTGAGTAGCGACATCAATTAGCTCCAATCCACGGACATCTGTCCGCCAGTAAGGTTTGATCCGGCAAAGGACGTCAGTTGAAGCTGCCGCAGTTCTCCGGGAAGAACACAGGTTCCGTTGGAGATATTCAGGAATCCATCCGAAGTGCGACCAGAGTAGTCGAAGTTCCACGTGTTCGTGGCTGCATCCATCAAAGTCAATTCCAGCTTTCCAGTAACACTTGCTGAAGGAGTGTTTGAGAAGATAAGCAAGCCAGTAGTATCAAACCCGATGTCCTGAACAACCTGATGGGCGCTGCGCCAGTAGCAAACACTGTAACCAGTGTTTGCTATGGCCGAGATCGTGCCGATCCTGAAAACAGGAAGCGGACTGGACCCGGCAGCCGTGGCAAGCCTCAAATATGCCGTGATGGATTGCTTCCCGGCAGGAATCGCAACCGTGTAGGTTGGAGCGGCCGGGAGATTGACAAACGCACCTTTTGTGACAGGCCTTGCCGCACTCGCCTGCACCGTTGCATCGGGGAATTCGATGCCTTCTGTTCCCTTGACTTTCGTTGTCATCAGACGATGCTCCACGTGCTTCCGGCTTCGATCGTGACCGAGAAGCCGTTGTTGATGGTGACAGGTCCGAAGGTGCCGCCGTTCTCGCCAGCCATGACTGTCAGGTTCTCACCGATGGTCTGCGAGTTGTAGAAGATCGCCTTGACCAGCGCCTGCCCGTACATCTGCCCGCCGCCGATGGATGTCGAGTTCGACCCGTTCCATCCTTCCCAACCACTCAACGTGGTGGAGAAGCGCATACCGCCGATGGTCGGGGACACATCACGCTGGGCCTCGGTGCCCGCCGGCAGCAGGGCGATACCGGTGTTGCTGGTCTTCTTGACGTTCAGGGCGTCCTTGGCATTGATGTCGCCGGTGAGCAGGAGGTCGGCCGCCGTCACGAATGCAGTGGTGGCGAGCTTGGTTGTGTTGTCACCAGGAGCCTGGGTCGGTGCCGCAGGGTTTCCGGTGAAGGTTGGTGATGCCAGAGGCGCCCGGCTGGTATCGGTCGGATGGACGTGATCCCCGCGGGATGCTTCCGCATTCGTGCCTGCCGAACCAACGCCGTTCATCTCGGGTATGTCGTTGTCCGGATACATGCCCGCAGGCGGCAGCGCGGCCAGCGTGGTCTGAACCCACGCCGTCGTTGCAAGCCTTGTGCTGGTGTCCATGGGTGCCGGAGTAGGTGCGCTCGGGGTGCCGGTAAATGTCGGCGACGCCAGTGCTGCCTTTTCGGTATCGAGTTCGGCAATGGCGCCCTGTACGTCTGTGGCTGCTACGCCACCGACAGGGGTAAAGCTGGTGCCGCTCGCAGTTCCAGCACTCGCAGGGGCGCGACTGGTATCCGAGGGATGGACGTGATCCTCCTTTGATACAACGAAGCTGCCTGGCGTGCCGGCACTGGCAACACCATCCATCAAAGGAAGCGCGATACCAGGGGTGGTTGAACCGATGGCAGCCAACGTGTCCGTGACGAAGAAGGTGGTGGCGACCCTGGCACTGGAATCCCCCGTACCTGGGGTCGGCGCCGTCGGCGTACCGGTAAAGGATGGGCTGTTGATGTTCGCCTTCAGGTCGATGCCGAGATTCGCTTGAGCACCAGGGAGATCAGATGCACCCGTACCACCCTTGGCAATCGGAAGGATCCCGTTGATGTTGCCCGGGTTCAGGTTGATCAGTTGCGAACCATCAATGGGTCCGAACAGATTAGGGCCAACCATGACGGGCACTTCGCCGGTGCCTGGAACCGTGTTGGCGTTGCGCGTGGCAGCCGTGCCGAATCCCGGGAAGGTGTTATCCGCCCACGCGATCGTCTTGTTGGTAAGCGTCTGGATACCGGTGAGCGTGACGATTTCATTGACGTTGAAGCCGCCTGAGATCAGGCGAGTACCTGTCGGATCGACCGCAATCAACTCACCTGCGTAACCGGCCAACGCCGGGAGTTTGTCGAATCCGGACGCGATGCTGGCAAACTCGCCGCGAATGGTGGCTGACGATCCCGGGGCATTCGGGGCAGGTACTGAACCGGGTTGGAAGTATTCGTTGGACATCAGCTTGTCTCGCTCAAATGTTGGGGCATTCTATCACCGATTGCCACGGCGCTGTGTATAGTGAAAGATGGCGCTCGGGATTGTGAATTGTTCGATGTAATCTGAATCCAGAACGACCATCAGTTGCAGGTTTTCTCCCGTTCCTTGAAGCTCAACGGACACCACGTCGTTGGTGCGACCATCCCAATAGAAGTTGTCCCACACGAAGCTGTCCCAAAATGCCAAACGAGAGAGTGCCATCGGTGCATTCTCAAAGGCGTGGGGCAAGATGCGCTCACTGGCCCACTCGAAAGCGTACCCAACCTCCATTTCAACGTAGGCTTCACCCTGCAACTCAAGGACGCAGCGACGGAAGCGTTTGCGAATCCGTGGAGACTTGGCCGTGTTGATGTTGGTGTTCAGATAGGCGTTGATCAGCTTGCCGTCGAAACTGGTCCCAACATCGTTCTGCATCACGTACCCGGCAGTCGTGCCAAACAGATGTATGGTTTGACCGTTGGACCGCTCACCGTCGAAGGCACAGACCGCAGGATCAGGAAAGAGCACCACCCCATGTCCGACAAAACCCTGTGGAGTCACCGTGGTGTAAATCCCGAACCCATTCGCGTAATAGACCCGGTACTGGCTGTTGGAACGGCTCAAGGCCGAGCAGGCGAGTTGCCCAACGAGACTTTTTATGAAGCGCTGGATGTTGTAGGTGAGGCGGGCGGCGTCGAAGTTCCCGTAGTTCAGGGATTGCTTCATCATCGTGAGACCGTGATCGTCGGCCGAGAAGGCGTCGAACAGGTTTTGCAGCGTGCGGTCCAGAGCACCGACGCCGACGTTGTAATTGACGAACTTCCAATCCTGGGCCGACGTACCGTAGAGCACCCATGTCGAGCTACGGGAGGTTACTTCGAGGGCGGCAGTTCCTTGGTTGCCGGGCAGGACCAGGAGGCCGGTGATCTTGCCACCGGTGCCGATCTCCCCTGCACCATTGACGACCTCGAAGTTGTAGGGGTTACCAAGGGCTGAATGAACCAAAGAGCTTTCCACCGCAAGGAAGAGATGGTTGGAATGCACAAGGGCGTAGCTGGGCTTGGCCACCATGGCCACAGGGATTGGCACGAACACGGTGCCGTTGAACTCGAAGGCGTCATTCACCCCGTCAGCGCCATAGACCCGTTCGTTGTCGTAGTAGCCGCTGAAGTTGCCGATGCTGAAGTTGTACTTGCCGCCGGGAAGCAGGGTGATTGCGGTTTCCGCACCGCTGAGTGTGACGGCCACACCATCTACCGTGGCCGCACCCGCTGCGAAGTTGCCGCCGGCCAAAGTGCTCAGGACGAAGTAGCCGATATTGATACCGGAAGTGATGTCACCGTTGGTAATGACCCAGCGTTCGACAGTGGCGGTGACTGCCCCCTTAGTGAGTGTGTCACCCTCGTCAATGTTCGCCTGTAAGTTGGTGAAGGCAACCTTGTACCCAAGATCGACCCTAACCCATCCAGCCGCGGTGCTCTTATAGACCTCTCCTGCCGTGGCGGTATCGTTGTCCCGGAAACCGAAAACCGTGTCCTTGAAATAGAGCACGCCACGGATCGGGCCAGAGCCGGGCACCGGCTCAATGTCGGCCCGGTAGATGTTGGCCGCGTATGCCTTGATGATCGCGGTCTGCTTTGCCGACAGTTGGGTGTGGATGCCGGTGGCCTGGCCAACGACGCCACCGCCAAGGTCTATCGGTCCAGGAACGAATGCTGAAAAGGGGATTGGCATCAGTTCTGCTCCTCGACAACGGCGGCCTTGGTGATGGCGATATAGAGGCCGAGGGGATCGACATAGCAAACCACCCCCTCGATATTGCCGAACGTGCCGAACGTACCGAGTGGCGGCAAGGATTCACCTGGATTCATTGTCACGTCGAGCACGATGAACTCGGCGTCGCTCGGTGCCGGCCGCCCGTCGATACGCTCGTAGCCCGGGATGCGATAGTAGCCACCCTGCGAGCGGCAGGCGAAGTTGATGCAGTCCCGCAGCGCGCCTGGCGCCAGGTTGTAGGCCGACGTGATCTGGTCGTAGCCACCCTGAAGCGGGGTGACCTCGTACTGTACCGGGGGGAGCCCTTCAGGTCTCAGCATAGCGGAGGACCAACCACGATCTGCGGGGACTGGTCGAGGGTCATGCGCAAGACGATCTCGTTGTAGGCGCTGTCGGCCCGCATGACCACTTCAGGGGCGGACTCGAACATACCGTAATGGCGCAGCGCGCGCCACACGATCGCCATCTGCCAACGCTCTGGGATGACCGGAATGTCGGTGTCGGCCAACAGGTCCGAAGGGACGGCAAGGTACTGGAACGTCAGCCAATAGGCGGTGTCTGGAACCGGCCCGATCTCGAGGTTGGTTTCCTGATTGACAGCGCAGTTCAGGGGGCGGGATGTGGTGTAACGCCTGGTGCTGAACCGCCAGTAGTCCCGGAACGCCGGCCAGCGCTGACCAATGATGAACGTCTCGTCGCTGCGATCCTCGTTGATCGAGACCCGCACGGTTTCGGTATCCCATTGACCAAGATCGGTGATCCCGAGATCGACCTGGGCATAGGTGCCCTGACCAGGGATCAGTTGTTTATGAACCTCCTTGCGGACGAATCCGAAGGCGAACTGGTCGCTGTTCAGGATTTCACGGTAGGCGCTATTGACCCAATTGATGATCCGCCTGGCTTCGCCGGTCTGGTTTTGGGTGGATGTGATTTGCCCTGAAACACCACCTTCTTGCGCGGTTCTCTGGCAGAGTTGAAGGAAATTCACGGGGTTACCTCAGAAGTAGTCTTCGCGATAGTACCACAATGAAAACCGGCGCCGCAAGGGCGCCGGGAAAGCGTCGGGAACAGGAGGGAAGCCGCCGCTTTATTACGTGGCCGAAGCGAGGAGCGCCCGCAACCAGGGTGCGCCCCTGGGATTCGGATCACTGATCACGCTGAACGGATACTTGAGGGAAGAGGTGCGAACGATCTTGGTCGCCCTGGAACCATCCGCCTGGGTGTATTCCACCGTCTTGATCGCGTGTTCCTTGCACGAGGCCAGGATTGCCAGGTACTTGCGCTTCACCTTCTGCACGTGGCCGCGGAAGAAGTATTGCGTCGTCCCGTTGCAGGCGGTGAAAACCGGGTCCTCGGCGTTCTTGTCGGTGGTTTCATGCACCATGATTTCGACTTCTTCTTCGTTGAACCTGAGTTCCTCGAACTGCTTGCTGTCGCCGGCGCCGCCGGAAGGGGCGGCAACCTGGATGATCTCCGGTTGATCCGGCACATAGACGGAATCGAACGTGATGTCGCTGGGTTTCGGAACTTCGGTTTCCGGGGAGTCGATGATTTTCTTGGTGACCATGGTGATAGTGCTCCTGTTGAAAAGTGATTGAGGCGATAGCCTACATCAATTGGCTGTCAAGATGCAACCTTCTTCAGCTTCTGTTCGATGAGGCGTTCGAGAATGAATAGCAGGCGGGCGGCCATGTGACCACCGATGCCGGCGCCGGCGGCACACAGGCTGGCTGGTTGTCCGAATCCGTCGAGCGTCATAAAAACACCGATGCCGACGAATCCGGAAGTGACCATCTCACCGATCAACTCCAAGAGGTTGAAGGCTCTCGTGTGAGAAACCTTCACCTTGGCGTACCAATTCACAAAGCCGCCACCCATGGCCATAGCCAAAGCGAGCGCCCATGTAGCAAAGTGCCATGTCGTTGGGTCTTTTTCTGGCATTACTTCTTGAACAGTCCGGTCGCGTTGGCCAGGGAAACCACGGCACTGATGGCTGACTGGATTGCCGGCCAGAGCTTTTCGAACGACACTGTTGCGTCAGCCGCGATCTCGTAAGCAGAGGCGATGATGTTGCGGAGCGCTTGCAGTTTCGCCGCACCTTGGCCGGCAACAGGGAACGCACCTTCCAACGCCTTGATCGCGTCGATGATGGTCGGCAAAAGGGCCAGGACGGTACGGATGATGAGGATGTATTGCACAGTGTTTCTCCTTAAAATCGGCAACTAGCCGAGACTCCGGTTGTGAAATAGGTCTGGTTCGACAGGTCGGGGAGCACTTGCTCTTTCAACAGGGATGGGTACGTCGACAGAGGTTGGTTCAGCAACAGGCTCTCCCCTTCCGGCGTCAGTCCCATCAGGGGGAAGACCGCGCACGCCAATTTTTGTTGTTGAGACAACTGTAGCGGTGCCATTGAGCATCCCGACAAGAACAGCGATAGCACCAGCAACAGTGAGCGCATCCTGGGTGGTGACTTGTGGGAAGTAGCCGAAGGCGTTGGCGATTGCGAGCAGCGCACCAAGCAATATCGCGAGCTTCGAGCCAACGAGTTGGGCATTTTTCCAAGTGGCACCATTTGCCAACTCCTTACCGGCGCTGAAAGCCTGAAAGAAATCCTTGATCAACATTGACCACACCTCCTGTTTTGTACTTCATGTTCTTGCAACCAGGGTCCGAGCGTTGTGATCCAGCCGTAACCCGCGACAGTGAAGATTACGACGAAAACTATAGCAACCAACCAGCGCACCTCACCCCCTCCATTTTTCAGCCACCTGTGCCAAGGTCAAACCGTCGCGAAACTGGCAATGAGCTGTCTCCCGAAGGCTTCCTGTCCAGCGCCCGGCCCATTCAAGATCGAGCGATTCCGCAATTTTACCACAGGTTTCGTAGAGAGCCCTGTCGTTCCATGCAGCTTTTCCGCCGACAAGGGGAACGAAGTCGAACGCCGCCCGAAAATTGTGCCAGCTCTGGCCGCCCCGGGCATTGGTCACGACGTTACCCATCGGCTTCGAGGCCCTGGGATTTGGACCAGGCGTTGTGCGCCCCTGTGAAAAGAGGATGTTTTGTTCCTTCTCGGAACGGTAAGTGCAGTAGATCAGAACCTCGATGCCGAAGGTGGCGCACTTGGCGACGAACAACTCCGCGCGCTTGCGGGTCTCCGGGTTCAGGTCAAGCAGGCTTCTGGATGCCATGAGTATCTCTCAGGTCAAGATCAGGTCGGAAATTCAGGAATGGTGCCAAACTTCGACATCTGGTAATGGATGTCGAACTCGAAGAACCTGGCGTTTGTCGCATAGGTGTCGGCGACTGCCGCCGGATTGCGCCGAACCTGCCAGGCAATAATCGTCGATTCCTTTTTGCCGGTCATCGTGAGTTCGGGGAACTTGGAGATGGCGTGTTTTCCCGCCGTGTCAGAATTCGGCACACCCTCCGTTGCAGGAAGCCAGGCAGAATAAGCAGGCAAGACCTCACCAGCATCAGCTATGGCATAGCACCACTCCCACTCCACACCGCCGGCAGCCGAAGTTGTCTTGGCCCAATGGAGGTGGGGTCTGATTGCTGAACCGGCAAACCAGGCGTGAGGCATTTGTGCAATACCCGCGATCAGATTGACCGCAGTGCCGGAAAAGAGAAGCGTTCCTGGAACAACGCTCTTATCGACGGTCGGCGCATCAGTCGCACCGGCCGGATTGATTCCTTGGGCCGGAAAACGCAGGTCATCCCACCCCAGGTAAGGACTATTCACCGAATCATTGGTGGTGAAACCGGCGATCTGAGAAGACCCGTCGAGCGCATAGCGAACAACCTCAAGGGTTTCCCCATCTTGAGTCAGATCGGTCGGCGTTCCATCTGCCGCACGTGAAATCCTCACCACATCCAGGGCGTTCAGCCCTGCGTCCAGTTCGCCGAAGTTCATCGCGCTATTCCTGAAAAGAAAAAGGGGTGGTGATTTCTCACCACCCCTCTATTGTAGATCAACTTCCCTGGTTACGCGAGGTTGCCGACGCCGACGAAGGCGACAGCCATCCACTGCTGGTTCAGCAGGACGGACACACCGTACCACTTCGAGCCGACGTAGCCACGCTGGGCCAGCGGGTCAGCTGAGTCGCGGTTGCCGACCGGGATGATACCCAGGTCGAACGACTTGGAGCCACGCAGGGCGACGGTGCCGTAGGCTTCCTGGCCGGTGACGATCAGCGGATACACGTCGATGACGGTGCCACCAGTGGATACGCACGCCGTCGAGCCGACAGCCGCGCCGCCGTTCTGGAACGGAACCAGGTCGGGCGAAGCGATGAAGCGGAACTGCTCGAAGGAGCCCAGCTCGTTCTCGTGGATCGGCTTGCGCGAACCGTAAGCCGCAACCGGGGTGTAGCTCGGGAACGCGGTGGTGTCACGCAGGTCGGCTTCCATGTCGGTCGAACCGAAGACCAGGAAGGCGGCTTCGATCGGCTTGGTGCCGATGTTCGGAGTCGGCGCCAGGATGCTCGTCGGCTTGCGCGCGTAGTTGCGCGACAGGGAGCGAGCGATCTTGCGCAACATCTTGGCGGTGAGCTTGCCATCGACGGTCGCGATCGTGGTGCCGGTGCCGCCGAAGAAGCGGTTCGTGCCGGCGCGGACCTTCGAGTAGAGTTCCAGTTCGCGGATGAGCATCATGCGCTCGGCGACCTGGGTCTTCAGGGCATCCTCGATGTCGTCTTCGTACATATCGGCGACCACATCCGTGAAGGAGTAGAGGCAGGCGTACTGGACCATCACAGCGGTGATGTCCTGGGCGACGATGGTGTCGGGGGTCGGGGTCGTACCTTCGGCCGCAAGGTTGGCGGTCAGCTTGGTGCTGACGCGGTTCGAGGCTTCGGTTTCGACAGTGTTGGTCGGGGAAACATCGGCGACCAGCAAGTTGGGATTGGAGATGGTTGCGTCATACGGGACCCAACGACGGAAGATGATCGTGGTCGAGCTGTTGCGCGGAAGTTCTTTGTTCGATGCAGCGAGACCCAGCACTTCGCAGGGAATGGCACGAGCGAGGATTTCGCCCTTGACTTTGCCGATCCGGGGGGTCTGGGTTGCGTAAAGTTGGCCTGACATGGCGTCTTGCTCCTTGATGGATTTGAATGGTTTGGTTGGTCACACGGCCATCAAGGTCGGATGTTTGCTGGCGTCAGCTATGGCGCCATGGACGGATCATAGGACATGACTATCGCAAATGTCAAGGGCCAATTTCAACTGCCGACAACCTCCAATTTGATAGAAACCAATGGATGCTGCCATCTCACGCTCAGTCACACCTGTCGCACCACGCGCAACCAACTTGTGCTTCTGAAAACGCTGTCGGCTTATGCGCTCGATTCCGTCTGTGTAGAAATACATCGGCGGTGTTTCAGAGATCACTTTCCAGCCGGCAGCTAAATAGCCGCGAGCGTCGTGTTTGGCCGTGTCACAGAAGCTGATGGTGTCACGTGGAAGCTGCGTCATAATCCGACTAAAACCTCCCACAACGGAAACGCCCAACTTAACGCACCAACGAATTAGTTCATTCTCACCGATGGAATTTTTTGCATGGGTGGCTACAGCAACCAACTCCCCGGAATTGAACAAGGCGATGTGCGTTCCTCCCCGCGCGCCCTGTAAATGATTTGCAGCAAGAAACGGCATCGCCTCACGAGAGTCAATCACACGCATGTCACACTTGCGAGCAAACACCTTACGATTTGGTGCGCCACACAGGCGGTCAAGGAAAGCCTCGCACCACTCCCGCTTGTCACACCATTCATCTGCCCAAATGTGAATCAGGCGGTATCCAGAGAGCTTTGCTTTATCACTTTTGCGTTGATGATAATCACGCCGCTTCCCGTATTTCTCGCTGTGCCAAATCAGACCATTAAACTCCACAGCCAGTAGCAACGACGGAATCACAATATCGAGTTCGTACCGACCTTCAAGCAGGCCGACAACAGATTGTTCAGCGTCAGGGCACAACGCCTTGATGTACTCGAACACCTCTTGCTCACCTTTTGACGGACCGTAACCTTTGGCGCATCCTGGGCAACCCTGACCAAAAAGATGATTGTCAGCTTTTTGCCAAAACAAGCCGTGCGTTGGGCAAACAATTTCGACCTTATATTTGCTGCCAAGATAAATCGCACGGCTGTAATCGTATGCGTCACCGTGCGTCGCCCGGGCTTTGGCAAAGAACTCTTCGGGAGAAAGTGCCTGCACCGTACCGGTTTTGATGTCGGCGCATTTTTTACATCCCCTACCGTTGATATGATTTGCCGCACGTTGCCAAAAAGCACCGTGCTCAAGGCAGATTATCTCAACTGAACTTTCGCTGTCGATATATATGACACGTGAGTAATCATAGGTATCCCCATGCACTGCTCGGGCCTTTTCAACGAACTTTATGGTGTCGGTCTTACGCCCTTCAGTCGATCTACGCCGGCCACACACAGGGCACCCAGATTGACTGTAGTGCTTATCAGGCGACTGCCAGAAGCTCCCATGTTCAGGGCATATGATCTCGACTTTGGTCTTTGAATTCACCCAAGCAACCTTGGAGTAATCATAGGTGTCACCGTGCTTGGTACGTGCTCGTTTGACATCGAAAGCGTTCTTGTCGAACCCTCGTCCTGTGCGAATACTTTCCCCGGTGCAACCCAGACAGCCACAACCCCTGATGTGGCTGTCTGGAGTTTGCCAAAACAAGCCGTGCTCAGGACAACGTATTTCAATCTTGTGCCGCGCCCCACTATACATCGAGCGTGAGTAGTCATACTTGCCGCCATGAACTAATTTGGCTTCAACGACGAACTGTTCGGTTGTCTTTTTGCGCATGGCGCTATCTCCTGTTGATTTTACAATAGTGCCATACCTCTTGAAGTTTGTCAATAACCCAGGTGAAAAAACCCCGGCTCATGGCCGGGGCTGGTTATCACCGAATGCTGCGTATCAGTTGCAAATCGTGGTGCGGATGCCGCGGCCGTCGATCTCGGTCTTGCAGACCGGCTCCGACTTGGCTACCGGCGTGACAACCGGGGAAGGCTCAACCGTGCCGCCGGAAGCCAGCTTCTTGCAGGACGGGGTGTTCTTGGCATACTTGCTTTCGCACAGAGCCGCGATGGCGTCACCGGTCAGACCGAGCGAGCTGAAGCTGCGGGCGGTCTCGCGATAGCCGCAGTCGTCATCCTGAACCGTGGCGCCACCGGCCAAACCTGCCAGATTGCCGAAGACACCAGAGACACCGGCCGACCAGCTACCGAGACAGGGAGCGGTGGGGTAGGTGTTCGGGGCAACAATACCAGCGGGGGTACGCACGGTGTAGTCGTTCTGGCGAACTTCCTGGTAGGTTGCCGCCGGGATCGCCGCCTCATTGACCGTGATGGCTTGGGTGTTGCCTTGGCTGTTGTTCGCCTGAGCACCGGATGCCGAACCAGAGAGGGCACCTGCGGCGGCGCCGGCCACGTTGCGGTTGGAGTTGCGGTTGGACGACAGTTGGGCCTGGCCTTGAAGCTGGGCTTGCCCTTGGGCTTGACCCTGCGCCTGACCCTGATCCTGACGCGGCGCATTCGTGTTGATGTTGGTGTTGCTGCCGCCGGTGTTCGACGGCTTGTCGTTGGTGGCGAATGCCGAAGTGGCGGCCAGAACGAGGGCGATGAGGATGGTACGTTTCATGGATATTGCTCCTGTTGTTTGACTACGGTTGAGTTTGCTGCGGAGACCACAGAATATCAAGCATCGACACGGGTGTCAATGCCCCCCGGTTGATGGATGTGACCCAAACCGTGAAAAATATCACGGTTGCTGCTCAATATCCCGATTTTGAACGCTCGGCCTTGAAGGCTGCCATGAACGCATCCTCTTCCGTGACCGGGCTTTGTGCCGGCTGGGCGGCAGCAGTACGGGGGAGCACGGCGTTGGCAAGACGTTGGCGATTGGTTGCCGCGGGCGCCGGAGGGGTTGCCACGGGCGCAGTCACAACCGTGGTTTTGGCCCAATCCTTGAACTCGGTCAGCTTCCTGGAAATGAAAGCGGCGTTCTCCGACTCCATCAGTTCCTTGCCGTCGGCGATCACGTTGTCGCGCCAGATGGCGAACTGCGGCGTCTTGATAACCTGTTCCCAATCCGGATGGGCCGAGCCCAGGACCTTGACTTCCATGGCCCGCTCTTGCTGGTGCTGGAATGCGGTCAGCTTCTCGGTGACGATTTTATCCACGTCTTCGGCGGTGAAGGTCGGGCCGGCGGCGGCCGGCGCGGCAGCTTCACCAGGCCCCATATCCTTCAGGTCCTCGCGCAGAATCTCGGCCAACTCCGGGAAGTTCTCGGTGAGCCTGGTCAGCTTCAGATCGAACGAGCGCTGCTCGGCGACCGTGCGCGGCGTGCTCTTTAACTGCTCGACCTGCTGGATCAGATGGCCGATGCGGCCACCCAGCTTGTCGATGGTGGCCTGCTGCTGGGACACGCGGGCCAGCGCCGTCGTGATCTGCTCTTCGGTCAGGCCGGCGAGCGCCGGTGTGGCGGCAACCTCGGGCTCGGGAGCAACAGCCGGTTCCGGGGTAACCTCGACTTCAGGTTCCGGGGTAACCTCTGGCTCGGGCTCAGGAACCTCTTCGCCGCGCTCGACGTGGAAGCCTTTCTCGAACTCCGCATCCATCGCGGCATCAAGTTGTTCTTGGTTGAGTTCTTCGCTCATTGGGGAATCTCCTGTTCAGTATCAAGTGCTACGTATTGTGCATCAGTTGGTTGGGCTTCCGCAAGCAAAAGCCGCAGTTCGCGCATCTGGGCGCGTGTCGCCTGGGTATCTTCCCATGAAAGCGGGGATTCCAGGCGCTTGCGATGCTCGGCCAGGCGCTGCTCGACATAGGCCTCGATCGCCAGCCAGGTGGAGCTGTGGGCGTCGATCTTCATTGCTGAAAGCGTTCGAGCTTGTAGATCGCAGACAGGTAGGTCGCGGTCACGTTGTCGAACAGGTTCTCGACCGCGGGCACCCCGTCGCAGACAGAACGGAGATCACCCAACTGCCTGAAGCTGTCGCGCAACTGGTCAAGGATTGCCCGGGGCGCCGGCTCGGGGCGCTGCCCCAGGGCGATCAGGGACTCGGCCAAGGCATCCATACCCTCGCGCACATCAGCGTAGAAGGAGCCCAGGGCCATGTGCTCGGCGTAGGATTGGGTCGCAAGGTGTTGCCGGTGCGCAGCGTCAGCGTCGGCAAAGACCAGATCGACAACGGTATTCACATCCTGCATGAGAGTTTCCTCAGTTCAGCCAGCGCCTCTTCAGCGCTGTAGGCGACGATCACGACATAGCCGAGACCGACAATGTGGGGATGAAGGTCCTTCTGTGCCAGGGAAAGACGCCCATCGTCCGGCGCCTTCATTTCGATGAAAGCCAGGAACGCATCCGGGAACAGGATGATCAGGTCCGGCATCCCGGCCAGGACACCCTGGGTCTTCAGGTTCGCCGCTTCCCGGGCGTCACGCTGGCCGCCGTTCGGGATTGCCGCGATGACAGGGCGCCGGGTCACATCCTCGATCTTGGACCACTTGCCCCGCAGGCAGGCTACCAGGCGTGCCTGTTCGCGCGCCTCGGGCTTCTTGATCGGTACGGTTTCCGCCGGTTGCAGCTCGAAGTCGTCAGGGATCGGGATCATATCTTTGTCACCAGCGCAAACGCTTCACGAGCCAAAGTGTGATCAGCAAAGAAACGCTCTTTGCCAAGGAAGGGGGTGCCGAAGAAGTTTATCAACGCCTTCTCAAACCTCAATGGAAGGAAGCCATCAGGATACCACGCGAGCCCGTCCATGCGCCAGTTTATGCCGTCGGCCTTCCTGTTCTTTGCAAGTCGGATTCGCGGATTGTTTGTTATTCCGACCTTCACCACATCGCAGTTGAGGTGGTCACCAACAAGCAGATAGAGGTATGCCGGCAAGTTCGGATTGAAGCCATAGCTTGCGCACTTGGCGCACCCCTTTCCACGAAGATGGTTGCTCGGCGTTGCCCTGTAGGGGCCGTGCTCTGGACAAACAATCGTGATGTTCTCATCCACGCTCCGATAATCCCCAAGATCGTAGGTATATCTGTCAGCATGAATTGCCCGCATTTTGTTGAGCAGTTCGACTGGTGAGTAGCGCACACCATCACGTGATGTGCGTCGATTGCACGGTTCGCAACCAGAAAGTTGTGAAAGGTGACTGTTTGGGGTTATCGAAAACACACCACCGCAAGCACGACAACGTACTGAAATCTTAGCCCGGGCATTGACGTATGGGCCAAGGTAGTCGTATTTGTCCCCGTGCTTGCTGCGGGCTTCTGAGATGAAATCCGCGTGGCTCTTACGCTTGGACATTAAAGCGAGTCACCGTATCCGGCCGGAGCCCTGCCCGCCGGTTCAATAGTGGGTGGGGGGATGTTCTCGATTTCTTTCTCGACGACCGCCTGCTGTTTGGCCAACTGTCCATCGGTGGCCCGTGCCTCTTGGGCACTGATGTGGCCGAACTGCGCCAATTCGCGTTGCAGGTCCAAGTCCGCCCCGCGCATTGAAAGTTGGGCCTTGATGGTGTCGATGCTGAGTTTGTCACGTTGGGCGAGTTCCATGATAAGCAGTTCGCGCCGCAGTTCCAGCTCGGCCATCTTGACCACACCCGTGGACTTGGTGCG
>OFQY01000463.1_pt1 | contig 16226 bp, 22 predicted proteins | sample 1542991 | NCBI WGS metagenome assembly OFQY01 (sample SAMN07774224, study PRJEB24372) | wastewater metagenome | isolation source: Exp Tend VB 10WW | collected 2016-02 | reverse complement strand
GCCCCAAACCCCTCCCCGCTCGCAATCTCCGCCGGCGCCACCAGCGCCCCACCGGCCAACACCGCCGCTGCCCCAAACGCCTCGGCACTCGCCACCCCGGCCGGCGCCACACTCACCGCACCCGCCGCCAGCGTCGAACCGCCAAACGCCTCCGCCGAGGCCACACCCGCCGGCGCAATCGTCTGTGGCGACCCGCCCGTCGAATAATCAATGCTCAGCTTCGGCGCCGTCGAAGCGCTGCTGTCGTATGCCCGGTAATCCTGCCACTCGCCCGACGTGCAATCTGCGTGCGTGTCAACTAACACGACAATCGCATTGCCCGACACCCAGCCGGCTCGGTCAATAACTTCCTGTACAGCCGACGTAATGTCGATACTGTACTCGGTGTTACCCGTGACGCTTGTCTGCGTCCACACCGCACTGGCCGTCGTGCGCGGCCGCACCGAGGCCCGCAAATCGCCGCTCGTCGTCACCAGCGCCCCGGCATTGTCCGCTGCCTGGCAGCTCACGTGGTACCGGATAACATTCGACCCGGCGTTATAGGTCGAATCGGCGCGCAGCGTGAATGTCGCCGAGTTGATCGTCGCCCCTTGCGGGATCGTCACGCTCGGGAACCGGCACGCCACGCTATACTCGTTGTTGTTGCCGTGGCTGCCCGGTTGCAGCAGTGTGCTGTTCGTCGACACAACCGCCGACACAGTGACATTCTTGCCACTATCGTTCGTAATGCTGCCCATCTGGCTATCGCCAGCGGACACCGCAACCTGCAACGCCAACACCGTCACTTGCTCATCTCCCGCCGATAATTCCCCTTAGCATCGGAACCCGCCTACCCCTCACTGGCGCCCAGGCCAACCTGCATCAACGCCAGCCGCGCCCGATACTCGTCAGACAATTTCATCCGCTCGATCTCCGCCAGGCTGTACCCCATCTCGCTCCAGATCTGATCCTGCGGCACGCCCAGCTCACGCTTCGCCCGCCACTCGTCGCGCTCGTCCTGCGTGTCCCGGCTCTGCACCGGCTCCCAGATCATGTCAAAGCGCGCCGCCTCGTCCATGCCGGCCTGACCAAACACATTCGCCAGCCGCCGCGCCACCTCAAAGCAGCTCACCCAGCCTGCATTGATGCGCTTCTGCCGCTTGCGCACCTTCGCAAACAGCCCCTCGTTCTGCTCCTTCAGCGTCCCCTCGGCCGCCACCTGGCGCGTGAACGACAACCGCGCCGCCGGCGTCGAGCTCACCACGGCCACCCAGCCGATCAACGAGATCATCAGCTCGATCAGCGGCCGCACATCCCCGCCGGCGATTGCCTTGAAATCCACATCGTTCTTGCTCTTCGTCGTGCCCAGCACCATCCCCGGCGCCATCCGCAGCGCGTTCGACCCGTCGGCCTTGGGCGGCTGCCCGTCCGATGTCGGAATCCATCCCAGCGCCACCAGCACCTGGAACGCCGTACTGTCCGCCGTGGCCACCGTATCGATCAGTGTCTTATTGATCGCCTTCTGTGGCGGAATCACATCCCACGCCTCGGGCCGCAGATCCGGCGTGTTGGCAAAATGCACCACCGGAATCCCCAACGGCTGCCCGGCCCCGTCCACCCACGGCAACGGCCAGGCCGTGTCGCCCTCATCCCGCACCGCCGCCAACTGCCCGCCCAGCAGCACCTCGTACTTCTCCACCCGCTCCGGATAATACAGATTCAGCCGCTGGCGGCTCTTCCCGTTCCCCAGGTCCTCAACCCACCGCTTCGACGCGTAGAGCATCGGCATGTCAATATTGCCGTCCGGATAGTGCGCCTTGCAGCCAAAATTGTCGCCGCCCACCGTCGCGTCCGTGTACCGCGGATGCGGCACAAAGCGCACCTGGCCGGCCGCCGCATCCCAATCCACCATCACAAAGAACTCGCCGTCGCGCGGCGCCCCCTCGTGGACGCTCTCCTGCAGGATGTCGCCGCCCACCGCCGACCACACCGCCTCGGCCCACGCCCGCACCGGCGCATCCCCGTCCGTCGGCTCATCCGTCGTCGGCCCCAGGCAAATCAGCCGCTCGGCAATCACATCCACCACCAGCCGGCACACATTCAAATTGAACTCATACTGGTCGGCGACGTTCAGGAACTCCTTCATGCGCTCCGTCATGAACGTGTCCTGCAGGCCATCGTGATAGCGCCGCGCCGTCACAACCGCCTGCTGCCGGGCCTTCTCTTCCTCCGCCTGCCACGCCGCAAACGCCAACTGCGCCTCATTCAACGGCATATCTCGCCCCTCGCCCCATACCCATCAGCAATCGCCCATTGCCCTTTAACTCGCCCTTCGCCCCTCGCAACTCGCAACTCCTCACGCATACCGCATCACAAACGACCCGGCCGGCTGCGCCATCACCCCGTACCGCATCGCATCATACGGATCGTCGCCGCCGTTCCCGTCCTCATCCACATCCACCTTCAGCACATCCTCCGGCCGGTGCGGGTCATGCTCCAGGCTCGGCAGGCACTCAATCAAATGCGCGCAGCGGTCGAACACAAACAGCTTCGCCGGCTGCCGCTCGTCGCCCAGCAGCCGCAGCACCTGCGCCGCCCCATTCACCCGGTCATCATTCGCCGCGCTCAGCCCAAAGCCCTCGGCCGCATACTGCTCGGCAATCGTCGTCTCACTGTTACCGCGCCGCGCAAACACATCGGCGCCCGCCACAAACATCGCCAGCCGGCCGATCTCCATCCGGTTGCGCGCCAGCATCTCCCGCAACGCCTGCGCATGCCGCCCCACCAGCCACTTGCTCTGCCGGTGCTCGTCGAGCACATAGATCGTCCCGTCGCCGTCCCTGGCCAGCAGATAACACACCGTCGGATGCGTGAACCCATAGTCCAGCGCCGCCCACACCGTCCACGACGGCGGCACCGCAAACGGCTCGATCACATGCACCTCGTGGCGCCAATTCGTAAAATACTGCCCGGCCGCAATATCCCAATCCCCGTACCGGTACGCCCGCAGCTTCCAGCCCGAGTTCTCCTCCAGCCGCCGCCGGTAATCCGCATCGAGGAAGGCATTGTTGTCGACCGTCGCCGGGATAAAGCGCGTGTACGCCTCCTCACCCTTCCGCCACGGATCGATGAACCTGGCTTTGAACCAGGCATGCCCCACCCCGCCCGGATTCGTCGTCGCATACAGCCGCGGCCGCCAGCCCGAAGAGGATCGATTACTGTCGCGCAGCGCCTTATACTTCGCCGCGCTCAGCGTCGTCGCCTCCTCGATGGCAATCACGTCGTACTCCAGCCCCAAATAGGCATCCACATCCGCCTCATTGTGAAAATGCCCCAGGAAGATCCGGCTGTCGTCCCACAGCGTCACCACCCCGGCCGACCGGTTGAACTCATGCTCCACACCGCGCAGCACCCGCCGCCGCAAATCGTCGAACTGCTCACGGGCCTGCTTCAACGCCTTGCGCAAATAGAGCACCTTCAACCCTGGCCACCGCCGGCAATCGTCGAGCGCCACCTGCGCAAACACACCGTGGCTCTTCCCCGGCCCGCGTGCCCCGCCGAAGCCCACCTGGTCAGGACCCTGCGGCCCGTCGCACAACCGCGCCGCCGCGTGAAACTCCAACTGCTTCGGCTGCGGCACATACCCGCTCGCCAGGAAATTGCGCAACTGGTCGCGCGGGCAGCCCGCCGCACTCGCCGTCGCCACCAGCCGGTCCAACGGCGACACCGGCGCAGCCGGACGAGGCGCCCTCGCCCCTCGCCCCTCGCCCCTCGCTTCTCTACTCGCCGTCGCTACCATCATCGCCATACACCCGCTCGAGCGCCGCCATCAACTCCGGCGCCAAACTATGTTCCACACTCGCCGGCTGCTTGCTCGCCGTCCGTGCATCCGCCCGGTCGAGCAGCGAATTGATCGCCTTCACCACCTCCGGCGCATTCACATCCACATCGAGCGTTGCGCCTTCACGCTGCACCCGCATCACCCCGCTGGTCGCCATCCGCACCAACTGCTGCGCCGCATCCGGGGCCGCCTCTACAATCGTATCCAGCGTCCGCTCAACCGCCCGGCCCAGGCGCACATTGATATACCAATCCGCCCGCCGCTGTGCTCGCTCCAGCGCCGCCTGCACCTCCGGCTCGTCGCACCAGCCCGGCCGGCGCACACCCCGCCGCGTCTCCCCGTACCAGGCGCCCTTCCCGCCACAGTCTGGCCGCGCCCACACCGTCGTCAATGGCTCCCCGGCCGCCAGCGCATGCGCCACCCGCAGCACCGTCGTCCGCTTCTTCCGCAAATGCCCCGGCGCACCCTTGATCGCATCCAGCGCAACCTGAATCTCGTGCGTCATCCACTCCGGATGATAGTCACGCGCATGAGTATGGATAGAGTCTGGATTGAATCTGTTTGTCATCGCACCCGCCGGGCGCCAGCCCGGCCACCCATCGCCCCGCCGTCCCCATGTCTACACGAAGCTATCAGCAATCAACAATCAGCAATTGACAAGTAACAATTGACCGCTGACCATTGACCATTCCTCTTCGTAACTCCCGACGACAATCGCCGTTATCCGCGGGAAACCTCTCTCCGTGCTGCCTTCCGCTCCCGCCGCCGCATCGAGCGCTTCCAATAACTGCGCCGCACATGCCGCCACGCCAACACCCGCCGCCAGCCGCTGATGGCGTCATACTCCGCCCCATTCCTCGCCGCCAGCCGCCGGCCCATCATCGCCCATCCCCTCGCAGCCCCTGCACCAGCTCACGCAACTCCACCTCGATCAGCAACAGCCGATGCTCGATCGCCCGCAGCCGCTGATCGTGATTGTCCAGCCGCGCCGCCTGGCGCTCGGCAGCCGTGCGCAGGTCGTAGCCGTCTAAATTACCCGGTGGCCACGTGTACTCCACATCATCCAGCGCAATACCGTCCTGCCCATTCGCCCGCTCGAGCCCCTGCAACCGTGCCTCATGATCTGCCAGATTGACGTTCACCATACTCACCCAATCCGGGAATTGCTCCATTAGGAGTTGACTCCTAACCCAACAGCCACCACGCCACACCGCGCCGGCTCTGCGGTTCCTGCATCGGCGCAGCCGCCACACCCGGCGGCGCTTCGCCAGGATCGTTGTTGCGCCGCAACACCCACTCGATCCACTTGGCAACCCCACCCAACACCCCGACCACCAGCGGCACCCAGAGAAACGGACTCTCCGGAAACGCCTGCATCAGCCACGCCTGCAGCACCGGAATCAGCATCGCAGCCAGGATCCACCACGCCACCCCCGGCACCTTCACATCATCCTTCACATCCCACCTCCCCGCATCACACCGAACGCCAGCAGCACGGCGATCATCCGCGCCGCCTGGCGCCGGAACACCTGCACCATCACATACCCGCACACCACTGCCTGCGTCGTAATCAGCGCCGTATTCAGCCATACCAGCGCCGGCACCGGATGCGCCAGCCGCAGCAGGAGCAGCCCGATCATAATCAGCGCATAGATCGCCGCCTGCAACCACAGCAGCACCGCCACCGGCCGGCGTAGCATATCGGGCATCACCGTCGCGTTCCACACCCGCACCCCGATATATGCAAAACTGGCCACCATCAACGCATACGACAATGCCCGGATCACCTCGTCGGTGCTCATCATAGGCTCACCATCCACAACGCCACAGAGGCAATCACCACCGCCACCGTCGAGAACATCACCAGTAACGCAGCCTGCCACGCTTTGATGCTCGTATTCTCATTCGCCCGCTTCGCGAGCTGCGCCGGCAGCGACCGCAAATACATCAACTGTTCAAGCTCTTCCTGATAATCCCGCTGGTCGATCGATTTTTGGATCGCCACCTGCGGATTGAGTTGCGCATCCGTGCGCCCCGTGTCGTCATACTCGTAGATCTTGCGGCGCAAATACTCGATGCGCCGGTCCACAGCCGATAAATCGTTCACAACCACTAGCCTCGCTGCCCATGCGAAGAAACCTGTCCGGCCCTATCTGCGGAGGCGGGCCACCCCCGCCCACACCCCCGCTAATTCGGCAACACAACCCCATCCGCCGGGAACGTGCGCTGCACACTATTCCCCGGAAACTCCACGCTCGGTAGCGTCGGCGCAATATACTGGCGCAGACACACCGTCGTATAGGCGCGATCGCCGAAGCGCCGCTCCGTCCCGCACACCGCATCGTCCGGCCCACTCACCAGGTCACCCCATTGCGTCGCCCAGAACTCGCCCCGCCGCTCCGTGCGGAACGCATACCACGCCCACTCGATGCGCCGCTCGACGTTGCGGATCCCGCCCGTCGGCGTCCACGTCGCCGGGTCAGCCGGGTCGCCGCCATGATAGTAATTCGGATTGACATTGAAACCGACGTCCGGCGCCCACCCGCCGCTGCCGCCCGCCCGTGCATACCAGCTCTCAAAGCGCACCGGGCAGCCTGGCTGCGTCGGCGTCATCACCGGCCGCACGCCCGTGTCGCTGCCGCACAGCGGAACCACCTGCGGCCCTGTGCTGTTGCCCTCGCCAAAGTCCAACCACCCGTTGAAATGGCTCACCGCGCCCGTAGCATCGCGCAGCCACAACTGATAGGAGTGGAACCGGCTCGTGCGCCCGTTCGGCTGAAAGTCCAAATGAAACACGCCATACCAGTCGACGCCATTGAACCGGCCCGCCCAGCCCTTGAAAGCCGTGTGCTTATAGCTGGCCACATTCTCGCCCGGCGTGCCTCCGGCGTGCGTGAAGAGCATCACCTCGCCGACCTCGCCCGCCCCCATCTCATCCAGCAACCAGGTGGGCGGCGGATCTCCGTGCTCGTGGCGAGGCCGGTCGCCATGCGCCATTGGCGGATGCCAGTACATATCGACCATATCGCCGCTCGGCGGCTGCCCTGGCGTCGCCGTCGCCGTCGCCGCTGGCGGAGGCTGCACCGTCGGCGTCGCCGTCGGCTGTGCCTGCTCCGGCCGCCCGCAGCTCAACAGCACAATCAACTCGCTCTGCCGGTCGGCGCGCAGCCTGGCCGCCCCATCGCAGCTCACATAGGCCGTCTGGCCCTTCGCCAAATTCACCACCTGGCTGAAACTCTGCGCCACTGCTGCGCCGGCCACCACCGCCAGCAGCAAAATAGCGCCAATCGCCGCCCAAACCTTACGTCCGTGCATGATTCAACCTCCTCTGCTCGATAACATTGGGTATACGGGCGCAATTTCCTCTGCCGCCCGTCGAAGGCGCCGGTGGCTCGGCGCCTTCCTCATTTCGGGAAAACAAAAAGGGGCGCACAATCACAATGGACTGTGCGCCCCACACTACTGGGTAACGTCTATTCAGTTACTCAGAATTTCACGAACTTCGTCACCTCGATGTTGCCCGTGCGCCCGGCTGACCCGTTGATCGTCACCCGGAAATTGCAATCTGCCGCCAGCACGTCGGCCAGCTCAGAGCGCAGCCGAACCAACAACCGTTCCAGATCCGCTTGAATCTCTTCTGTGCGCTTCCCCGGAGTCGGTCGTTGCTCCATGGCTAGATTCTACCACAACTCCGGCAAATCCGATCCAGCCATGTGGACGATCCTTCCGGCCAAATTACAAATTCCACCGGTCCGCCGGCGACGCCGTGCGCTGCGCCTCGGCCAGGTCAACCTCCGCCAGGCGCGCATAGCGTCGCACCATCTCCAGCGTCGAATGCCCGAGCAGGTCCTGCAGCGCCGCCATATTCCCGCCATTGCGCAGAAAGTTCACCGCAAACGTGTGGCGGAACCGATGCGGCGTCGCCCCCGACACCCCGCTGCGCTCTCCCAGCCGCACAATCATCCGCCGCACCCCGGCCCGGTCGATCGCCCCACCGCGGCTGCTGGCCACCAACGGCGACGTCGGCAGCACATCCGGCCGGCCGCTCAAATAGCGCCACAGCGCCCGCTTTGCCGACTGGCCGATATAGACCACCCGCTGCTTATTCCCCTTCCCGTGCTCAATCAACAGCCGGCCGCTCTGCCGGTCATAATGGCGCACCTGTAAGTCGCACAACTCCGACGCCCGCAGGCCCGCATCCAGCAACAGCAGCACAATCGCCACATCCCGCGCTGCCGTCGGCCGTCGCCCGGACACATAGCGATCGTTCCGCCGGTCGTAGGCGCGCATACTCCCCGTCGCTGCCAGCAGCCGGCGCACCTCCTCCTCCGTATATGCCTGCATCATCCGCATACTGGGCGTCGGTCGCTCCACCTCCTGCATCACATGGCGCACCTTCAGCACCGGCTGCGCCCACGTCCAAAACGACGACAGCGCAATCCACGCATTCAGCACCGTCTTCTGGCTCAAACCCAGCTCATCGCCAAGATACTCTAAAAACCTGTTAACCTGGCTGGCCTTCACCTTCTCGACGTCGCCGCCCTTGATCCACTCCCCGAACCGGCGGAACGTCAACGCATAATCCCGCTGCGTCGCCTTACTCAAACTGCGCCGTCGGTCCAACCAAAACCCCTCCACCGCATCATCCCACCGCATAGCATCCCCCTTTTGCCATAAGGCCAAACCAACCGTGTGGACAACCCTTTCCCGTTCCCGCGGATAATTCAGCCCCAGAAACGGCGGAAGCCGCCTCTCCCAAAGGAGAAAGCGGCTTCCGATGATAATGATTAGGTGGGCGAGGAGGGACTCGAACCCGCGACCTCACGGATGTGAACCGTTACCCCGCCTACCCCTACCCCCGTCCGCACGGCGACGCCGCTCAGCCCAACCGGGCGGACAACCCCAATTCCATCCCGGCGGACGCACCCGCACACCCGGCCGCCCGCCCCCACTGGATAACAAAAAGCGCGGGAGCCAGTCCCGCGCACCCATCCTTCACACCCTGCGCCAGCGCCCGCGGATAACTGCCATTATCATCGGGAAAAAATTCCCCACACTGGAGACCCCAACCCTGGACAAAACCCGCGCGGCGCTACTCCACCGTCACCCACACTGCCGTCAACGCCGGCAGCGTCACCTCGCTCCCCAACACCGACTCGTACGTATGCCGGCCATCGACCCAGGCCACGAACTCGATCACATCATCCTCCAGCACTCGCTGGCCTGGACCATACCCCGAAAACTCCACCCACACCGTGTCGCTCCAAAAGCTGCCATCCTGCGTCACATTCACGCGCAGCACCGCGCCCCGGCTGCCTGCCTCCGCCACCTGGATCACCTTCCCGCGCGAGTGCACAAGCCGCCCCGTCCAACTCTCCGTATCTCGCGCCAGCGCATCGAACACCAGCGGCTTCGCCTGCGCCTGCAATTCGGCCACCGTCATCGTCGGCACCGCCGTGGCCACCACCGTCGCCGTGGGCCTGGCCGTCACCGTCGGCCTGGACGCTCCGGCCGGCGCATCGCCTGACAGTGCCACGCCCATCACCCCAATCCCCACAACCAACCCCAACACCACCAGCAGCGCGCCGCACCCGCTCAACCCGCTACGCTTCTTCTGTGGCGCCGGCGCCGCGCCGGTCGGTATCGTCGCCGGCGGCAAATCCCGCCCACAGTACCGGCACACCACCGCCTCCGCCCGGATCTCCTCCGCACAAAACGGACACTTCTTCATCGCTGGCTTCGGAGCAGCCATAGTCTCACTCCCCAATCACCCGCCATCCATCCCCATCCCACTCCACAAACCAGCGCCGGCCCCGCACCCTCGCCCACACCATCGCCACCACCAGCGCCAGCCTACCCCGCACCGCCGATAATCCGCGGCGGCCGCTGCTCTCGCTCACGCTCCTCCTCCTCCACCTGGCGCATCATGCGCAAATACTCAATCGCCAGGCGTTGGCTACGCGGGGAGAGCGCACTATATTCATCAATGAGCTGCTGCATCACGCGGCGTTCCTCGCCGCTCTCTACCTCAAATACTACGTAGTCCCCTGACTGTTCCCGCAATACCCGCTCGCTACCCTCGCCTAATGGATCGTCCGTCAATCCCATCAGGTATTGGACGGTCACGCCCAGAGCGTCAGCCAGCGCAAACAGCACATCTACCGAAATATTGGTTTTCCTTGCCCTCTCGATCTGGCTGATATATGGCCGGCTGACACCTGATTGCTCCGACAGTTGCTTCTGATCCCAGTCGAGATCCCGGCGACTGAGCAGCACCCTACTGGCCAACACCTTCGAGTCATACATATCACTATCGTGCCATTACAAGCTACAAAAATTCCCAAACCTGACAATTTGTCGCCGCCAGCAAATTGGGGGCTTGATATTGTGGCACATTGTGCTACAATGTTGCTGTAGCAACTTTTGACACATCCAGCAACACGGAGACAGCTATGGAAGACCAAAACACCATGACCGAGACACTGCGGGCACGCTGCACACCGGAACTCAAACGACGTCTAGAAGATCTGGCATTGCGCCAGGCTGGCGATATTAGCGACCACATCCGCTACGCCATCGAGCAGTACGTCGCCGCCGAAGAGGCCCGCCGCACCGCCCAGCCGGCCACACAGCCAGCCTAACATGGCCTTCTCTACCGTCCTGCTCCTGGCCGTCGTTTGGGGTGTCCTTTGGGCGCTCTTTCTCCAATACCACGGCTGGGGCCAGTGGCTCGCCGTCCGCCGCACCTGGCTCACCGTCGTCATCGGCGTCGGCGTCGACCTGGCCCTGCTGGCTGCCCTGCTCGACCTGGCCGCCTGGCTCACCACCGCCGCCATCATCGCCGCATCCAGCGTCGGCATCATCGTCCGCAGCATCGCCAACGAGCGCCACGAGGACGTCGTCTAGTGGCCACCAAAGTGCGGCCCACCAACAAGAACATCTGGGCCATGGACGAAGCCATCGACGAGCACGACCCGGACATCGCCGAACTGCTCGAGGAACTCATGACCGCACTCGAAGGAGAAAAACAAATGGCCCAGCGCCGCTACGACAAAGCCGGCCAGATCCGCATCATGGAGATCTACATGCTCGCCGCCCGCATCCAGACCCATACCGGCCGGCTGGCCAGCCTGCACCGCCAGGCCCGCAACAACCAATACGACAAACGGTGAAGCCCGCCCGGTGTGGGCGGAAGCTGGGGCCATCTCTTCATAGGGCGGCCCATCAAGGGGCAGCTTCCACCCACACCGGGGCAGCGCAGCGTGTGCCGCTCCACACCCTGCGCTGCCCCGCTTCCCTAGCAACAACCGCCACAACGCCGGACAGGCCCCGGCCCCAAACGCAAAGAGTCCGCAGACCCTGGACCGGCCTGCGGACTCCCCAACCGAGTATAGCACTCACAAGGAGTATAGCACATGCCCGCCGACAACTTCCACACCGCTCGAGCCAAATCCCTCCTGGCCCACTACCTGAAATTCGGCCTCGAGGCCGCCGGCTACCGCTGGGACGGCGACAACCAAAGCGAAGTCAACGAAATCGTCGACAGCATCATCGACGCCTGCGCCCAGTCCACACCGGCGGCGCCGTCCACCCAGTCCACCCAGTCCACCTTGTCCATATCGTCCACCCAACCCGACGCCCTCACCCGCATCGCCGACGCCCTAGAGCGTATCGCTGCTGTACACGAATACATCGCTCCCTTTTAAGAGATCCCGACCCATGACCAAGCTCGCCCAACTCGCCGCCGACATGCGTCACATCATCGACACCACCGGCGCCACCTACTGTCACCACAAACTCAGCCGCGGCCTCGAGCTCGTCCTCCAGCGCACCGGCCGCGGCTACCGCCTGGCCCTGGGTCGCATGGACGCCGCCCCATCCGACACCGAGATCGAACTCTGCATCGCCGCCTTCAACGTCCCGGCCGGCGCCGAACCCAACCGCACCACCAAAACCCGCCCAGGCAAAACCGGCACACTCACCTACCACGTCGCCGAACTCACCTGGACCGAACAGGAGCAGCCCCATGCCGCATGAACTCGAACTCATCACCATCGACCAGGACCAGGACGAAGCGACGGCGATCACCCTCGCCCCTCGCCCCTCGCCCCTTACCCCTGCCTGGCTCGCCAACACCGAACCCGATCCCGCCCTGCCCTTCGCAGCCCTCTACGCCGACACCTACGGCCATCACCAACGCCAAACCTGGCAGGGCCTCTGGGACGAAGCCATCGAACGTTGGCTGCACAGCGGCCGCCGCCGCAGCGAACACACCCGCCGCGCCTACCGCAACGCCATCCTACAATTCCGCGCCTGGCTGCGCGAGCGTCACGCCCTCTACCACCTCTGGCAAATCAACGACCGCATCGCCCAGGACTGGCTCACCCACATGCGCGACGAATGCGCCTACAAACCCGCCACCATCGGCCAGCGCATCGCCGCCGTCTCCTCCCTCTACACCTACTGCGCCAACACCCGCACCATGCTCGCCGGCCGCGAAATCTCCCTCCTCGTCGACGCCTACGGCAACACCCGCGGCAACCCCTTCCAGGGCTCCACCATCGAGCGCCCCAAAGTCGAGCAGTACGCCGGCGTGCAGGGCGTCCCCTCCGAAGCCTTCGCCTGGATCATCACCGACCTGCGCAACCGCAAACCCACCGCCGGCAACCTGCGCAACCTCGCCCTCCTCCTCATGTTCGGCCTCAATGGCTGGCGCAACGCCGAAGTCCTCGGCATGACCTGGGGCAAAATCGCCGCCAACACCCAGCACCGCGGCGAATGGACCTACCGGTGGACCGGCAAAGCGCGCGACGGCGCCGAGGAAAAGCGCAGCCTCCCCGTCGCCAACTACGACGCCATCGTCGCCTACCTCCGCGCCGACGGCCGCTGGAACCCCGGCGCCGACAACCACATCCAGGACGACGACTACATCTGGCGCCCGTTGCGCGTCCACGGCGTGGCCAACTTCGCCTCTCGCCCCTCGCCCCTCGCCCCCGGCACCAACCGCCACATCACGCAGAGCACCGTCAACGAAATCTTGACCGCGCTCCTGCGCCGCTACTACCTCCAGGCTGCCCGCGCGGCCGGCCTCGACCGCGCGGCAGCCTCCCTCTACGCCGACGAACAGGCCGCCAAATACACCATCCACGGCCTGCGCCACATGTTCGCCTGGAACCTGCACAAAGCGTCTGGCCACAACATCAAACTCGTCCAGGAGAAACTAGGCCACCACGACATCGCCACCACCATGCGCTACCTCGAACACCTCGAGGAGCCCGTCGACGACCACTCCGGCCTCGTAGCCCGCCAACTCGGCCTCATCTAACACCCGCGGATAAATGCACTTAGCATCGGAAAGGACAAATAACACCGTGAGCACCAGGTACACGATCTACGACAAATACGCCAACGCTCTCGCCGATGGCGTGCATGAACTGTCACGAGGTAATCGTATCCATATCGACGCAGCACGCTTGGCCCTCCGCCTCGCCCTGGACGAACTGGACTCGTCCATCCCGCCCACCTCGTCCATATCGTCCATGCCATTACTCCAAGCAGGGTACGACGCACTAGCCGAACAGCTCATCCGATTGAATAACTGGTGCGCCAACCATGCACCCGCAGCCCTAAACGGCCCCGGCGACACCGCCGACGTCGTGCTGGCCGTCCTCGACAGCTATGCCCAGCAAATCGACAAACAGTCAGAGGAATTGCGCCGAATCGCCGATGAGAGCGATCCCGACAACCGTATCGCCGCCTTGAAGGCCAACCTCAAAACCGTCGATGCGGACAACGCCGAACTGCGCAGCCAGCTCGCCCAGCTCGACGCCGACAACGCCGCCCTCATCCGCCGCAACAAGGAACTCGCCGATGAGCTGAAACAGGTCCGGCTAGACCGCCAGGAAACGGCATTCCATACCATCAGCGCCAGCATCACCGATCACGAAAACGGCACCGCCATCAGCATGCAGCCGGCCCACGCCCCATCACCAATCAGCAATCAGCAATCCCCCATCAACAATTCAATGTGGACCGACTCCAACATGCTCACCAGCCTCGACGACATCGCCCGTGATTGGTGGATCGGCTGCGCCGCCGGCCGCCACCAATGGCGCAGCGTCCCCAAGCCCATCCAGTTACAACTCGTGCGCCACGTCCTCTCATTCGGCCCCGAAACCGGCTCCATGAAAATGGTCGATTTCGACGCCGTCAAACCCGACTGGATGCCCGGCTCCGGTAGCCACACCAAAACCCTGTCTCTCTCCTGGCAGCAACTCAACGACTGGAGTGTCGAACTATGAAAGCCAGCACACACGACCGTTTCATCGTCGCCGCCATCATCATCATCATGGCCGCCCTGCTCTGGATCCTCCCCGCCCAGGCCCAGTGCGACGCATCGTGCAGCGCCCAGCCCGAGCCGCCCATCAGCGCCACCGCCAGCAGCACCCTCTACCTGCCGGCCATGGCAAACAACTGGCACGCCTGGTTCACTGACAGCGAACTCGACGACGCCATGCGCCGCACCGGCTACGACCCGCAGACCGCCAGCATGCATACCGTATGCACGCTGGACCCGACCGCCGTCCCGCCCTATTTGCTGCGGTACACCAGTTGCGAGCAGTACCTGGTAGGCGACCAGCCGACCGAAGGCACCGGCCACTACATCTGGTACATCCGCCTCGGCGACGGCATCGTCCACGGCCTGGAGGTCGGCCAGTGAACCCCAACTTGGGCGAAGGCACCGGCGCCGCGGCCTGGCTCACCATCATCCTGATCGTGCTGGCCATCGCCACCGTCGTCGGCTCATTCGCCTGGCTCATCGTCACCCGTTGCTAATCAGCGGTCGCCGTACAAGCCGGCCGGGGTCAACTCCACCTCGTCAAGTGGAATGGTTGAACAACGGCCAAAGCGCACCTGACGCCGGCAACAGGGCGCCGACCGGAGGGCGATCGGGCATCACGTCCCGATCGCCCCATAACCAACCGACATCAATAGCACGCATACCGAAAGACAAACCATGATCACCGAACGCATGCAGGCCAACCTGCTTTGGAGATACTTCACCACCGACGACGACTGCGGCGCCGAAATCGACCTCGCCCTCTGGCGCTGGCCCTGGCGCGAAATCTTCCTCCACGCCGAACGTGAAGAGAGCCAATACGGCAGCGTCATCCAGGGCATGACCGGCCGCGTCATCCTGCGCCAGGCCGTCAACCGCGTCGCCGGCGCCGACGAAGAAGCCGCCCGCCAATGGTGGCACACCATCCAGGAGAGCACCGAACCCATCCACTACCCCACCCTCGCCGAACTCGCCGAGACCCTCCCCCCCGTCCGCTGGCTCTGGCCCGGCTGGATCCCGCGCGGCATGATCACACTCCTCGGCGCCTACCAGGGCACCGGCAAATCCTACTTCGTCCTCGACATCGCCCGCACCGTCATCCACGGCGGCCCCTGGCCCGACGGCGCCCCCGCCGAAAAACGCGGCACCGTCATCTACGTCGACGCCGAAGCCATCCCCCGGGTCAACAACGAGCGCGCCGTCAAACTCGACCTCAACCGCAACCGCCTCTACCTGCTCATGCCCAACAACGGCGAGATTTTCGACCTCACCAACAGCCGCTGGCAGAACCGCCTCACCGACATGGTCCACACCCTGCGCCCGGAGCTCATCATCATCGACTCCTACAGCAGCATCAGCAGCAGCGGCCAGAACAGCGTCGAGGACACCCAGCGCCTGCTCGCCTACCTAAGCGGCCTCGCCAACTACGCCGACGCCGGATTCCTCGTCCTCCATCACCTGCGCAAACCGCCCGGCGGCCAGCTCTCCCTGCCTGGCATGAGCGTCCATGACTTCCGCGGCTCCGGCAACATCACCGCCATGGCCCGCAGCGTCATGGGCCTCTCCGTCGTCCAGAGCGGCCGCCAATTTAGCCTCAACGGCCCGCGCCGCCTCGACCTCGTCAAAACCAACCTCGGCCCCTACCCCGACCCCCTCGGCATCGAACTGGAGACCGCCCCCGACGGCCACGTCAAATTCGCCTACGGCGCCGCCCCCTCCTTCGACGCCGCCGCCGACGACAAACCGGACCCGGAAACATGGCTCATCGACTATCTCGAAACCAATGGCCCCACCCCCTACCGCGACATCCTTGCCGAAGCCGACGCAGCCGGCATCAACAAAACCGCCCTCTACCGAGCCCGCAAAAAACTCGGCGGCCGCGTCATCGACAGCAAAGGCAAATTCGCCAGCGGCAACCAATGGCTGCTGGCCGAACAGGCCGCCGAACTCGAAGAACCCGCCGAAGAAGAGGAGGATCCCGTCAATGCGTAACCAATCCGGTGTCACTGTCGCGCTGTCGCGCTGTCGCGTACATTGTGACACCCAACCCACTCCCAATGTACGCGA
>OFQY01000461.1_pt1 | contig 16304 bp, 14 predicted proteins | sample 1542991 | NCBI WGS metagenome assembly OFQY01 (sample SAMN07774224, study PRJEB24372) | wastewater metagenome | isolation source: Exp Tend VB 10WW | collected 2016-02 | reverse complement strand
TATAAAAAGTCGGCGTATATTGTAGGCGAAGAAAACCCGGTGCTTCGGCAGGTTGCTGAAGCTGTTCCGGTGAAAGACATTCAGAGCGAACGTATTCAGAAGGTTATTGCCACCATGAAAAAGGCGCTCGCCGAGCAAGACGACGGCATCGGCCTTGCCGCGCCGCAAATTGGCATACCTCTTCGTATATTTATAGTTTCGAAAAAGGTGCTGACGCCTAAAGATACCGCAGACGCAAAGGCAGACAAAGCAAACGGAAGCGCCACCGAAAAAGCTGCGGAGAGAACAGGTATCAGACCAGTAAAGATAGTCGACATCAAAAAAATTACGGCTAAAGTTGAAGATCAAATATTCATAAACCCCGTCATCACCAAAGAATCGAAAGAAAAAAAATGGATGGAAGGAGAAGGCTGCCTTTCGGTGCGATGGGTATACGGCAAGGTTAAACGCTCGACGAAAGTTACTCTGCGTGCGCATGACGAAAAAGGTAAACTTTTCGAACGGGGCGCCAGCGGCATATTAGCGCATATTTTTCAGCATGAAGTCGACCATCTGAACGGCATCCTTTTCATAGACAAAGCTAAAGACCTCGAACACGTAAACCCGAACGAAGAGAACGAAAAATAAAACTACCGAAGAAACAGGCTATAATAAACAATAATATGATATTTTTTGGAACATCGTCATTTTCGTTGCATGCGCTCGACAAACTTTTGGAGCTTGGCATTAAGCCCGAATGCATTATAACCGTGCCCGACAAACCTCAAGGTCGCGCAATGGTAATTACCCCCCCACCGGCAAAAGTATGGGCCGAACGCCATAATGTACCCATTCTTCAGTTTGAAAAATTAGATGCCGCAGCCGTTACTGAACTTAAAAAACTTAACCCCGACATTTTTCTCATAGCATCATACGGAAAGATAATTCCACAGGATGTTCTAGACATTCCTAACCGAGGCGCCATAAACATTCACCCTTCTCTTCTGCCAAAATACCGAGGTGCCACACCTTTGCATTCAGCTATTCTTGCAGACGATAAAGATACAGGCGTAACGTTAATGCTTATGGATGCAAAGATGGACCATGGCCCGATTCTTGCAGCAAGAACTTTAGCAGAATTGCCCGGCCCCGCTTTAAAATGGCCGCCTACATTAGGCGAGCTTGAATATGTTTTAGCTTGCGAAGGAGCAAGCTTGGCCGCCGATTACATACTAAATTGCGGCGATTTTTCCCTCACTCCTCAAGACGACACCAAGGCCACATTCACGAAGAAAATAACAAAAGAAGACGGCCTCGTTTCTGTCGAAGAACTTGAAGGCGATGCGGGGTGGAAATCGTATTTAAAGTACTGTGCGCTTGAAGGCTGGCCGGGCATATATTTCTTTACCGAGAACAAGAAGAACGGCAAAAAAACTCGCGTTAGCGTTAAGAGCGCCAAATGGAACGATGAATCAAAAAGACTTGAACTCTTGCGCGTCACCCCTGAAGGTAAAAAAGAAATGGCGTGGAAGGAATTCGTCAATTATATTTCAGTTTAACTGCACGACTTCGGTATAACTTTAAAGCTTGTTTTGCGGCCGTTAAGCCTCAAGGTCTTTGCCTTTTCTTCTATAACCGCTTATACCCTTCATAATATTCTTAACTCGCAGACCGCCGCGCTTCCACATGGTCATCTTTTTGTCTTTTTTGGATGACATCCCCATAAAAAGTTCATCGCGGGCAGTGTCGATGGCGCTGTAAACATCTTCTGCTTCACCGGTTCCCTGCATGTATTCACCTCTCAAGAATGCCTTGTATTCTACCTTGAACGCATCGTCAGATTTCTGATGCCTATGAGACTTGCTTATATCAACTTCAAGCTTTGAGCTTTCTTCCATGAATTTTTCGAGACCTGCAGACTTTTTTCTGATATATTCATCGACTGCCTGTGAAATTTCAGTGTGTATTCCCTTGATGATGATATTCATGTGTGAATTTTTGGTTATGAACTGCTTATATACTATAGATGACGACTCCACAGTTGTTTCGTTACAGAAAACACATCTTGTTTTTTGATGAAGATTAATGTGTACTGATCTGTAGCTCATCAAATGCGTGGCTATAAATAAGGGTATTTAAGGTGGATAATATTCATAGCTGAACCTGCACATGCGTGGGATAATATAGATGTGACCGGTAAACGGTCCCTATTAAAACTATAACAATATATATGAAATTACACGCAGTTTCGTTCATTCTTCTCGTTATCGGCGGTATCAATTGGCTTCTTGTAGGTGTTGCCGGATGGGACATTGGCAAGCTTTTTGGTGATGCGGGCAACCCAGTAGAGCGAGTCATTTATATTCTCGTCGGGCTTGCTGCAATTTATGAAGTTGTTACACACAAGAAAAATTGCAAGATGTGCGAAAAAATGGGCTCATCAAACTCTTCGAGCACAATGGCGTCATAACAGGTACTGAATTCACATATCAGACCTGTTTTTTTGAAGGTTGCATTTAGTTAAATGGCTAAGTAAACGTTAACTAGTAAAGAAGTTGATCAAAGGCGCCCCAAAAGGCGTCTTTGATTTTGGTTTCAGTCTGTATAGCTTGAGCATGTAATGGCATGCTAAAATACTTGTATATGAACGCTCGACCAAAACTTATTGTATTCGCCTCAGGCGGCGCCGAGGGTGGTGGTTCAGGGTTTGAAAAACTTGTGCTTGCTACTAAAAATGGCGAGCTCAAGGCCGATATTGTTGCCGTAGTTTCCAACCATGAAAACGGCGGCGTACGTGAAAAGGCCGACCGCCTCGGCATACTTTTTATATACTTTGCAGCGCCTTACACCGCTGAAGAATACCGGCGCATTGTTTCTTCGGTTGGCGCAAACTTTGTTGCTCTTTCAGGTTGGATCAAACTCGTGCGGGGTCTAGACCCGCGAACGACATTCAATATTCACCCTGGCCCCCTTCCCCGCTTCGGCGGAAAAGGCATGCACGGAGAGCATGTGCATCAGGCAGTAATAGAAGCTTACAAACGAGGCGAGGTCACACATTCGGCTATCAACATGCACTTCGTTACTGAAGAATACGACAAAGGCCCGACTTTTTTCAGTTTACCTATTGAAATTCTACCAGACGATACGGCTGAAACTCTTTTTAAGCGCGCAAACGCAATGGAACATAAATGGCAACCAATTATGACAAGCAAAGTAGTAAACGGTGAAATTGGATGGGACGGCAAAGACCCTTCATCGCTTTTTGGAGCGGATATTCGTTAACTTATTTTTTCTCGGTTTTTGTTGCTTTCTTAATTATCATAAATTTATGCTACGGTCTCAGTCTTTTTCTCTTCAGCCTTTTTGATGGCCCGCGTTTCGTGAGGCGCTTCGTCTGCAAAAATTGGTTCTGTTGGGTGGAAAAATTCTAGAGCGCGTTCGGCGATGTCGATGGGGTACGTGCCGGTAAAGCATGACGTATTAAAATTAGATTCAGGAAGGCCTGTAGCTTCGAGCATGCCGTTTACTGAAAGAAAATGTAGAGATGTTGCACCCAAATATTCGCGCATTTCTTCGACGCTTCGGTTGAATGCCAGAAGGTCTTTTTGGTTAGGAATGTCTATGCCGTAAAAATCGGGGAAACGTATTGGGGCTGAGCTTACCAGAAAATGCACTTCTTTTGCGCCTGCTTCGAAGAGCATCTTTACTACTTCACGCGAAGTGGTGCCTCGCACTATAGAGTCGTCCATCACTGCCACGCGCTTACCTTTAATAACTTCGGGAAGAGGCATAAGCTTCATTTTGACGCCCTGCGCCCTCATTTTCTGGTCTGGGTTTATGAATGTACGCTGAATGTAACGGTTTTTTTGCAGGCCCATTTCGTAAGGCACACCCGACTGCTGCGAAAAGCCTATGGCCATTGGCTGCGAAGTTTCAGGAACTGGTACCACAACGTCGACCTCAATTGCCGCCTCGCTCCATTCTTTCGCCAATTGCCGACCGAAATTCTTGCGCACATCATAAATTAATTTACCCAGCATGACGCTGTCGTGCCGGGCAAAATATATAAATTCAAAGATGTCGAGCTTCTGATTAGGCTCGGCAAGCTTTTCAGACCGCAAGCCATTTTCGTCGATGACCACCATTTCGCCAGGCGCCACTTCTCGTATAAGCTCAGCGCCCATTGGCCCAAAAGCGCAGGTTTCTGAAGAAAAAATATAGCCCCCGTTCAGTTTTGCCAGTGAGAGGGGGCGTATACCATGCGAGTCGCGTATCGCTATTATGGTGTCTTTTGTTGAGATGAGGGCAGAGAATGCTCCGGTGAATAGCGGGTATGCTTTTTTAACCGCCGTTTCAAAACTGTCGTTTTGCTTCATATGCCAATGGATGGCCATTTTCATCAAACAAGAATCGGAATGATTTTCGGCGCTGATTCCTTTAGATGTAAGAAACTGTTTCAGAAGGTCGACGCTTGGCAGGTTGCCATTATGCACGAGCGCAATTGAATTGTCGGATGAAATAAATGGCTGTGCATGCTCAACCGTTGAATTCTTACATGTAGAATATCGGTTATGACCGATTGAAATGTGACCTTTAAGACTTTCAATAATTTCTTCGGTGAATACCTGCGACACGAGCCCCATGTCTTTATGCAATTTAATTGTAGTGCCGTCGCTCACCGCCATACCCGCACTTTCTTGGCCGCGATGCTGCAATGCGAAGAGCCCGAAAAATGTCAGACGACTGACGTCCATGTCTTTTCCGTATACTCCAAATACCGCGCATTTTTCTCCGAGCTTGTCGTCCTGCGTGTCGTCAAAATTATTGTCCCGATTATCGTCTTGGGTATTACCTGCTGTGTCGTTGAATTTATTACCGGTTTTATCCTGTAAATACATTTGTAGGTAAAGAAATGAAGAATAAGAAGCAGCTCTTATTTATACTTTTATGATAGCACCGATGACTGGCAAATAAATACCCCTATTAGGCCAAAAGTGGATATCCCCTCATTGCCTGCCAGCCGTTTAATGTGTTCTATTAATTAGCCGCCCCTTCTACCCCTTCCGTATATTGAAAATCTGTCATATTCTTGTTTCCTTTATCGTAGCGCACCGTTGCGGTAATTTTCTTGCCTGAAGTGACAAGCGGCAGCCACACCCTGTCGCCTGGCCACATCTTTTCAAACGGTACTGCGTTTAACGGAAATCTCTGAGGAGCGCCCATTTCTTCAGATTCTTTCGGCTCGCCTTTCCAGTTCTTAACAAAATAAATATGGCACTTGAACATATGCTCATCGACTTCGAAGAAATCGATGACGCCGACTTTTTCTAAATTCTGTTCTTCAATTTCAATGCCTGCCTCTTCATAAATTTCACGAATCGCGCCAACTTCCGGCGTCTCCCCTTCCTCTATTTTTCCGCCATAACCATTGAGCCAGCCGGCACCGAAACGCTTGAGCTTCTCTGCCAAAAGAATGCTTTCGCCGTCTATGAGGAAGCATATTGTCGAGAGTCTCATTTATATAAGTAAAGCATCAAAACTACAGGTTGCCTAGCTGGGTAAGAAATTACTAAAAATGGTTACGCGCCGGGCCCAAATGTGAGCCCGGCGCGTTTTATTGTTGTGATATTGCCTATTACCTCGCGACTACATCCAAGCTGTAGTAAGCTAGTGCCCGAAAAACAGGCGGCCGATGGCATCAGGAATCATGAGAAGTGCGATCCCGTTATTCTCGCACACATCAATGGTCAACTTGTCGTTGACCGAGCCGCTGGTCGTCAGAATAGCCTTTACGCCGGCATCGATGAGCACCTGAGGCCCGTCAGCAAACGGAAAGAAGCTGTCGCTGCAGGCCACAGCACCCTTCACTGAATGCTTCGAGCGTTCAGCGCGGGTAACAGCAAGTTCTGCAGCCGCCCACCTGTCTTGCTGACCGACACCGTTGCCGATGAGCATCCCATTTTTAACGATGGTGATGGTGTTGCTGTTGCTAGTGGCACAAACCGCCCAAGCAAGAAGCATGTCTCGTTCTTGGTCGCGAGTAGCTGCTGGCCTGTAACGGGTGACGTCTGCAGACTTCAGATCAATGACGAAGGTGTAATTCTGCTGACAGAGCACACCCCCTCTAATGTGAGAGAATCGCGGTGAAAAATCGAGGCTGTCTAGCCCGATAGTTTCAAGCGCCTCGTTCACGATGAAGCGGCACTTGCCTGTTTCCTTCCGCTTCAGCAGCTGAATAGCTGGTGCATTGATGTCCGGTACAATGATGGCATCAAGCAGCTTTCCTTTGAGGTTAGCCGCCGTGATTTCATCAAGCGCAAAGTTTGTCATAATGCTGCCACCAAAAATGGCAGTGCTGTCTCCTGCCATCATCTTTTGAAGTGCCTCGCCCGGGCTGTCACCCACCGCCGCGCCGCACGGGTTTCCGTGCTTACAGCCGACAGCAATGTACGGAACATGTTCGTAATTTTTATCGAACACCGCCGCAATGTGGGTGATGGTCTGAAGCAAGCGATCAACATCGCGCCAATTGTTGTAGCTCGGTGCCGCCCCTTCGATAACCTTGAAGCGGTCGAGCGCCAACATGTCTGGCGTGTTGAACGTACAAAGGCTCGCTTCGCCCTGATGGCCGTTCTCGGCTTTGAAGTCGAGTATGTGACTTGCCCTCGCAAAACCTGCCTTGATTGTTTCAAATAGTTGTTTCGTGTCCATGTCGTGGTTTCTCCTTGTATTTGGTTGATGTTGAGTCTCTGTTTAGGCCTATTCAAAGATCGAGTTTTCCCAACCTAGCCTGCGCCAATAGTGCCTTTTTCGACTGAAGTAGTCAAATACGAATTATTTAAATAAAAATCCCGGACCATCAACGTTTTACAACGTGAGGCCCGGGAGGCTGATTTATACTTTCATAACAGAGAGGCCCAGCCAGCGTTCTCACTATCATGTCTCTACCGTTGTAGCTCGGTTCAGTCGAAGACAACCACCCCAATCGCTTTTAGGCGACGCCGACACTATTTGCCAAAATGGCATTGTGCCATGCGTCTATTCCACTGCCAAGTAAATTGGGGCATCATCCAGTAAGCCCTTTATTCCTAGGCCAGCCCTATTGTCACGATGTATCCCAACCTCTTAGCCGGTCTTTACGCCCGGGCTTTTGGCCCACAATTTATTCTGCATGAGGACTGTTCCCCGAGGTTCCGCGTTAGTGTGAATACCCTTACTCTTGCGGATAGAGAGGATATAACTTGTTATAGCATAAAAACTAAGTTCTAGGGCTAGTCTTCTTCCACTGCCGAAGCTCTCCCGCCATTCTTTCCATTCTGTCGGCGCGGCGTATGTATTTGGCATTTTTTACAGGAAAGATGGAAACGTGCCGCGAGTCGTCGAGGGCCTGCACTATGTCATACAAATCTTCTTCAGCGGTAAGCCACCAACCCTTTTGCCTTTTTTCTTTTACAGCGCTCCTACCTTTTTTATCCTTCACAATCTTCCAAACTCCATAATTCGTCAGATCAAACGGTAGCGAAAAACTGCGCAGAACTTTGTTGCCTTTTTTGTCTACAAAATATTCATGAAAATATGAAAGTGCCAGCTCGCGTAAAGTTTTGTAGACAGGGTCACGAAAACGCAATGTGGCGTGATTGGTTTTGCTGATGGCACCCCAATAGCCGTTAATTTTATACAGCGCTACCACGTGGTCTTCGGCCAACTTGCCGCCTATAGGCTTTATTTTAAGGTCCATAAGAAGCGGCTTTTCGCCGTTAAGCAATAAGGCCGCCGCGGCAAACAGCGCCCCTTCCATGCAATGCATTTTTTTCGCGCGCATCACCCTTCGCGGCGACATGTACGTTTCGCCTTTCTTTTCGTAATTAACTGGCAGCCGGTCGAGATAGTCTTGAATTTTTATTGGCGTCGAAAGCTTTTTAAATAAAGCCACCTCTTTTTCTGATAGATTAAATAGCACTTGATGTTTTCTTATATTAAATCAAATTTAATCGAAAATCGTCAGCAAATAATCGTTAATAGTACGCTGATCGTAATCGTAAAAATATTTACCTTCGCGGTGAAGCCGTGAGGCGAGGTCGACGCCAACATAACGCCAATGCCACGGCTCGTACTTATAATACGTATTGCTTTGCGGGTATGAAAGAATGAAGCCGTATTCATGTGCATGCTCTTTGAGCCATGCAAATTCGGCTGTGCCGTCGAATGCGTCAAAGGTTGCCCCAAGCAGGGGTGTAGTGAGGTCTACTGTTGTTCCGAGTTGATGCTCAGAATAACCCTGGTCGGCCGAAAAAGAGTTGGCAGTACCGGCACCGTATGTAACCTTATAGTTCTGTTTCAACGCCGTCTGAGTGCCGAAAGAGCGGTATGATGAAGCCACGAGAATATTCTTACCTGCCGATCTTGCTGCATCTATCATTTTTACTAGATGAGGCAAAACCTGCGCGTGAATTTGATAGCTGCGGGCTTTATCGTACACATATTGAGGTTCAATTACTGAAAGACTTGCCGGTACATAGTGCTCATTCAAAAAATATACCTTAGAATACTTTTGAAGAAGTTGGGGGTCGGTCTTGCTCAGCTTATCTATGGAACTTACCGTAGCCGATACTTTATTAATCTGATCAAGCACCGCACTGTTATCTAGCTGGTTAGAATCTAGTTTCTGAACAAAATTCTGATCTTGGTTCGCCAATGTAGAGATACTGTCATTTAAAATACTTATACTGGTATTCATAGACGCCAACGCCCCAGCGGTTTCGGCAAACTGCTTCTGTATGCCCGCATTGCGGTATTCAACATAGCCGATAATGCCGGCGGCAACTGCAACAATGGCAACAACAAGTATGATAAATGGCGCTCCAATTTTTGTTTTCATGGGTTTATTCTACCACGACCTAGCTGGACTATCTTACCCCGCCTGCGACTTCGTATTTAATATTCGCTCTGTCTTTATCACGAAACTGTATAAGCTGATTTTTGAGCCATGTACGACCGAGGGCTGTTAAGACAATATCTGGTTTATCGTCTGTGCCGTTATTTTCCCAAAGAACCTTTCCATTTCGAGGCGGTAGCATACGATTCAACGCCTTAACATATATAGCTTTACCGTACCCCCAATTATTAAGGAAGCCGTTAATCTGTTCCTGAATTCGTCCGGCGATTTCATCAAACTTCTCTAAACTTTCCTCGGTTCCATTCGTAATAGCCACAGTGTCTCGAGGCTTGTATCCACCCTTGTTCCATTCACGCCACATATTAGCAAGAGGCCTGCCTGAAATATATTCGCCTAGCGCTCGTGCAGGGTCTGTATCTATCCATGCCTTATTCACGAAACCTATAGGATAACTCTTTAATTTTTCTACATCGGTGGTGTCTTCGTTGTTGAAGCCAAGACGTGCATGCCTGATTCGCTGACCGAGATCTACGTCAGCTCCGGCACCAGTACCGCTATCAAAGCCGCCTACTGCTGCATACATGCTCGCCTTGCAGGTAAAGTTTGCTCCTGAAGACTCAATATTCTTTTCATTCATGCTTTTCGCATTCCTTTTCATCATGTTCAAATACTGCATGACTCGCATGCTGGCATGATAACCAGGGTACTTAACAAATTCTTCTGAACCCCATTCAATTTTACCGAAGAATGCGTCTTTTTCAGGGTTCTCTTTCTCTGCTTCAAGAAGGTGCTTGAGATAGTCTCCTGACATACCCTGGGCATCGGCGTCATTACTGGCAAGATACATTTCTTGTTTGGTGCCGCTGTTTTCTATCATGCGAAGCGCGGTATCAAAAAGATGCTTCTGTACAGAACCTGAAAGAAGGCCGCTCTTTTGTGCGATAAATTCGGTAGACCATTCTTTCTTGAAGTAACCAAGGCGAAGCTCAGGAAAATCTTTCTGAGCACGCTCAACCTCGGCAAGAGTCTTTTTGCAAAGTTCACTGTCTTTTTCGTGCTCTCTCCAGTTAATATTCAGAAGCACTGCAGTTTCTTCTAACGTTCCTTTATCTTTCTGTGCCGCATACAAAGAAAGAGTGTGATAAATATTTTCAGATTCTGAAGGACCATGCACCGGCATGCACACGATCATTTTTGTCTTCGGAGTAATAATGCTCTGCAAATTGCCGTCTGCAATTCTATCGTCAATTTCTTTTACATATTCCTTTCCGAGACTTCCATCTTTTTCTTGTCTTTCAAGATATTTTTTAAGTTCAGCGGTCTGATTTAGTTTTGCTTTCGGATTATTTCTGAGAGAGTCAGAGAACTTGCTTTCCCATTCTTTAATTCTTTCCTTGCTGGCCCTTAAGTTGTAATACACCACCGGTGGAACCTGCTCTTTAGTAAGGCGCTCAAGCGGGCTTCTAGGCACGAAGAACGGTATTGGAATTGGCCAATCATGGCCTTCAGGCTCAGGCACAAACTGCTTTTCAAGTATAGGTTTTACGATAACGTCTGGATCAGGCACGTCAGGAACCGGCACAATTTCAGGTTCAGGCTGAGTGTAAACTAAGTCGGTTACAACTTTTGCTCTAAGCAATTCTCTTACGCCTTCAACTGTGACGGTATCTTTTATTTTAGCAATATCTTTACCTTCGTCGGTAGCGCAAACAATTGCTTCTTTAATACCCTCTTTCTCTCCCATAATTGCCGCCGCTTCAGTAAAGCGCGGGCGTGAAATTACATGACCTTTATCATCAAACTGGAACATCTTTCCTATATGGCTCTCTGGGTCTATTGCTACCGTTCCATCTTTTTCAAACACTAAATGGCCAGGCGTGAATTGAGTAGATTCTGAAGCAGAAACCCAAAGCTCCATTTTGCCTTCTCTCACCATTGTTCTCGGGTCGATATGCCTACCGTTTAACATTGAACCCTTTTGGCTCATGTTTTGTATTGATATATGAATTTTGCCGTCGGCGCCGAGTTCTGGGTCTCGCAAACGAAGTTCGTTCAAGTCTGGCTTCTTTGTAGCATTGTCTGCCCAGCCCAAGCGGTGAATACGGTTAAATTCATTGTCGTGTGCGGCCGTGTACTCTTCTGCCGAAAGTTCTTTAACTTGCGTTGTAGAGTAATTTTCAGCGGAAGTAATATCTTCAACATGTGTGCCGACTTTAATACCTGCTGCGTCGAGCTTTTGGATTGAGTCTGGTTTAAGGGTCCATGTGCCTGGGTGCGCAACTGTTCCGCGATCAATTTCAATGCCTGTCGCCACAACTTTGCCATCAACCAAAAGACCGTTTGCATCATAGTGACCACCGGCATAAATGTTGTATGAATCTGGGCTATTGCCCGGAACTACATGGAAACCTTCAGGTACATTCAATACACTCTGAACTGTAGAGGTTATTTCGTGCGGAACGCCGCCTACTATAATTGTGCTTGTCGCCTCTGGGCCTGAAACTGCAACTGTTTCAACTGGCGTCTGAGGCCCGTAATCTAATAAGCCGTTTATTTTCGTTTGAGCGTATGACCCACCACCGCCGGCTACCCCAGGGCCGCCGGTTGAACCTGCAATTTCTGCACCAGAACCTGTTCCTCCAGACGTAAGCATGCCGGAGCCGGAACCGCTTCCTGTAAGTACAATTCCTGATGAATGCGCTACAGGATGGCCACGAACTTGGGCATTACCTGAACCACCATAACCAGTAACATGCTGCACACCATGAACTGCTTCGTGGAAAATAAGACCGGCAACGCTCGCAACGGCCATTCCTTTAACAAATGCTCCCTTCACTCTGCGTTTTCGAAGTGATTCAAATGCCGCGTCACGCGCATTAATGCCTTCGTTTAAGACATTATCGGCTCCAGGTTCTGCGCCTTCAGCTGCCGAAGTGCCTTCGTACAAAATTCTTACCGCTGCAGCAGTCTGACATGATAGAAAGGCATCAAACGAACCAAATTTTTCTTCTAAACCGAGGCTGGTGTAAGCTTCTCGGGCTTTAGCCTTGGCCACCGCTCTCTCTATGTCGAGCTCTGTTCGTTCCGCCTCAAACTCGCGTTCGTTGGTGTATGACAAAAGATCTATTTTCTTTATATCTGAAATTTCTACGCGGGCATCGATGCTCGCAACAAAACTTATCATGTCTACAACCTGCTCTTCGGTAAGACCTTCAGCGCCTTCACCGGCTTTATTCATATCTCGAATATTATCTATTGCATGTCGCGTCGAAAGCATCGAATATGTTGTCTCGTTTATTTCCTTTCGTCGCGGAGATTCCGCTTCATTAAACTTTCTTCCCGAAGCCGTTGCTCTGGCGTGTTCTGCCCTGTCGCGCTTAATGGCCTGAGATTCACGCACCCCGGCTAGTGCACCGCCGGCAAGAAGACCGCCGCCAAACCAGCCTACTGTAGCGCGAAGCGACCACCTTGAAAGTGTTTGTGTAGCAGAAGCGGCGGCGCATACCGCTCCGGCAATAGTAGTTTCATTCACGAAGCGGCCTATCGGCGACTTAGCCATCTTTTCTATCATCTGGTCGCGCCAGGTGTATGCTTCTTCAGTTCGGGCTCCAGTAACGGCCTTGCCAAATGTAAGTTCAAAATTAAGATCGAGGTCGGCAAGGGCCGTTCCGTGCTCAACCTGCCCGCGAATTTCACGCGCGTATTCTTTTATGTTGTCGGCAATGTTCAAAGGTTCGAAACCTTTGCCGTCTGCTGAAGCAGCGAACAAATTCGCATATACACGATTTATAGCTTCAGTAAGGTTTCCTTCTGCTAGTTCAACATTAGGATTCGACGCATAACCGATGACTGCCAACTTTATTGCATTTTCAGCAGCAGTTCTTTGTTCGGCGCTCACTGCATCAATATTGTCTTTCCATTCTCCGGCTGCTTCGTGAACAAGGTCAGGCGTCTCGTGAAGAAACCTCTGCAATATTGCATTCTTAATATGCTTATCACCCTCGGCAGCAGTATCGGCTTCGCCTAATACGCTACCTACCTCATTAAGCTTGTCTCGAACCTTTTGCATTTCTTTCGTACGATAGTATTCAGACATCCAGTTGTGCGTCCAGATTTTCTTAAAGAATCCGCTGACGCCGCGAAGCTCGCTTTTATTTCGATTCATACGCTCAGCCGCTTCTTCACGGCTGCGCTTTTCGACGAGGTCGGTCTTTACGATACCGAGCTTCTTCGGACCTTTCGGTTTAGGTGCTTCCTCATCATCCACAGGTTTAGGTTCTGGGCCAAGAATTGGGCCAAGCTCTTCATCGTCGTCTTTTGGCTTCGGCTCAGGGCCAAGCACTGGGCCGAGCTTTTCTTCTTCCTCTTTTTCCCTGGCCAACCTTGCAAGCATCTCGGCAAGAGTTTCAGGGCCGTGTTCTTTGTCTTCAACTGAATCTGCAGAACCTTTTTTTGCGTCCTTTTTCGATTCGTCGTCTCCTCCGCCACCATCTGCGTCTTCTATATCTAAACCTTTAATTTTACGTATCCGGTTCTCAAGATCATGTATTTCAGCTTCAAGCTGAACAACCTCGTCGTTCGCGAGCTGCATGTAGTCTTTCGAATATTTATAGTGGGTGGAAAGCGTACCCTTACCCTTTGCCTTTTCCAGCTCGTTTATGCGCGCCTTTCTCTTTTCTATTTCATCCTGAAAAGCGCTTACGGCCTCGGCGTCTTCTTCCTCTTTTTCTTTTGATTTAATGCCGCGTTCCAATTCCCTTATTTTCTCTTCCAATGCCACAACCTCGTCGTTCGCGAGCTGCATGTAGTCGGTGCTGTAACGATAGTGCGAAGAAAGCGTGCCGTCGCGCTTTGCGTCTTCAAGCTCGTTTATACGGTCTTTATATTTTTGTATGGCTGCCTTTATCTCTTCCAAAGAAAAAGCTTCAGACAATGCTTCTGCCGAAGCAGCTTCCAGCTCTGGTTTATGATGCGTGCGGTGATGTCTTTCTTTCATGTATCGTATTATTTACCTAGATAGACGCTTTGAAATTCGGCCATGTCTGCGGCAACCAAGCTCTGAAGGTTAGGCACTTTTTCGAGGCAGAACTTCTGAACCTCTTCGTCTGAAGCCTTTGAGGCTACGAGTTTTTCAAATTCAGCATGCACACTTTCGGGTATGTTCGATGCAATAATTGCATGGATGCGGTTTTCAATGCGAGTGGTGAGGTCATTTTTCATTTCAGCAAGAACACTTTCATCTAAATATGAGAGCCCTTTAGCTTCTATCAAACTATCTACAAACGTTGGAATGTCGTATTTCATTTTGTATTAAAGGAATGTTTTTAAGCGCGTCAATTTTGCCCTTATATTCTAACCCGTAGACTTCCACCACACAACAGCGTTATCCCTTTTATATGACTATATATATGTATATTGGCAGCATACTACCCGAATATCACCAGCCAAAATACAATAGCCGCCGCAATGCGGTATATGCCGAAAGGGATGAAATCGTATTTTTTTATGAAGCCAAGTAGGAACTTGATGCTGAGCGCGGCCACTATGAATGAGACAATAAAGCCGACCACCAGCGGCATAAAATTGCCGGCGGCAAAAACGTCTGGGTTTTTGATTATGTCGAGACCGCTTGCGGCAAGCATAACTGGCACTGCCAGCAGAAATGAAAATTCAACAATTGTTTTTCTTGAAAGACCAAGCGCCAAGCCACCCACTATTGTGGCCGCCGAACGCGACACACCCGGAATGATAGCTACAGATTGGCATAAACCGACAATAAATGACTGTTTATATGAAATTGCGGCTATCCCATCATTCACAATTTCATCTTTGGCATCGATACCGGCGTTTGCACTGACATTCGCGCCGCCATTTGCACTTAAGTTTATGCTGTCATTTGCATTTTTCGCCGGCCTTTTATACCAAAGCTCGAATACAATAAGTGCGATGCCTCCAAGAAGCATGGCCCATAATACCACCGCTTGATTACCTAGAAGATACGTTTTTACCAGCTTATACAACGCCAATCCAATTATGCCAGTAGGAATAAAAGCGACGGCGACCTTTTTTAAAACGGAAATATTAAACAGCTGTTTTCTGTAAAGAACAACGACTGCCAATATCGCTCCGAGCTGAATAATGATTTCAAAACTTTTTACGAATTCAGAGTTGCCGACATTTAGAAGTTGACCGGCCAGGATAAGATGCCCCGTTGAGGATATCGGCAAAAATTCTGTTATTCCTTCAATAATGCCGAATATCAGGCTGTTTAACAGTGTCATATTGCGTATTTATATATTGTTGAAATACTTGGCGAACGAACCGACTAGAGGAAGTTCTTTCTGTTTTTTCTTCGCTACATTAATAATACCGATTATAACCAGTATAAACACCAAAATATTCAGCAACCCGATGAGCGGGCGAAGTTCCCAAAAAATATTATTGAGAGCCCAAATAATGACATTGATAGAAATTAGTACAAGACCCTGCTTGATATGAAATTTTACGAACGGATCATTTTTGGCAAAAGCGTATGGTATGACAATGAAGACGCTTAAGTAAGCCAAAATACCCATCAGTATCTGCCTACCGTTTCCTTTACCGTTTACAGTTTTTTGGAGGGAAGCATTGTGAGCATGGTGTTCTTGGTGAGTTGCGTGACCTGTATGCTCTACGTTATCTGCCTGATCTGCCTGCTCTGGGTGAGGTGTTTGATGATTTTCCATGATTTTATAGTTATATGCTTATAGCCTGAATTATAACAGATATTCCTCAAAGCCAACTAATCGCGAAAATGAAAGCCTAGCCATATGCCGGCAAAACCGCCTGCGGCTGTAAGCAAAACTGAAGCAACCGAAAACATGTTATCTCCCCATAATGTAGGAATGTAGCCGCCGATTGCAGAACCTACCGCCATGCATATCCATATAAGAGATTTGGAATTCATAAAAACTATGTGCGCATATTATAGCCCAAATATGCCGGCACTGGCCAGCCTATTCAGGCCGCAATATATAGTCGCTTCAGTAAGAGGAATGTCGGCCGGCCGTCTTAATACATGTACTAATCAATAAAAAAATATCCATGCTGCTACCACTAATATCAGGGCTTATCATAGGAGCATTGTCGGTCATATTCGCGATGCAAAACATCTTCCCCGTCACGGTGACCTTTCTGACCTGGCAAATAACGTCATCGTTAGCGGTGCTAATCACTCTGGCAGGTATTACAGGAATAGCCGTAAGTATTCTGCTGTCGTTGCCAGAAGTTATGAAAAATTCATTTACACTTTCAGAATTAAGGAAATCAAGAGATATTGACCAGAAGCGAAAACCTCTGGACAACATCAACTAATTCTTTTCCCTAATTCTCTGCGATTTCATCGATAATGCTTTCGATCGCAAGGTTGACATCGCAAGAGTTTTCAACC
>OFQY01000460.1_pt1 | contig 16385 bp, 20 predicted proteins | sample 1542991 | NCBI WGS metagenome assembly OFQY01 (sample SAMN07774224, study PRJEB24372) | wastewater metagenome | isolation source: Exp Tend VB 10WW | collected 2016-02 | reverse complement strand
TCTACTCAAGAATTCCTCTCCAAACGAGTTGAGTTCTGTTAAGCTCATAGTTGCTCGGAATCATTTTCGTCAAGCGAGCTGGCACCCGCTCCGTAAACGATTCGTTTACCCTCTTTTTGTGGTTCGGGTGACTTGGTTTTATTACCCTTTTCGTCTTCTTTTTCCTGCTTTTCGTTGAGAGAAAAATGATTTTCTATCCAGGAAATTGCAGCGTCTAAACCAAGGCGACTTCGATTTAATGATGCGACAAAAACAGCTTCTTGAAGACTAAATGCTTCAACTAAATTTAAGGCTTCTACAACAACATTTGTGTGAGCCAAATGTTCTGAAAGATAGTCTGCAATTTCATCTGGGCTCATATTGATAATTGCTTGCTCAATTATCATTTCTTGTTGTGATTGTTGTTGTTCTGCAATTTCTGCTTGCTTTTGTTGCTCCACCAAAATTTGAACTTGTTCTGATGTTAACTCTACTACTTTGACTTCTTTTGCCATGACAAGCTTGTTATACAAGCACGTTGGAGTTAATCAAAATTCTTTCAATGGCGGCAGTTAAATTTGCGGCTTCTAGTTGGTGGCTGATGTTTAATGGGCTTATAGATACAACTTCATCTGCATTGTCAATGATGCTATTTGGAATCCCCTTAGAATCTCCAATGTAAAATGAAACTCTCGGCTTGTCAAGCATAGCTTTAAGTTTTGATTCGCTTATCGGAGCGCCCGTGGAACTTATCACAACTTTATATCCGCTGTTGGCGGGTTCTTGCGGAGTCAATTCCATTCTTCGCATTCGACAAATGCTTTTAACATTTTGAGATACGTAATTAGTGTATCGTCCGCCCCAACCACGATGAATCAAATATATCACGCCATATTATAGCACGTTTTAAACAAGTGGAAGGATTTTTACAACTCTGAGAGGAGCGGCAAGTGACCCGATGCTAAAACGAATATAGTAGCGATGTGGATGAACCATCATTCCAGGTGGATATGCGGTGCCAGCCAAAATAGCCGCTTCATAAACAGTCATAGGGTCTGTGGCAATTTTTTGTGGTGCCCAGTTTGTTGGTGGAGAAAACGTAATTGCACCAGCATATGACATTGTTGAAGCTGTCGCTTGTTGGTCTGAAGTATTGTCAAACACCTGTGGCACAGCCACCCATGTGATTCCATTCCAATATTCCACTGTTGCAGCTATTCCAGCGGCAACATATGCTGATGCATGAGGGTGAATCAAAATCTTTGAAAATGGTTTTTCTGAACCAATATAGAGTTTATCGCTAGAAACATTTAGCGCTACGGTTGAAAGACAATTATTATCCGCACCAAGTCCATATGGATTTAGGTTTTGTTGAACTTCATTTGTGATATTAATAGCGTCACCAGCAGATGGTTGTCTAAGAGCCTGCCATGTTTTATCTGCTTTAACTCCAGTTGAGTCAGTGCTTGCGATAGAAAAATCTTGCAACGGGACATATTCAACGTCAAGTGTGAATTTTCCACCACTTGGGATTGCTCCAGCCATACTCACAGCTAAGCTTAAGCAACCAGAGCGAAGGCTGTCTTGCCAGTTAACACCAGGAGCGGTAAATGTTGCCGTGGCTGTTTGACCTGATGCGGTGCCTGTAGCGCTTCCTTCGGCAAAGCTGTCAGCAAGAGTTGTGTATTCAATAAAATTTAGTAATGAGCTGGCAAGTAAAATTGAACCAGAAAGATTCATAAAGAATTTTTTACCAGCATTTAGCGTGCCTTCCGACACAGTGGTAGCCAATCCGTATCTCATTTCTGTATCAGCAGTATCAGCGTCAGTTGCACGGGTCAATACAAACGCAACACCACCTGTTCCAACTGTTGTAAGAGTATAAATACCGTTTTGGAATTTGCTTGCTTGGTTTTTAACCAAAATTCTTTCATTAATTAGTGGAGCAACACCATCAATTGTTAAAACTCCTGGAGCGGTGGCGGTAAGTGTTGATGTTCCACCATATGTTACTGCTGGTAGAGCGGCAGTTGTAGCTACACGCACGGCAGTCGTTGTAAAGAGTGCGGTTGGGGCTGCTTTATATGCCGCCCCATTATTAAGAATTGTGACTGTTGGGTTGGTGAGGGTTCCAGAGCTAAGGGAAACTTTAACAGATTTAATTGTGGCTACATTAGGAAAATTGCCAACACTTGCGTACAAGATTGTTGATGTGCCGTCCGCAGCAGGAGTTTGCACCGAAGTGGTGTATACTCGATTCTGACGATTGAGAGATGATACTGTGCTCATAGTTTTTCCGCTGTGCCTGTGTGGTTGTTTAGAGATATTTCGGCATCTCACCTGTTTTCAATAATTTCTTCGAGATTGCCGTGATTTTTCCTGTAAATTGCAGTACAATAATAAAAAGCGCTCGGTTTCCTCAATTCTGTTTTCATCTTGTGGTATAGTCTTGTTGTGACAGGAAACGACTCACCGGGTGAAGAACAGAATACAAGACTGATTTACCCGAAACGCAAAGAGGGTGGCGACAACTTCCACTTATAAGGCTTGGGGGCTATGGCGCTCCCTCTTTGCGAAAGGTAAAATATGAGCAAAACACTGACAAATGAAAGACATGTGTGCGTCAGCCATGCGGCAGACCTAGATGGTGTAGCTTCAGCCATCTTACTTACTCACTATATTCAAGCTAAATTTAAAACAACTCCAAAGGTGTTGTTTGCTAATTATGATGATGTTGGAGATGTTTTAGATGAAGCTCTTAAAACCGCAACTCACTTGTGGATTTCAGACCTGTCGATAAGAAATCTTGATTTAGCATCTAAGCTGGCTCATTTTAATTCAGAAACACTTTATTTTTTTGACCATCACGCTGATACTACTCAATTTGTTGAAGAAATTCAAAATATAGCAACTGTGTGTTTTGATTCAAGCGGCAACTTTTGTGCCGCTGATTTAATTTGGGGATATATTTCTTCTGAGAATCTTCAGTCTAAGGAAGCTCTAGAGTATTTGACACAGGCAACTCGCTCAAGAGACCTTTGGATTAACAACGTACCAGAAGGAGCAAGCCTTTCAGCCGCTATCGCTATGCTTGGACCTGAGAAGGTTTATCAACATTTGATGGAAGGAATGCACCGAGTGCGACGAGACAACTTCTCAGACTTAATGGAATTTTGCGTTCATGTCGCTGAAGATAGGATTAATAATGCAAAAAACCTAGCGCAAGCTTCGATGATTAAGTATTTTTACACACCGGACAGTCCTAAATCATGCGCTGCTGGTCTTTCTGTTGTCACTGCGTTTACAACAGGATGTCAAAGCGAAGTTGGAAATATGTTTTTAACGGAAATCCCAAGAGCAATGGTCGGTTTGATTAATTTGGAGACTCTTACGCTTTCATTTAGAACCACCAAGGATGTCATAGGTCAATTGGGATTCGGAGTTAACTCAATAGCTCAAACGATTGACGGTGGCGGCGGACACCTTTATGCCGCTGGCGCTCCCCTGTCCAAAGAAATCTTAATGCAGGGACCGAGAGCATTGTTAGAATTAATGCTGACTGTTGTTGATAGTATGGCATTTGAAAAAGAAGGTATAAAAGCACGATGAAAGTAACACACGCACCAATAGTTCCATCAGAAGCTGCAAAAGCAGCTAATCGCCCATGTTTTACGCCAGAGTTGCTTGCTGCAAGTGGCGCAAGATACTCTCGAAACAACTCTGGAATAGAAGAAATTTATTCTAACATTGATTTCAACAATTTGGATAAATCAGTCGATGGTATTTTCAAAATGGTGGATTATGGACACCAGTCTATTGCTGATATGGCACCAGTAGCAATGTTCATGGATGATATTTCAATTTATCTAGCTTATCATTTGTGGAGCATGTGCGCAGTTGTTGGTGGACAAGAATCATCAACACGCTATATCAAAATTGACATTGAAGGAGTTGTAAATCCAGATGAACTTGGCATTCCAGAAAATCTCCAAGCTACTTGGAAGCAAAATGTGTTGGACGGTTTTGCCAAATACCAACAAGCTGTTGATTTTTGGGACGGATTGGGTAAAGCAGACCCTAAAATCATGCGCATTTCTGAGAAAGTCTTAGAAGACACAAGCGAAAAGGGGCAAAAAGTCATTGACAGAATGCGCAGAAATTATGTTTTTGACAGAGCAAGATATTTTCTTCCAATCGGAGCTGCCACTAATGTAATGATGGTGATGCCAGCTAGAGAGTGGGTAAAGTTGATTAACGACCTTCTTTCCAGTTCTTTGTTAGAATTTAACACTCTTGGAAATTTAATCCGAGATGAGCTTACGTTAGTTACACCAAGACTTGTGAAGCATGCTGTTGCAACAGACTCAACTAAAAACGTTCTAGATGATGAATTTGAATGGATTAGAGCTAACATTGATGGTGTGCTAGGTCGCTGTCTCAACGAGGGAGAGCCTTGTTCTATTGCTCCTGTTGCGAATTTGGAAATCAACTATCCAAGCAACCAACGTTCACACTTCTTCTTGCGATTCCCTGAAGATATTGTCGCTGGTTTAAAGCATCGCACAAACAGATATTCTCGATTTGGCTCAGCTTTGAGACGAACAATGGTGAGATTTGGTTGGGATGCCGTGGCAATGGCTGAAATTCGAGACCTTAACAGACACAGAACAGGAGAAAAATACTGTCCGCTTATTCCACTTGGGTTTTATGCTGCTTTAGACCAGATTCCAGAACATATTGATGATTCTGAAATGGTTACATTGGCTGAATGGGGTCTTGCTAGAACCAAGGATGCACGTGAAAATCTTAGAGACGGGGTGCGAACATATATGTACGACACACTCCTTGGCTCTCAGTTCCCGTTTGAGCATTTAACCACTGCGAACCATTTTATTTATGAAGCAGAGTTAAGAACTGGTCTTGGCGCTCACTATCGCTACGCTAAACACTTGAGAGACGTACTTAAAATTTGGTATAGTCATCACCCTGAAACTCAAGGTTTAATTTTTGAAGGTGGCGCAGAACCCGAGTGATTATTTTCCATACAGAGCTATTTTTGCACCATTGGTTGTAAGTATAGCTCTGTATGGTTTAAAAGTATATTCTGGAAGCGATGGAGATACTTGTATCAACACACCATGTTTTGCAATTTTTTGTCTTAATGCAGACATAGTATTCTCGTCGCAATCTCCAGCGATAATGCTTACTGGCGCAACATCATCTATATAATCTGCTGAATCTATAATTGCACTTGTTAATTCATCTCCAGATTTCATCGCAGATTCATGTACAGCCAGTGGCGACATAGCTACAATTTCCTGCAACGCTTGGACTGCTATTTTCAAATCTACTGGCTTTCCATCTAATGCGTCAGCAATGCTCAGTCCAGTAAGTATTTGATTTTGCTTTGGTTCGACAAAGAATTGTTGAGCATCTTCACCCATTCCGTGCAGAATATAGTGGTCTCTTGACAATCCCCATACATTGGACAATTTAGCCACACCTTCTGTTTTTAGCTTACTTCTCACCCAGTCAATATCATTGTTACTTGGACAGTTGTCAGCCCAGCAAAACAATAAATCCCATCCAGTTGCAAACATTAATCCAGCTCTAACACCAATTAACTCTGCGTTTTCTCCCCACTCAATTACCCGCTCTAAGCAAAAAGAGTTGTCGGTGTTAGACATCCATGAAAGTTCTTTTCCTGATGGTTTTTTACCAAGAAAGATATACAATCTGTTTAAATCATATCGTCTTTCCAGCTTTGATGTGGACGTAATTGCATCATTTAAATTTTTGCAAAGTAAAACCAATGTGTCTTGGGCCATATTGGTTTTCTACAGTTTTTTTACTAAAAAGACCTAAAGCAAACACTTCTAGTAAAAATGGAGTATAATACATTTGACAAGCAAAAAAGGAAGCATTTTGAATCACCGGGCAACTAGGTAACAAAGTGACGATAGTGTTTCCGTTGTCAGGGAAAAGAATATCATGAAAAAAATCATCCTAACAGTCGGACTTGCTCTCGCAGCCGCACTCACGTTTGCTCAGAACAACAAGCTTCCAATCGACGCTGGAACTCTGAAGCTAAAGCCTGGTCAGGTTTCTGCTCAATCTAGCTCGTTTACGATGGACGAGCGAGGTATTAACTACCTTTATCTCCACGATGGCAAGGATAACTTCACTGCTATCAGCTACACGATTGCTCCAATTGGTGGAACAAACGGTCGTCTTCGACTTCAAATGCTCGGTGCAGCCGACCCAAATGATATGAGCAAGAAGGCTTATTTGACAATGGGATTGGGTTACAACTTGTTCAGCGCTGCTAGCGGCTTCCGAGTTGACTTGTTCGCAGGTCCAAAGGGCTTCAATGCTGCTGACAATTTCCGATTCCAAAGCGGTCGAAATAGCGTCGTTTTCGGAATTGGTCTTGCCATTCCACTTAAGTAAGCTAAATTCAGTTGGCTCTTAATCCAACTGAATTATGGGGCGAGCCATTTGGCTCGCCCCATTTTTTTCCTCATTTTTACTAGATGTGTGCTACAATGTAGAAGGAGCAACTCATGGCAACCCTACAAAGAGCACTTGAAATCGCAGTATCAGCCCACTCAGGCGTGATTGACAAAAGCGGGTGTCTTTATATTTTTCATCCAATTAGGCTTGTTTTAAAAGCCGAAACTGAAGAAGAAAAAATTCTAGCCGCACTTCACGACGTGGTGGAAGATTGTGAAGACTGGACATTTGACAGACTTCGAGAAGAAGGTTTTAACGACATTATTCTTAATGCTCTGGATAGACTTACTCGCCGTTCAGATGAAACATATGCTGAATTTATCGAAAGGTGTTGTGGTTCAGTGATATCCATAAGGGTTAAATTGCTTGACATAGCAGACAACATGGACATTACAAGACTGCCAACAATGGAAGAAAAAGACCTTGGGCGGATGAAGCGATATCATAAAGCAAGATTAAGATTAATGGAAGCATTGGTAGAGTGGCAGAAAAGAGATTGTGATTAATCTAAGCTGAATGAATGGTATAATATTTGTATGATTTACGCTCTCAGTGACATTCACGGCGACTATAAACAAGCTTTAAAATTGTTACAACAACGTGGTGTTGTAGATATTGATGGCAATTGGGTTGCTGGTGACTCCACTCTTGTTTGCAATGGAGATAGCACAGACCGTGGCAGTGACGGTATAAAAGTTCTGCGCTTAATGCTCAATCTGTCTCACCAAGCAAGAGAAGCTGGCGGTAGAGTTATTCACACTATGGGTAATCATGATGCTTTAATTTTGTGTATGGCATTAGAGCATTTGGCTGGCTTGGTGGATTATGAGCATAGTTATATATTTAATGGAAATGGCGGTAAAAATCACGAAGCAGTATCTTTATCAAGATTACATGAATTAAGGCGATATATTCAATCTTTTCCGTTGATGTGCCGTGTTGACGATATTCTTTTTCAACATGCTGATGGCTTCAATTTGTATAGCAAGATAACCAAAGACGCACAAACGCCAGATGACAAAATTAAAATGGCTAATACATATTGCAAAGACAAAGCATCTACACATTGGGGCGCATGGAACTTGTTTTACGATATCACAGATGAGAGATTTTGGCAAAACAGTGGCGAATTAATGGAAGACTATCTTCAAGCATTTGGTGCAAAAAATGTTGTTCATGGACATACTGGGTTTGTCGGGAGTGAGCCGAAGGTTTATTTAGACGGTATGGCAATTAATATAGATGCGGTCATGAGTGGCGGATATCGAAAAGACGAAGAGCGTGGTTGCGTTCTTGTAATCGACAGTCCGGGTAAAGATATTGTGGTATAATGCGGCAATATGGAAACAAACAAAATTGTTGTCGAGTTTGAGGTGAATAAGTATTCAAATGACGGCTTAATGGAGCTTTTAAGGGCGATAAAATGGTGTGGCACCGCTGGAGCAAGCAGAGAATTACATTACTGGTGCGATGGTGATGGTAACTCTCCAAATATTGCGAAAGTAACTATTGATGGTAAACAAGTTCAATGTAATGCACTTCCTGGCTCGGAAAATTGGAAAAGGTTGATTGATTAATATGCAGCGATATACGATTGTCTTTCAAGTTGATGAATTCGCAAACTCTCCTGAAGAAGCTGGAGTAAAAGGTTATCAAAAAATCAGAGAAATGTTTGATGACTATGGAAACTTTGAGATTGAAGTTGTAGATTCAGAAAACAATGTTCACAAAGCTGTTGTTACGACAGGTCCGAATTTAACAGGGTCTGTGAGTTTTTGATTTCCTCAAACCGCAGACAAGGTAGAATATTAAAGCATGGGAATCATTAAATCAGCTCTAGACACAGACCTCTATAAACTGACAATGCAGCAAGCTGTGCTTCACAACTATCCAAACATTGATGTAAAGTATCGTTTTGCGTGTCGAAGTAAAGGCGTAGACCTTCGCCCGTTTCGACAAGAAATTCAAGAAGAGATTAATGCTCTTGAAGGCGTGGTGTTTACTGGCGATGATTTGCAATACTTGAGCAAACAGCCTTGGACAAAAACAAGCTATATAGATTCTCTCCGCTCCTACCGATTCAATTCTGGTTTTGTCACCCTCAGTGAGAGCAACAGTCAGCTTGGGCTTGAGATTAACGGCAACTGGTATGAAACAATTCCATACGAAGTGCCAATCCTAGCCATTATTGAAGAAGTATACATGCGAAACATGTTTCCGTTCACAACAGAGCGTGAAGCTACTGCAAATCAACTACTTCTAGATAAAATCAATCGTCTCAACAACGCACTGCTTGCTCACGACTGTCCAGGCGCTTGTTCACCTTTCCAGCTTACGGAGATGGGCACTCGACGACGCTATTCTCGAACTTGGCAGGAAACTGTTGTGCGACGATTGGCAGAAAAAATGCCCGATAATTTGATTGGCACAAGCAATGTGTATTTGGCTCGTGAATATGGACTGAAACCCATTGGAACAATGGCGCATGAATGGCTCCAGGCACACCAAGCTCTTGCTCCGTTGCGAGAATTCCAAAAGAAGGCTCTTGAAGTTTGGATGTATGAATTCCGTGGTTGGCTTGGAATCGCTCTTTCAGATGTTATTGGAATGGATGCTTTCCTTGCAGACTTTGACATGTTGCTTTCAAAGGCTTACGACGGCGCACGTCAAGACAGTGGAGACCCGGTTGAATGGGCATATAAGCTGATTGCGCATTACGAAAAGCATTGGATTGATTCACGCACCAAAACTGCTGTGTTTAGTGACGGACTAGATTTTGACAAGTCATTTGCAATCTATGAAGAGTTCTGTGACAAGATGAAGATTTTCTTTGGTATTGGCACATATCTCACAAATGACCTGGGCGCTGATGTGAAGCCACTGTCTATCGTCATTAAGATGACCGAGTGTTGCGGAAACCCAGTGGCAAAGATTAGCGATAGCTCTGGAAAGGAAATGTGCGACAATGATGAATATCTAGCATATCTTCGCCAAATGATTTCGAAGATTACAAAATAATTAATAAGAGAGAATCTTGTATATCAATACTGATATGTTCGATTCTTTCTTTTTTGAACCACGTGCTCCCATGTTGGTTATTGGCTTATACTTCTGCTATGAAGCATGGGCTCAAACCCCAAATAAAGAAGCGTTTGGAATTTGGTTTCGTCAACATTTTGTGCGGAAATGATTGGGATGGTTTGTTAAGTGGCACGTTGGCACGAAACTCGTGTAAAAATGTTTGAAGATTTTACTTCAAACCTAGCATTGCATGAACCAGATAATACAGGACTGTTTAAGTGCCCTGTATGTCTGGAGCTTTTTGCTCCAGAGTATTTAATATCAAGACCAAACAAAAACGCCATAGCTATAGCGCATATAATGCCGAAAAGCTTTCTGAACGCTGGATACACGCTCTGTTGTATTAAATGCGATGGTGGCTTTGGCTCAATCTTGGCATCTTCCGAGCGACTACTAAGGCACAATTTGAGAATCGCCAAGTGGCAACACAAGCCATATTTGTCACGCACCAAACTTCAAATGGAAAGTGGAACTGTAAATGTTTTAACGGAAATTAGTTGGGATATAAACGGAGAGCCAGTTCCAGATTTTCGCTCTACAGACATTCCTTCTAATGTGTGTAGGGATGAAATTGTAGGTCAGTGTTCAACTTTTGTCACACGTGATGAAAACGGGAAGCCAGATGACTTTACTTTGTGGCGCTCTTATTTGTATGAGCGAAAGATTCGTTATGCTAATTTAAACTGGTGGCACAGTTTATATTTGTTTATGTTTCATCATTTCGGATATCAATGGGTATTGGATGACCCAAGGGCAAAACTGATTCGTCAGCAGCTTTTAAATTTAGATGAACATATCATTCCAGAATTTCTTTTAGAGCCTAAAGTGCTACCCGTTGTTGCGCCATATGAAGCGCCGCCGCACGACCACCTGCCAGCACGCCCAGCACTTAGATTCGGTATTGACAAGAGTGACAAGTTGATTGAAAGTGGCTATTTCATTATTTTTCCAAAATTAAACGACAAGATGAATAATATCACTTTGTTTTTACCCTGGGCATTTGATTCTTGCGAAGAAAGACCGACGCCAGTTCAATTTACAGAAAGACTACGATACGGACACTCTGTCATTAAATATAGAATCCCAGATTATATATCTCCAAAAGATGTGGTAAACTATCAAATCGAGGCATCAACCAATGTTTGATTCAATTTTAAACGCAGCTTTTTCTATTATATTTGGACTTTTCCTTATCGCAATGCTTTGGAACGTCATGGGCGACATTATTAAATCTTCTTGGAATTTCTGCTCCAGAAGTAATGAGGAACGATAACTAATGGGATGCTGGAATGAAACTTGTGCATTAAGCGGCTTGCCGATTCGAGAAGACGACGAATGTTACATACTTGAATTCGATGATGTCAGCTTGATAGCATGTTGTGGTATCGAGAGTTTTAATGATTATTTTCGTCATTTGAAAAGTATTGAATTTGGTAAATACGACGAATGCGGAAATATCAAAAGAGTTGGGAAAGCAAAGTATAAACAAGCTCCTGATGGTCGTTGTTTTATTCTAAAGCATTTCTGGGATTTTGCAAGCAAGGACGCAAAAGCTAGAAAAGTTATTAAAGACCAAATTAAAGAATACAAAGAGCGTGTAGATAACATTGATGAATTTCTGAAAGCTTACGGAGATTTGGATTCAGACAAGGGCGAGACGTATGTACCGGGCATTAGCATTTGTGAACTACCCCACCCACGAGGGGTGGGGCTTCAAGTTTCCCACTATAAAAAGGATGCAGAGATGTTTGAAGGATTTATTGCTGTGCTTCTTATGATGTGTGGTCTAAGACGAAATTTCTATACTGCTGGGTATCGTGGTGCCCAAAGTTCATCATATGCTTGGAAAACAATGCTTGACATGAATAAAGAAGCACAATCCTATCTAAAGCGCACCATTTCCTCAAAACCATCCAATAAAGAAGTAAACCATCATGCATAGTAAAGAGTTAGCCGCCCAAGTGTCATTAAATGGCAAAACATTTGTTGTTAAAGTTGTAAACGACAGTCTACTTAAAACAGATGTTGAAGCCATTGTGAACGCTGCAAATTGCGAAATGCGTGGTGGTGGCGGAATTAACGGAGCTATTCAGAAAATGGCTGGACCAAGACTTCTTGAAAGTCTTGAAAAAATTGCCCCCAATGGTTGCCCAACAGGTGAAGTTGTGGTGACAACTGGTTTTGAAACTGGATTTAAACACATTTTCCACACACCTGGCCCAGTTTGGAAGGGTGGTGACGCAGGAGAAGCCGAGTTGTTAAGCAACTCATATTGGAACTGTTTAAATGAAGCCAACACGATGAAACTTAAAAGCATCGGTTTCTGTTCGATTTCCACTGGTATTTACGGTTATCCACTTCAAGATGGTGCAAACATTGCCATGAAAACTCTTGTGGATTATGTTTCAAGCTCAGCAGACGACATCGGAGTGTTTAATCTTAACGAAGTTATTTTTGCGATGTACACCGAGAATGAATACAATGCGTTTATTCAAGCTTTTAACACAATCTTTATTCCTTGGGTTGAATCGAGAGCACCAGTGAGTAAAAATCTTTCGTGGTGGGATAAGATTAAGAATTGGTTTAAGGAGCTGGTTGAAACACCATCTGTTGAGCTAGAACAGTGGAACGACCATGTAGAGCGAGAGCTTCTGCAAAAAAAAGAGAGAGAAGGTAGAAATTAATGAGAAAGTATCACAACAATTGGTTTTATAACGTCGCTCTTCCAATCACCTTGGTTGCCGCTGTTTTCGGGTGTGTTGTGGCATTCCTTGTCACAAATCAAATTTTCTTCGTGGTTGTTTTGCTTGTGCTTTGTGTGTGCTTTAAATCTATTCATCACGGGTTGGAAAATCTTTCTTTGCAACAGCGCAAAGACTACGGATTAATTGGCAAAGATGGTCAGTATTATCCCGGAAGTCTTAGTAATCTTAGTGAAAAAGAAATTGAAAACATCCGTTCGGAGATATCGTAATGGAAAGAATTCATTGTAACAAATGTGGCAAAAGTGTATCTAGTGAAGTTCCAGATGATACAATTGTGAGAGCCTGGGTGGAATGCCCCGAATGTGTTAAATTGCCGCAATACGAATCTCAACTGTTTAACAGAAACGACGGTGGTGTTGAGCTTATTCCAGAATCTTTCCATCCTATGACTTGCGGCGGCAATCGTAGTGACGAAGCTCATGTAGCGTACCAAAAAGAACATGGCGGTGATTTTGGCGAGCTAGTTTCTACACCCAACGGTTTAATGTGTCCCGTTCCCGGTTGCGGATATAAGCAAAACTGGATAGATGACAACGAAGCTGAATTAATAAGTTGGATTCGCAATGTTCCACACACCAAAATTGTACCACTCGTTCAAAAACTCATTGAAATGCTTGTTGACCAAGAAATGATTGGTGTCAGAGAAGATGGCGTACCATATCATGCTCACACTGGCGATTTTTTAATATAGTGATTAGTTAAATAGAAGAAACGGAGAAGGTATCGACATAATGACTAAATAATAAGTCATTATGTCGATAAATATTTCAGACGTTAATGTTTCTTATTTTTTGGGCTTGCTAATTACGGATGGCTCAATCTATATTAATCGTAAAAATCAAAACAAAGGTAAAATTACGATTGAATTAAAGTATGATGATAAATTCACGTTAGAAAACATGGTGAACCTTTTCCCGTTTCAATCATCTCTTTACACCCGTGTTCGTTCCACAAATTTTAGCAACAATTGTAAAACCATCACATGGAATTGCTCCCGGAAAGAAATGAGAGATTGGTTGATGTCTATTAACATACCTTTTGGGAAAAAATCTCAAACAATTAAATATGTACAGGGTGCGTCTAAAGAACATTTCTGGCGAGGCGTGGTAGATGGTGATGGTTCTCTTGGTTTTACCAAAGACGGTTTGCCCTTTATTTCTCTTGTAACCGCCAGTGAACAACTGCGGAACGATTATCTAGAATATATTCATTCTATTACTGGAAAAAAATTTAATCCACAAAGAAATGTTCGTGACGGGGTTTATAATATTTTAATTTTCAAAGAAAACGCAGTTTTGGTAGCTGAAAATCTATATCCAGACGGAGAATATAACTTTATTCCAAGAAAAAAACAAATGGCAAATAAAATAAAAGAGTGGAAAAGACCAGATACCATGAGAAGCTCTTTAAACGTTCAGAAATGGAATGAGAGCCATGATAAAATTGTGTTAGAAAACACATGCGCAGCAGCTATGAAATTATTAAATCGAAGCAAGGCAAGCGTTTTATGCAGAAAGCGAAGATTAAAAGCATTAAAATCCTCAAATCAATCTGATGTGTTGGTATACACTCATGAGTGAAAAGTTAACTATTATAGGCGACCACGACGAAAACACGATTCTTCAAATGGAAGTTGCAGCCAGCGACCATCGAGTTCATCATGCAGTGTTGTGTGCAGATGGGCATAAGGGTTATCAAGTCGCAATCGGGGGTGTTTTAATTTCAAAGGAACATTTTGCGCCCGCGACTGTGGGTTTTGACATCGCTTGTGGCATGAAAGCTGTTAAGCTTAATGCAAAAGTAGATGATGTTAAAAAAGATATCAGCCGAATTATGGATGATGTTGCGTCGAGAATTTCGTTTGGAATCGGTCGTTCCAACAACACAACAGTTGACCATGAGTTGTTTGATGACGAGTCTTGGAAGATGCCAGTGTTTAATGGACTAAAAGATGCCGCAAGAACACAACTCGGAACGGTTGGTGGCGGAAATCATTTTGCTATTTTAACTGTTGATGAAGATGAAAATGTTTGGGCCGCTTGTCATTTTGGCTCTCGTGGGCTTGGACATAAAACCGCCACTTGGTTTTTGGAAAAAATGGGCGCAGTTGATGACATGGACTCCGCACCCTTGTTTTTGCATGAACGTGAAGCTCTTGGTGAAGAATACATTCAAGCCATTAATCTCGCAGGAAAATATGCATACGCTGGGCGAGATTGGGTGTGCGAAGAATTGGCAAAAATCTTAGGAGCTACAATTACCCAAGAAGTTCACTTACATCATAATTTTCTGTGGAGAGAAGAACACAACGGTGAGCAGTTTTGGGTTGGAAGAAAAGGTTCAACACCAGCATTCCCAGGACAACAGGGCATGATTGGAGCCAGCATGTGTGAACCGTGCGTAATCGTTGAGGGCGTGGATTCAGATTTGTCTCGACAACTTCATTTTTCTACCGTTCACGGAGCTGGGAGAGTTATGTCTCGCACTCAGGCAAAGGGTAAGAGAAGTCGTAAAACCGGAGAACTTTTGCTTGACGCTAATGGTGTGCCAAAGAATGTTGGTGCGGTTAGCCAAGAAATGATGAACGAATGGGTAAAAAAAGCCAATGTTGAACTTCGTGGTGGAGACGTTGATGAATCCCCGTTTGTGTACAAGCGATTACCAGAAGTTCTTGTGCATCATGTGGGTACTATTAAAACTCTTCACACCTTGACACCGATTGGTGTGTCTATGGCACCAAAAAATGTTTTTGACCCGTTCAAGGATTAATCCTCAAACTCACTTCGGTGATTTGTAAATAATCATGGCACACACCAAGTTCGAAGTTGGAGATTTAGTAGTCGAGAAAAAGACTGCTAAATCTCCTCGTAAAATTAGTCGAATTAATCCAGACCCCAATTACACTGATGTTATCTTTTACGATGGCGGATGTTGCGGATTTAAAGAACTAAACAGCAAGTACAAGCTTTTCGTTCCAAAGCCAGACACTCAGAAACCTGTTAAATTTAAGGTTGTGGATAAAGGCGTCAAAGTGACGTTAAAAAGTTCGGCAAAATGCTATGTGACTGTTGACGGCATTGACATTCCAATTGTGGATGATTTCTTCGCAACGATGGATGATTTAAGCGAATGCGATGGTCATATGTCTAGATTTCTATTCGACAACAGAGAGTTGGAATGCGCTCTTATTGCATCAGATTTGGTGTTTAAGAATGTTCGTGGTAGCTACGGTCATACCAAAAAATTTCATCAACTTTATGAATCTATTTTGGAAGAAGCAAAAAAAATCTATGACATCAAGCCAAAAATGCACTGGAGTCCGACTAAAGAAAACATTGAAAATCTTCCAGAGCCAATTCGCAACTATATTGAATCTCTTCAAGTGGAAAATGATAATTTGGCGTCAGCGCTAACGGAAGCTGTTCGTTTCGTTAAATATGCTGGGCAAAACGAATGTGGAAGCGGAATGTCGTGGGAAGAGCGAGTAGAAGCTACAAAACCCTGGGAAGATTTCCTCAAATCGTTCAGTAAAGTGGTAAACTAATCAAATGAGTAAACTTAACGGCGTCAAAATTTTCTCTGGTAACGGTTGCCCTATTTTAGCACAACAAGTGTGTGACTATCTCGGTGTGCCATTAAACCAAGCACTCGTTTCTAAATTTGCAGACGGTGAGTCCAGAATTAAAATTTTGGAAAACGTTCGTGGAGATGATGTATTCCTTATTCAATCAACTTGCCCACCAGTAAATGACAATTTTATGGATACGTTTATTATGTTGGATGCCTTTCGCAGAGCATCAGCGCATAATGTAACATTGGTTATGCCATACATGGGATACGCCAGACAGGATAAAAAGGTAAAACCCAGAGAGCCGATTACATCACGAGTTATGGCTAATCTCATTGAAGTGATGGGTGTTGTGCGAGTTATTTCAGTAGATTTACACGCAGAGCAAATTCAAGGATTCTTCAACATTCCCGTTGACAATCTTTACGGCGGGCCGATTATTGGAAAATATTATCAAAGTCTTGGATACGAAAAAGAAA
>OFQY01000459.1_pt1 | contig 16441 bp, 20 predicted proteins | sample 1542991 | NCBI WGS metagenome assembly OFQY01 (sample SAMN07774224, study PRJEB24372) | wastewater metagenome | isolation source: Exp Tend VB 10WW | collected 2016-02 | reverse complement strand
AATATATAATGAATCCCGTGGTTCCTTTTGGAAATCCCAATTGTGTATTTGAAGACCTAAAAGATAATTTGTCAGAAGAAACATTAAAGATAATCAAAGATCATATTGATTACATAATTCTTATTGTGGATGGTTCAACGGACAATTGGATTCCTATCAAACAATACCTTCAGAGAGCTTTACCATATTCGTTGAAATCTTTGTTGAGCCACAGAGACCCTGCCACTCGTAAACAAAAACCAAATGATTTTGATTTTGCTGTAATGAATTACTGGAAAGAAAAGACAGGAGTGGTTCTATTTATTCCAGAAGAAAAGCTACATCCAGCAGACCATACCTATAGACCCAAAGGTTGGAATATTGTTATTCATAACGAATTAAAATCACAAGATAAACATAAAAGAGAAAACGATGGTAAAGAAAAAGAATATAAATTCCGAAAAGGTAGACCAACAAGGAATGAACAAATTATCATCAACTACTTTATTAAAAATTCTTGTGAAAGAAGCGATAGTTCAGCAGAAGAATGAGTCTATTATCTATAAAGAAAATGATGGATTTGGCAATCTGTCTGCTCATGTACAATCAAATCCTCTTTATGCAACTTTTATTCAACCATTTGCCGACATAGTTCAAACTGGCGCTTATGCTGTAAAAAGAATCGGTGCAGTTACTGGCAATGAATTATCATCTGTATTAAAGCAAACTGCTGCAGCAGCTATTCCATTTATTGCTGCAGATACAATGGATGAAATAAAGGCAGAATCAAGAGCAGAACTAACTAAAGCTTTAGGTACTCTTGATAAAGAGTATGCTGATGTTATTAATAGAAACATTGATGCAATAATGAATCAAACAGATGTTTGGGGTCTTGCGTTTCTTTTCAATCCAGGAATGTTATTGGGTTCAAAACTTTTAGTTAAAGCGCCACAAGTTACAGCATCATTACTTGGTACAATATTAGGTGGCAAAGTAAAAGATCTAGAACAACTTTCACAAGCAAGAGCATCATTGGCTCAATGCAAAGCTCAGGGTGGTGATTGTTCAGAATATGAACAAGAAGCAAACTTCTCCATTGGAGATAGATTAGCAACTTATGCTCACGAACTTCATTTATTAGACACAGATCCTTCTTCTGTTTTTTTCTCTCAAAGAAAACATGGAGGTGGCGGAAGCCATGCAGTTGATTGGTCAGCAAGTGCTTCTGGTGGATATGGTGGTTATGGAGACTATGGTTTTGAAACAGATGGATATCTTGAAGAAATTCAAAATCAACCTCAATTTCAACCACAACCTCAAGTTCGTTCACAACAAGTAACTGTTGATCCAAAACAAATTAAACAATGGGCAGAACAAAGAAAAAAACAACTTATTGGTCAAATTAATCAAACATTGAAAGATCCAAAAGTTAGAAGTTCTGTTGCTAATAGCAATTTTGGCAAACAAATGCAACAAGCAGGCACAAATTCTGTTCTTAAATCAGCAAAAAACAATTTGAACTTTCATGATTGGAACCAAATGTTACAAAGACATGGAAAGAATCAAAAGCTTAAACAACTTGATAATGATCTTACCAATTCAATGACAAAACAAAACATGAATGAAGAACAAATTATGCAAGCCAAAAATAACATGATTCCAGTAATCAAATTGCAAATGAAACAAATGTTGATTCAACAAATTCAAAAAAACGGTCTTTCAGGGAATACAAAATTTGGAACAGAGGCTGTCAGCAAAACAATTCAACAAATAAATTCAATTCCTTAGTTCAATTATTAGACAAAAACTCTAAATAACTGTTATTCTTAAAACGTGTGTTATGTATTTCAATATACATCACACGTTTTTAATTTGTAGTAATAACATTAGAAAGGCTAACAAATGTCTAAAAAAGGAAATGCTGAACGTCAACCTACAGATCTTAATGAGCTAAAGAAGCTTGTCAATGAATTTGTTGATCGTTATTCGAACGTAGAAAATGAAATTTCTCTTCTTAAAGAAGACCAAAAAAACTTAGTAGATGAATACTCTGATAGACTTGATGTTAAAACACTTCGTCAAGCAATTAGAGCCGCAAATATTAAAAAGAAGGTAGATCATAAAGATACCTTTGATACATTTGTGGACATTCTTGACAATAGAGTTGGGGAATGAGCAAATGAGCAAAAAAGAACAACAGAAACTTAAATTTCCTGTAATTTATTACGAAGAAGCTGATTCTGACGGTGGAACAAACCCAATTCCATATATTGAAGTTGATAAAGAAGAACCGTGGCATACAGTATTGTTTATTCAAGAATATAGACATACAGGTGAATTTGAACCAGATCATGCAGGCAATCCAGCTCCAATTTTAGACATGGTTATGCATCAATATGTTGATATGCTTACACTTAAAGAAAAGCTAAGTCCAGAAACATATGATGTCATCAGAATTGCTTTAGGAATGAAACCTCTTAAAGAAGCACAACATGAAGGTGCAAAGATTCTTGATAAAGTAGAAAAGAATTTAGCGGACAGTAAGAAAAAAGTAGTCCATTGATTGAAAAAGAAGAAGTATTAGGAGAATAATAATGAAATTACACCACACAGCAATTGATAAAATCATTCAAATTTGTATGACATATGCAGGAAGTCCAAATGAAGCAAAGGTTAAAAACCTTCTTAACGAACTAGACTTTACCCCATATGAAAGAAAGCTTAACGAAAGTCAAGAAATTGTTCTTGTAACAACAGAAGATTTCGTTAATGCACTTAAAAACAATAAGCAACGCTGAAGGAAGTAGAAATTATGCAAGATTTAGAAATTGGACAAGTTGTATATATTTTGTCTGAAAAATCTGGCAATGTTGTTCCTGCTATTGTAGCTGAAGAATCTGTTGTAAGAACTTTAGAAGGTAATACAACTTCTTGGAAGTTATATGTTGGCTCCGAAGCTAATCGTAAAGTCATAGACTCAAAACAAGTAAATGGAGAAGTTTATGGTACGATTGAAGAAGTTCATGCTGTTTTAAATGACAGGTTGACTGAATATTTGAGAAATACTATTTCTGATACAAAAGAAAGAGCAAGAAAATGGTATGGCAAATATTATACAGAAGACGGAGTTAAACAATCACCTTCTTCTATGTCAATGAATGGATCAGAAAAAATTGATCCAGATCAACTTTTAGAATCAGTAGATAAGGAACCTACTCTTAGACAACAGCAACAAGTTGCGGTTCAACAAAGGAAGCCGGTAGGAAGACCATCAAAGGGTGGACTTAAAGAAATGATAATGCCCTCAGAAGAAGAATTAAAAAACAATATTATTACAGATGAAGAAGGTAGAATCCATAAAACAGGACCAACCCTTAAGAAATTAAGAATGCCAGATGGCTCACATGTAGATGTGGCAGTAGAACAGACAAATGAAGGAATTAACATTCTAGAATGACAAATCAACAAGAATCTACAAACTACGAATTACCAACCCAAACAGTTTCTTTTGGTTCTAAAGCACATTCAGAATTGTTAAAGGGAGCAACTATTTTAGCAGATGCTGTTAAATCAACCATGGGTCCATCAGGACACAGTGTTATCATTGATATGGAAAAAGGAAGTCCTCTTATAACAAAGGATGGAGTGACGGTTGCCAAATCTATCAATTTAAAGGATAGGCTTCAATCAATGGGAGCAGAACTTATTAAAGAAGTTGCTTCAAAAACAAATGATTTAGCAGGAGACGGACCACAACCACTTTATGCAAAAATTCTTACTCCTCATGGATGGACTACAATGGGAGCTTTAAAAGTAGGTGACACTATTTGTGGCACTAATGGAACTTCACAAAAAGTTATTGGAATTTACCCAAAGGGACTTAAAGATGTTTATAAAGTCGTTCTAGCAGATGGTAATTCAAATACAAGATTTGTCGAATGCAGCGAAGAACATTTGTGGACCGTACAAACTAACTATGGAACCAAACAAACATTAACAATTAAACAAATGTTGGATAATGGAATTGACAGAAAAGGTTCCAATGTTGGCGGAAAATACTTTGTTGGTCCAACAAAGGTTGAATTTGAAACCACCAATCTTCCATTAGACCCATATCTTCTTGGAGTTCTTATTGGTGATGGAAGCCTTTCTGAAAAAGGGGATATTGAGATTGCAGTCGGACTAAATGAAGAACAAATTTTGAACAAACTAATATTACCAGAAGGCTGTAAACTTCGAAAGCAGTATTATGTTGACAAAAAACATTATATTAGAGCCACAATAACAGGTAGTAACAGACTTGGTGCGCGTCGTCATGGAACAAAATCAATTATCAAAAATCTTTTGATGGATTTAAGTTTGTTAGGAACATGTAGTCATACGAAATTTATCCCAAAGCAATATATGTTCTCATCTATGAAAAATAGACAGCTTCTATTAGATGGTCTCATAGATACAGATGGTTATATTAATAAAAGAGGCTTGTTCGAATTCAGCACAGTTAGTGAACGTCTATGTTGCGACGTTATTGAACTTAGCAGAAGTCTTGGCAAAGTTGTTAATTGCAAAAAATATTCAAGAAAACAAGACGATGGCTCTTATAGTTCAAATCCAATTTTCAGGATTACAGAACTAAAAGGAAACAAATATGGCTTGAAAATCAAAAATATAGAAAAGCAAAATAAACAAGAAGAAATGATGTGTATCAAAGTTAGTAATGATGATCATCTTTATATTACTAATGATTATGTTTCAACACATAATACAACTACAGCTACAGTATTGGCTCACAGTATGCTTCAAGCAGGAACTAAAGCTGTTTCAACCGGATGTTCTTCTATTGATTTAAAAAGAGGAATGGACATTGGAACAGAAACTGTGTTGGAGTTTCTGAAAAATAACTCAATTCCAATTAGCGGCAAAGAAGACATTATCAATGTTGGAACAATCTCTGCTAATGGAGATAAAGAGTTAGGTAAATTAATTTCTGATGCGATTGAAAAGGTAGGACAAGATGGAATCATTACTGTTGAACCTGCAAAAAGTGTTCAGACAACTTTAAATGCTGTTGAAGGTTTGCAAGTTGATACGGGATTTGTTTCTCCATTCTTTATCACCAATTCAGAAAAAGCTAATTGTGAATTTGAAAATCCCTTCATTGCAATTACAGCAAATAAAATTTCATCAATTCAAGAAGTGGTTCCAATTATGGAAAAAGCTATTAATAGAAATAGACCACTTATCATCATTGCAGATGAAATTGAAGGTGAAGCATTGCATACATTGATTGTTAACAAGACAAAAAACATTATAAAAGTTTGTGCAATTAAAGCTCCGAGTTATGGTGAACATAGAGCAGATCTTTTAGCAGATCTTGCAATTGTAACAGGAACCGAAGTTATTGGTGCCACAACAGAATTAAAGCTTGAAAAAATGAAAGAAGAAAACCTTGGCACTTGTGCCAAAGTTATCATAAACAGAACAAATACAATCTTTGTTGGTTCTGATTCAAATCTTTCTCAAAAGGAACGCACAAAAGCTCGTGTAGAGTCCCTTAGAAGCGTTTTGATGACAGATAACACTTTAGACGATGCAAGAGTCGCACGTTATAGACAACGCCTTGCAAAGCTTTCTGGAGGCGTTGCTGTCATTAAGGTTGGTGGCTCTACAGAAGTTGAAATTAGAGAAAAGAAAGACAGAGTTGATGATGCTGTTAACGCAACTGTAGCAGCAACACAAGAAGGAATTGTTCCTGGTGGTGGAACTATGTTATTCTATGCTTCTCAATATCTTAAAGAGTTCTTAAAGACTGAACAAGTTAAAACACAATTAAACGATGATGTTATTACAGGCATTAAAGTAATTGCTGAAGCTTGTGAAGCCCCATTTAGAACAATCATTGCCAATACAGGCAAGAGTCCAGATGTTTTTGCAAATGACATGTATAATCGTTTTATTAATGGTCAATCAGGAAACAAAACATTTATAGATGAATCAAATAAAATTCATTCTTGGAAACTTCCTTCAGATATGAACATGGCAATTTTCAATGAACAAAAACAAAGATTACGATTTGGATTTAATGCATCCAATGGTGAATATGTTAATCTAATAACGTCAGGGATCATTGATCCTATAAAAGTTACAAGGTTCGCCTTAGAACATGCTTCTTCAGTCGTAGGATTGGTTTTGACTTGTAACGCAATAATTGTAAACGAGGAATAAAGTATGGCAAAAGGTGATAGAGTAAGAATTATAGCAACTTCAGAAGTTATGAATGAAGCTGGACAAAAGCTTGTGTTTGTTTACGAACCAAAATTTGACGGAAAATCATACTTGATAAATCCTTCAGACGGAACTTGTTTAATTGATTGTAAGGGTGGAGTAATTGCAGATTCTTTTGGAATTGTAGATGGTGAACCTCTTAAGATTAGTAAAGCATCTCTTAAAGAACATTCAACAGCAACTCCAGGATTTCATGGTGTAGATACAACTATACTAATTCCTGTATTCTTAGAAAGATATCAAACAAAGGGTTGGTTCCCAGCAGACAATGTTAGAGTTGTAGCTGGTGGTTTAGCCTGAGATAGATTAAAACGTTCCATTGAACGAAGACCGCGATGTCGTTCATGTGTTGTTCTCCAAAAATGAAAAGAGACCCATAATGGGTCTCTTTTCTTATTTAATCTATTGTGTTTTCAGAATCCCATTTGTTGATCTGTTGGTTCTGGTTCGTCATTCACACCACCACGCCAAGCTTTGCTCTGCATAACACTTGCAGCCATCTTCATTCCAACATCTTTTTTAAGAAGTTCATATCCTTTTTCTTCTGCATCTTCTTCATTAACTGCCATTACTGTATAAATTTTTTCAAAGTCATCATAAAATTTACCTGGCATTAGGAACCAAACAGAATATTGTTCTTCTACTTCTGATTCTTCTGGATCAAATTGTTCTTTAATAGAAGATTTTTCCATTTCTTCTTTTACAATTTTTGAAATTTCTTGAACTGTTAATTTTTTACTTGGAACAACAGATGAAGTTCTTCCATTTTCAATTGCATTAATAAATTTTGACCAGTCCATACTGCCATAAGCCCACTTAGGAGCCCATTCAGTTTCTTGTCCAGGATCCATTGAATCATCAAATGATTCATCATATAAAGAAAGAAGATGATATGGATCAATCCCATGATTATCCAAATTTGCTGCCAACATACCAAAAGTATGGTTGTCAACATTTTGTGATTCGAAATTTCCAGGAGTAATTCCTGCTTTGTTTAAAAATTTTTCTATTAGTTTATTGTGCATAGTTTAATTACTCCAAAATTTAAATATTTGTTTTGTTGACACCAACTCCAGGTTCACCCTGACCTGTTGGTTGTTTTGCTACCGTGCTTAGAACTTTACTAACAAAAGTTTTAAAATCATCAGACAGACTTTTTCTTAGCTTAACATCTTTATAAAGTTTATCAAGAGCATTGTCGTAATATGACGGACCAAGGGATGTTTTAACGGAAGCAAATATATTGTTCAAAAACTTATTTGAAATCTCTACAGCCATTTTATCAATCTGTCCAGGAGTAAGAGGAATTAAAGTAGCTTTTCCTTCATCCGACTCTGCATCAACAGGATTACCATTTTCGTCAGTGGGTGGAACTGCTAATTGTTCTCTTATTAAAGCTTTAAGAAGTTCTTTATCCTTTGGAGACATTTTGATTCAAACTCCAAGTCTTTGTTTCAACAAAAACAAATGTCCTTCTTGAACATCAAGAATTCCTTGAATCAAGTTGTCAAGACCACTTGTGAGAAGACCCTTTTCTTTTAATTCAGAGTACATTTTTTCTACAGTTTCAATAAACATTTCAAGAGCATATTTTCCTCTTTTTGCAAAAGAGTATCCAATGTCATTCATTTCCATGACTGTGTTGCTTCTTATATGATCCAAAAAGATGTCCATAGATTTGACAATCTTGGAAGAGTCAGCTAAGTGTCTTGTTCCAAGTCCAACAGCTCTTTCTGCTACTCCATCAATTTGTTCATCTGTTGCTTCATAAATTCTTTGAAACATAAGATGATCTCCATAAAAACTATTTCCATTTATTTGCCAATGAAGAGTTTGAAATAAAACACTAAGTCCTTCAAGCATTCCAACCATTGCTCCAAGTTCTGCATATTTCTCTCCAGAGAAAGGTTCTACAACTTTTGAATGTAACGCTTCTTCTGCAATTGGCTCAACCAATGTTCCTACAGAAGTTGGAAATGGTTTGATATCAACAGTTACTGGAATTGTTGGATCAAAATCTTTTGTTATGTCTGATAGAGATTGCTCTGTTAAAAATATTTTTTTAAAAATTGACATGGTTTGTTTTTCTTCTTTCATCATTGCATTAGATGTTATTGTTGGTACAGGAATTACTAAAGCTTTGTAATAACCTACAAGTTGTTTTGCTACATCTGCTCTAGTGTTACCAGACATAATTCTTAAAACACCATTAGGCATTTTTAAAATGATTGGAAGGTTAAGAGGTTGGTTTGCAGAAATTCTATTATAAAGATTGTCTACAGTTTTTTCGTTTCTGAATTCTGGATAAGACGCATACCCACTTATAAGATTCATTAAACCTTGTTTGCTTACAGTGTGAGAACGATTCATTACTTTGTTGTCATTCTTGTTATCAAATTTTATAACTTTACCTTGTCCAACAGACTGTAAAAAATCTTCATATGTTGACCAAACGTTACCAATTTCTCTCTTCAAACCTGGCTTTAGTTGATATTCAACTTTATATTCTTGTTTAAGGTTTTGTTCATCTGGCATTTGCCAAGCTTCATATTTGTTTAACATTTTTTTAGCCATTAACAAAACTCCATATAACGAAATATACTTACTTAGTGAATAAGTATTTATTACATCCGTGAAAGGCAATCAAAATAAATGTCAAATTACACCACTTTCAACTATCCAGCGTCGGGACTTAATAACACAGCAGAGTATATTGCTAGTGGTTTACCTTGGACTTCTTCTTCCGTACAAACGACAACTGTCTATTCAGCTTCATTCCCATTTGTTACAAATGAAATAACTGTTGGAAATGCCAATGCTGCCGCAGGTGATTCTTTAAGAGTAGGATTCACTCTCTCTGGCACAAACGGAACAAACTACTTTTTGATTCCTGCGAATCAACAAGTTACTTTTAACGTTCGTGTTAAAACAATTTATTTAAGAGCAAATTCAACCACAGTCTCTAGCTCTATCTACGCAGGACTTACACAAATTCCTGCGAAGAGTATGCCTGTACTTACTGGCTCTGCTACTTTCAACCCTGCTGTTACAGCGTCTGTTTACGGATATTCAACAGGATTAGGTTGATATTATCAAACCAGAGGAATGTCTTCTTCTCTTAGATCAGCATAATTTGTATTACGTTCTAATGCTGTTATTTGCTTTTGTGCTGCTTGTAAAAGGAAATATTTTTCTGCTTCATCCACAAATTTGGTTACTTTTCCAGTAATATTTTTTGCATTTGGAAGTAACATGAGCATTGCTTCATCAAGCTCATTTTTAATAACTTTATTAGAGTGATAATGTTGAGCATTGAGTCTCAACATTGATTCAAGTCTAACAAGCCAATCTGAATAGATTGCCAAAACTTCATCAATTGCTACAACTTCGCCACTTTTAGAAGCTTCAATAAATTCTCTTAACAAAGCTGGATCAAAGTAATAGATGTTATTCTTTTCTTTGATTTCTAGTTTGTTGTTGAAAAGAAGAATGTAATCTCTGTCTAAAGTTTCTACCAATAATGCAAAAGCCTTATTGTTAAATCTAATTTCATCTACATATTCTTTGGTATAAACCGCACCCAATGGGTTCTTCATTTTGCTTGTTGTCATTTATTATTCCAATATATTGTTGTCAACAATTGTTGACTTAATGATGTCATCATCAACATATCCATTGTTGGTGAACTTGTTTTGCTTATTTGATTCCTCTGGAAATTGATCCATTGGAATTTGAGTTACTGGCATCGGAAGCTGCAATTGTTCTTGAATAAAATTTTCTTTATCTCTATTACCACCAAACATAGCAAACCTCTCATTTCATTTCTATTAATAAATAGACTTTACTTTGTCGAACGGTCTCCGCAATAAAACTTGGTAATCCAATCATACATGGCAATGCTAGCGCAATAGCCAATGTTTAGGTCATTATTCAAACCAAACATAGGAATTGACACAACATCCTTAGAGATTGCAATAACTTCATCAGGAACACCATACTTTTCTGAACCAAAGACAAGCATGGGCTTCTCAGGATACTTGTAATCCCAACTTGTTGCAGTTGAAAGAATCCCTGGTCGACGTTCAAATGAAACAACATTTCTATTGTTATTAGATACCTCCATAAGAAATCCTTCAAGAGTCATCTTGCGAATATTTTCATACTTGTGGTTTCCCATGGTTCCCTTTTCGTAAAAAGGTTCTTTCTCGTCTTCAACATCGACAAGATAAATTGATTGCACAAGAAACGAATGTGCCGTACGGATAATTCCAGCAATATTAAAATAATTGCCAGATCCAATAACAACAACGTCAAAAGGATGACGCACTTCATTCAGTGTGTCAATAATTTCTTGCTTACTAAAATCAGACAAATTTGGAGCAATGGTCATTTTGTTCAATATTCCTTTTCAAAAAGAAACAGTTTTAACAAATCACTTCCAAAGTTTCTCTTTCTGATTGGCTGGATTTGATTCCTTGGTCTTTATGGCAGACTTCTTATTTCCAGAAGTGACACGTCGAATAATGAATCCCTTAGTCATATCGTAAATGCTAACCTTAACTTCAACAACGTCCCCGGTGATAATTTGAATCTTGTTCTTACGCATTTTGCCACAGGGCTTGGCATTTACTTCTTCACCATTGTCGAGGCGAACCTTGAAACAACCCTTTGTGTCAAAAACTACAATTCCTTCAAATACTACATGCTGATCATCATCTAGAGACATTTATTTCCTACTTTGTTTTGGTTAGACTAAGTGAACGATTATGTTTAACCGTACCACATCATACATTTTATGTAAACATATCTTATTTTTGTGCTTTTTTGACTACCTTAACAAGAAAATAAATGAGAACTAAAAACAAAGAATATGCAAATATGGAGCTAACAAAGAAAAATTCTCCATATGACAATATTTTGATTCCAACGTAATCTCTATATAAATCAATAGCTGAACAACCAAGACACAAAAGAGTTGCAAATTTTGTTGCCAATTCCATAAGTACCATTACCTCGCTATACCCATTCTTTGAAGAAAGAAGTTCATAATTTCTCTGGCTTTGCCTTGCAATTGCTTTGGCATATTTTCTTTAAATGTCTTCAAATCTCTGTTTACCAAAGCTTCTCTAACTTTTGTTCCAGAAGTAATTCTTGGAACCTGAGCTACACTTATTCTATTTTGAGAAATCATGTTTGGTATGAACTTTTGAAGTTTCTTATACGTTGGTCCACCAAAGTTAGCTAATAAATCTTCTTTGTCTCCATAAATGATAACAGAGTCTGTTGTTGGTTCTATTTGTTCATGCAAAATTGTAAGAAGTTGATTGTAAGGCTTATCAGAAAAAATTACAGAAACGTTCTTTGGTAAAATTGGAAGTACAAATTTTTCCCAAAATTCTCTTGCCGTTTCTCCTGTTAAAGAGAATCCACGTTTGTCTCTATTTTTGATCGAAGCAATAACATAAACAATATCACATTGACTTGCAGCAAGTTCTACTCCTGCCATATGCCCTCTGTGAAATGGTTTAAAACCACCAAGGAATAATCCAATGGTTTTTCCTGTTGGAGTCACCTGTTGTTCTGACATTAATTCGCTTGGCACTTCTTTTTTGTCACTTACCAATTCTTTTTTAAATTTCTCGAGAATTTCATTTCTTGCTTCTGGAAATCTAAAGGAGGATGAATTTAGGAGTTTCAACAATTGTTCAAACGATTCAAGGTCTTTCCAAGAATATTGTTTTCCAAATAACCACTGTGCAAGAGTGTTTGCATCTGCAATATGTACACCTCTAGAAAGAACATTTTCTCTTTCTTTCTTCTGTAAACCAGTTGGAGGCAACATTTCAAATTTAACCAAATCAATACCAGACTTGAAATCTATAACATATCTTTCGTTTGGATTAGATGGATTTTTTATTTTAGAAACAATTGAACGTAAGAGAATATTTCTGTAATAAGCTTTGTATTTGCTAGAAGCAGGAGCACCAGACATTATGTCTGTCATCCAACTTATTTTACCAACAAAGAAATCAATTTGAACTTTTGCTATTTCAATCGAATCTGATTGGTTTCCAGAAGCATCTATTGCCAACTGTTCATTTCCATTAGAGTCAACAACAGAAGTCATAATATGAAACTGTTTAAATCCTTTGTTGATCGTATAAGGAACATTGTACTCAGAAAGTTTGTTGTTTAAAGAACTCCAAAATGATTCGACAGAAGATACATTCAATTTGTATGTATCAACCAAGTCAGAAGAATTTAAAGCTACATCAATATCTCCAAGATATTGTTTTGAAGTGTTTCCGACAACTTTATAAGGAATGGATTCAAGACCAATGGATTTTAAAGCTGCTTTAATTGTTGGATCAAGAAATTGTTTTGGTACAACCGAATTTACTTTATTACCAAATGCATGACCACCTTCTCTAACAAAGGTTTGTTCATTGATTTGTCTTTTGTTGTACATGTCAATAATTTCTTGAAAACCAATTCCTTTAGAAATTAACTCCTTTAGTTTTGCAATTTTTCTTGCGTATAATTTCAACTCTTCAATAGTATCTTGCTTTTTCTTTGGAATGGTTATGTACTTGTCTGCATTTTTCAAAAAGTCAGACTTAATGCCAACAATTGTTTTTTCAAAAGATGAAACATGATTTGGAAGTTCATTAGGACTTGTTTTTGTATTTTTCTTAAAATCTTTCTCTGCTCTTTGCATGTTGTCAATGAAGTGCCAATTTGCTTCTTTTGATTTGGTAAATTTGTCTTTATCAATAACTTTTACCATAGAACCATCTGGCATGTGAACAACATATCCTTCATAGTCTCCACCAAAGAATGGTTTATATGGATCTTTAAGAATTTTTTGTTTAACAAGCATTCCTACTTGTTTAGCTTTGTCCAAAAGTGCTTGTTTTAAAATTTTATCTTCTTGAGTCTTTGCTGGCATTGCCAAAACATTACCATGTTTTGTTATTAACTTTTCAAGATCAACAACAATTTTTTGTGGAGTTTTGAACTTCCATGCAACTTGTGGATTGTTGAAAAATTTAATTGTTGTGCTTTTTTGAGCTACAGAAATCCATCTAGCAATTAATTTTGGATCAGTAATTTGTTTACCATCAAAGGTAATTTGGTATATAACAAATGCTCCATCACCAATGATGTTTGGATCATATAGAACAATGTTGTGATCATAACTTGGAATAGATTCTCCAGTTATTCTTACATTTGTTGGTGGCGAAGGAAGTTTAAAAGCAGTTTGTATTGAAATTGGAACATTCAAAGTTTGAAGTCTTTGGATATAATTTTTTAATCCAGACAAAAAGTAAAGATCAGGAAATTCAGCAGCAGATCTCCATGTTGTATTTTTAGTTCCTGCAAAAAATCCAGAATCATCATAACCAAAAGTCATGAAGAAACCATCCATTTTTTCCGTTACAGTAAAGTTTTTACCAATTTGAAATTGCTTAAGCAAAGCAAGTAACTGCATTGGTTTTAAATCTTCAATGTGAGTTATTCCTTTTCCAAACTCTTTTTCTTCTTGCATAAAATTCATTCAATTATACCATATTTAATATCAAAGTTAAATATCCATATGAAATGCACTATACACTCTGATCAACCACTTTCTCCAAAAAGCAAAGAATTGCTTCATGATTTTGTCAAGTTTTGCAAAATGAAACTTGAAATAGAAAATCTACCAAGCAATATTCAACTTTTTACTTCTAGAGATTCTGGTGGAATGACAACAGGTGGATACGATCCACACAGTCACAAAATTATGGTCCTTGCTGGGCGTAGAATGCTTTTAGATATTCTTAGATCTATTGCCCATGAACTTACCCATCACAAACAGAACGAACGTGGAAACCTTTTAGAATTGGTCCAAGAGTATGACACAGACATCAATGCTCCATATGAGAATGAAGCATATGAAAAATCTGGTAATTTAATTAAAGAATGGACAAGAGTTAAAATAAAAGAAAATCCTGACATATACAATTTATACGTCAGGTAACATTTTTCCCTCTTCTTCTTGTCTCTTTTTTATAAGTCTTCTTAAGCCTTTTATGTTCATAGCAAGTCCCCAAAGATTTGCTAAGTTAAAAATCATTATTGCCCATTGTTCTGGATTATTAAGAGCAATGGAAGTTTCCAAAATAAGGAATCCTCCAAATTTTAAACAGTTCATTGGATAAACAACTTTAAGATTTCCTTTAGAGCTATACCATTCAGCAATAAACACAACTGTCACAAGAAAACAAGACAGAATTGTAAAAAATATTTCTTTATTAGACATGACTACTTTCTTGCCAGTAAAAGAAGTTCTTTTTTAGAATACCATTTGTCTTCATCGGGCGATAAAGTTGCTTCTTTTACCAAGATGACATCAGAATTTGAAAAATCCACAAGACTAACATGCATTTCATTGCAAAGTTTAATCCAAAGCTTCTTTGCTCCTTCTGTATGTTTACCATCACACCAAATTCCATTAAACCTATTCACAAGAAATTTGTACATTTCTTGTCCATAACCCTTTCCTTGATAAAAAGTTGGCACATAAGTCCATGTAATCTGAGGAAAATCCAAATTTTCAAATTCTTTTTCCAAAAAATAAGAACGAAAGCTTTTTGACACATGAACACAAACAGAGAATGGAATTTTGTTTCCATAACCTTCTTTTGAATTAACATCAAAGGAATGAAAAATATACATAAACTTTGTTTCGTACAAAACAACTTCATGACCAGATTTTTCTAAATTTCCAACAGGAAAAGAATTTTCTAAAATAACCCTGTTTGGATAATTTGATTTATCTTGTTCTCTAGAAGGTTTTGATAATTGAGACAATTCCATCACGAAATAACACCACACAAAAAAGACTACGGATGGTCCTACTGTTTTTGGCAATTAAGCTTAGCAATAGAAACATCCGTAGTCGGATCACACATTATATTTCAATACTATATCAATTAATAATTGCTTTCCTTATCCACCCTTTTACCAAATAAATAAATTACACAAACGAAACTAATTGCGGGCGGGGAATCTAACAATGATAAATATTTTGGCTATCAACCATCTTCTTCATCATCGTGAAAAATTCGAACTGGAATCATTTCTTCTACTCGATGCTTCCAGAATCTATAATACCACTTACCATCCCTAAAGATATAAGTAAACTGTTGTGGATTTTTATCCAAAGCAGAAATGGCTTCATTTAAATTATTAAATGATCTTGATTCTGTTTTCCTTTTAGGATCATTTAAGTCTCTCTTATAGAAGACACAATGATTGCTTCCGTTTCTGTAGACTTCATCATTTTGTTTGTCTTCTGGAACTGTTTCTACAGAATATCCAAGACAATAGACGTCTCCAAGAGCAAAAAGCTCTGAGACTTTCTCTTCTGTTGAATAAAACTCGTGAAGAACTCGTCCAGAAAACATAAGATGAGAACTCATGTGATTATAGATTTCTTGAACCTTTCCAGTTTTAGAATCTACGTACAAAATGTTACTTCCAATTGACATATTTTATATATTAACTTTCTATTGTTTAACGAGAAACACAAGATAACACGTCAACTATTTTGCATAAACCATTAACTCATCAATTTGATAAATTCAACATTTTCTTGAAAAGTCTTTATATCTTTTCCTCCGGCATAAGTAATACCGGAACGCAATGCACCTGAATAACGTTCTAACATTTCAGATAAAGAGTATTGAATATCAAGATATCGTACACCACCTTCGGCACAAGTTCCTGATTTTAAACCACCTTTCCATTGCTCTTGAACATATGTTGATGCCATACCTGCGTATAACTTTTGTTGTTTCCCATTAATTTCAACTACTTGTGCTGCACTTTCAACACATTCAGCAAATATTTTACCAGCCATTATGGAATTTGCTCCTGCTGCAATTGATTTAACAAAATCTGCAGGTTCTCTTATGCCTCCATCACTTATAATTGGAATTCCATAAATTTTTGACAATTCTTTAAATTTCAAAACTGCACTAAATTGTTTTTCTGTACATCCTGCAGTATTTTTAGTTTCACAAGCCCATCCTTGAGCTATACCAACCTTAATTGCATCTGCAACATCGGAAAATTCTTTAAACATTTCAATATTTGTTGTATTGCCAAGTATTATTTTTATATCTTTACAGTA
>OFQY01000458.1_pt1 | contig 16446 bp, 28 predicted proteins | sample 1542991 | NCBI WGS metagenome assembly OFQY01 (sample SAMN07774224, study PRJEB24372) | wastewater metagenome | isolation source: Exp Tend VB 10WW | collected 2016-02 | reverse complement strand
AAACGCATCCCAGTGGCGATGCAGGGTGGCACGGGCGCCAACATCACCGTCAACGTCAACAGCCAGACCGGCGACCCGGCTGAAATCCGCCGCAGCGCCGCCGCCGGGGCGCGCACCGCGCTCGGCCTGATGTCTGGCGCCGGGAGGTATCGCTGATGGCCGACTTTCTCGAGGAGCGCTTCTGTGACCTGATCCGCTACGGATCAAGCTGGCAGGACGACTACGCCGTGCAGATCGTCAAGACCGCCGGCGGGCAGGAATACCGCAGCATGACGCATCCCTTCCCGCTGCGCAAGTTCGATGTTTCCTACCTGCTGACCCGCGCCGACACGGCAGCGCAATTGCTCGCGCTATGGCACCGCGCACACGGCCAGTACGCCGGGTTCCGCGCCCGCTGCTTCGACGAATGGTCGAGCAACGGCACGACCGGCACGCCGACCGAAACCGACCAACTTACCAAGAAAGTTTCCAGCACCGTCTGGCAGTTGCGGAAATGGTACGGCACGGACGGGACTGCCGGCGCGTCCGGCTATCCCTACCGGGTCATTTACAAGCCGGTGTCCGGGACCGTCAAGGTTGCGGTCAACGGAACGCTGGTCGCCGGCCCGGGCGCCAACTGGACCATCGACACCACGACCGGCCGGATCACGCTGTCGGCCGGCGTCGCCGCGACCATCGTCGCCGACAACGTGCGCGCCGGCTTCGAATTCGACTTCATGGTCCGCTTTGGCTCGGCGCTTGTCATCGGCCAGGACTACCCGAATCACCGCAGCGCCGACGGCGTCATCCTGCAGGAAATAATCGCGCCATGAAATCTACCGTAGCGCCCTATCAGACCGCTGCGTGGTGTGTGCGGATCGAGTGCACGAACGGAACCATCGTCCGCCTGACATCCTATCCGACCGACCTGACGATGAGCAACGCAGAGGTCTACAAAACCGATAGCGGATACCAGCAAACCGCATTCACCTCGTCGTCTTCGTTCAGCCCTTCATCGATCGACATCGATGGCGTCGTTGCCGTCGGTGGCGTATCTCGAGAAGCGCTGGTATCCGGCGTCTTTGACAATGCTCGCGCATATATCTTCAAGTGTAACTTTCTGAGCCCTGTTGAGGATTATGAGCCAGTTTCCTGCGGGCTCTTCGGAAAGACGACGCTTGAAGACGACAAGTACACGATTCATGGACTGAACTTGATCGATGTGCTTTCGCAGTCGGTGGGGAAAACCTATACGGCGCTTTGTTCGCACACATTTGGTGATGCCCGCTGCGGGATCAGCCTGGCCGCGATCACCGTCACTGGCACCCTAACACATGTCACGAACAGCGCCTACGTTCGTGACTCTGCGCGTGGAGAGGCAGCGAATACATTCACAGGGGGCACCCTCGCCTTTACGACTGGCGCAAATGTCGGGCTCAAGCCTCTGGAGGTCAAGGAACACACGGCGAATGGTGAATTGACCACGTTCGAGGGGTTCTACTATACGCCAGCCGTCGGTGATGCGTATGTACTGGTTCCTGGTTGCCGTAAACGCCTTGTCGACTGTCAGGGGTTTGATAATGTCATCAACAGGTTCGCGTTTGACCACATTCCGACCGGGTCTGACTATTCGCAGGTTGGCGGAGCATGAAAACTGACCAATTCATTTTGCTCGCCAGAAAGCAGATAGGGACGCCATTCCGCCACATGGGACGCGCTCCGGGAAGGGCTCTCGATTGCGCCGGGTTTGCCGGCCACATGGCCGACGTGGCTGGCGTGCGATGGATCGACGTGGAGTCCTATGGCCCCCACCCGTCGGGCGGCATCCTTGAATCGGCGCTAGATGCCCAGCCGTGCCTGCGCCGCGAGTACAGGCAACCAATCGCCGGAGACCTGCTGCTGATGCGGTTTGCGGAAAGCCCGCAGCATTTGGCGCTATGCGCTGGCGAAACGATTATTCATTCATGGGCTGGGCCTGGATTGGTTTGTGAGCATCGGTTCACCGATCAGTGGCGCCGCCGAGTCGTCCGCGTTTACTCGTTTGTCGGGGTTGAGCAATGAGCAGTGCAGGGCAGATCATCGGCGGTGTGGTCGGAGGCATCGTCGGATTTTTCGCCGGCGGAAATGTCATGCTCGGCGCGTCAATCGGCATGTCGATTGGCGGCTACATCGACCCACCAAAAGGGCCAAAGGTAGAGGGGCCGCGCCTCACAGACACAAAGCAGCAGACGGCGACCTATGGCGCATTCATCATGCGCGAATACGGGAATATTGACGCCGCCGGGAATGTGTTCTGGATCGAAAATAACGCGCTGAAGGAGGTGTCTAAAACCGAAAGCCAGGGCGGAAAGGGCGGCGGCGGCGGCCCTGAAGTGACGACATACTCTTATTACGGAACTTTCGCCATTGGTTTGTGCGAGTGCGCTATCGGCGAGGAGAAACAGCTTGGGAGAATTTGGATTCGGGGGAAACCATACTATGACCAAATTTCGACGCCAATTCCAGATGATATAGACGAGGCTGCGCTACTCTTCGACGGATTGATGTCGAAAATGATGGCGTCGTCCGAGTCGCGCGGGACATTCACATTCTATTCTGGTGCCGCCGACCAGCAACCTGACGACCGCATGCAGGCAACCTTGGGTGTGGACAACGTACCGGCGTATCGCGGATTGTGTTACATCGTGTTCAAGGACCTGCCACTCGAGGATTATGGAAATTCGATAGTCGGCACGCAAGTCAAGATTGAGATTCTCGGCTCCGCGTCGGACGCTGGCCCAGAGTTGGCGTCGACAGCATCATACGGGGCGCTCGTCTATGAAACCGGAATCACCAGAGTGGGTGATCAGACGACGCTTGCTTCCGCTGTTTTCGCAAACGATACATGGGATCAGTGCACCGTCAGGACAAAAATTGACCACATCATTCCAGGACATTTTGTATCGACGGAAATAGACCCCCTTCCTCAAAACCTGATTTTCAATAACGCGCTTCCGGGAAAATACCCCTGGCTCATGGCGCCGCTCTACCTGATCTCTGGCGGAGTCCGCTACAACGGAACCGATTACCCGTTTGGGTCATATTCGACCGTCTACACGAAGGACTGGGTGGTCTCTCGGGATGGGTCACTGTTTTTTCTCTACACCGACTATCTTTACAAGGCATCGTCCGCAGGGTTGCTCAAAACAGTGGAAATCTCAGCGGATACGATGTATCTGGTCAACGACACGCTTTACGTATTCACGACCGGGACGACGTACAAATTTGATACAGACCTCAATCTGGTATCAACACTCAGCAACACGCTCGACATGAAGTGGGGGTCTGGCGACAGCTATTCGTGGATGGCTTTTGGCGGCAACGACGGCCGAATCTATATGATGGAGGTCTACGGCGTCGCGCAGCGGACGGTCGCAAAACTCGATCTTTTGATGACATCTATCGAAAAGACATACGACCTCGATGAAGTGACAGGGGAGCGTGGAAGGGGCGCGATCTATGTCCTGAATGGCGTTCTGATCCGCGCCTATATCAATTCCGACGATGAAATGACAGTCGAGAAGTGGATCATCGACACAATTTCACCACAAACCGTGCCTCTATCCGAAATTGTGTCTAAAGAATGCTTGTCGTCCGGGCTGCTTACCGCTGACGACATCGACGTGACCGCACTGACTCAGGAAGTCCGCGGGTATAAAGTATCCTCAGTAGGCTCGATCCGCTCGGCGCTGGAGCCGCTGCAGGCTTCGTGGCCGTTCGATGTCGTGCAGTCCGGATACAAACTCAAATTTGTCCCGCGCGGCCTGGCGTCGGTGGCAGCCGCAGATTCTGCGGACCTTGTGCCACGCGGAACTGACAAAGCGCAGGTGCGAATCGTCCACAGTAGGGAAATCGACAGCCAGCTCCCGCGCCGTGTTGAGGTAACATATTTCGACTATGCCCGCGAATACGACATCGGACCCGCAGGAATCGCCGAGCGGCTGAATACGGATGCGATCAACGTGGAGCAGGTGGCCCTGCCGATTGTTCTAACCGCAAGCGAAGCGGCAGAAAAAGCGCAGGTGTTGCTGTACCAGCGCTGGCTGGATCGCCACGAGGTCTTGTTCGGCTTGCCGCCATCCTATCTTGACCTAGAGCCGGCTGACGTAATCACCATAACAGACGGAAGCGCGACATACATCTGCCGCCTGGTGGAGATCAACTACCTCCCGGACGGGTCGCTAGAGTGTCAAGCCCGGTTCGCGTCATACACGGTCTATACGCCGGTCGCAGTCGCGCAGGATGGGTACAGCACCGGCCAGCCCCTGACATATGCCGGCCCGTCCGAGGCCGTGATGCTCGACATTCCGTGCGTTCTTGACGACATGGACACGGCCGGATTCGTAGTCGGCATGTTCGGAAGGTCGCCGTCCTGGAACGGCGGCGCCGTTGTGCGCACCGATGGTGGCCAGACATGGACCAACATCGCAGCTTTTTCCGGGCCGGGGTCCGTTGTTGGCGTGGTCTCCGGAAATATAGGGATCGGCCGCGTTGATATTCCGGATACGGCCAACCTGCTTGTTGCATACTTCTCCGGAGGAGAAATTACATCGGTGACAGAACCCTCTTTGGCGGCAGGGGCCAATATGTTTGCCTACGGAGCCGACCAGCGGTGGGAAATTATCAGTGCCCGTTATGTGACGGATCGCAGCGATGGGGGCAAGAATCTCAATACCCTCTATCGCGGGCGCTTCGGCACGGAATGGGCGATGTCACTGCACCAGGACGGTGATCTGCTTGTGCTTCTCGACCTGAACGAACAACAGTTCATATCGCAAAACCTGAACAACATCGGTCAGCAGCGCACGTACCGCGCCGTTGGCAGGGGGAAGGACATCAGTGCCGCCGCCGATCAACTGTTCACCTATCGCGGTATGAATCTGGAGTGCCTGTCGCCCGTTTACCTCAACGGCAGCCGTAATGTCACTACGCTTGACTGGGAGTTGACTTGGGTGCGGCGCACCCGTGTCGGCGGCGAGTGGCGTGATCTCGTTGATGCTCCACTGGGAGAGCCTGCCGAAAACTACGTCATAGAAATTTGGGATGATTCAAGTTACACGGCGCTCAAGCGTACCCTAACCAGTACGACACAAAGCACAACCTACACCAATGCACAACAAGTAACCGACTTCGGAACGCCTGCTTCAACCCTGTACGTCAAGGTTTTCCAGGTCTCGGCGACGGTCGGAAACGGCACGCCGCTGGTGACTTCTATCTCGCGTACTATCGCCCCTACCGAGGATTACTTGTGGGCATATGTGGCGTCGTTGCTACACTTTGACGGGGTCAACAATGGCACGACGTTCACCGACCAAAAAGGCAAGACCTGGTCGCGTTCCGGATCCCCGGTAACGAGTACGACACAATCAATGTTTGGCGGCGCGTCCGGTTATTTCTCCGGGGCGCAATACATCTATACCCCAAACCACGCAGATTTCAATTTTGGAGCGGGCGATTTCTGCATTGAGTGGTCCACATATTACACAACAGCACCTGGAAGCAGCGGCAACCCGCAAAGGTTTTTGAGAAAATGGACGACCGCGTCGCAACAGTGTTTCGATTTGTGGATGTACTACCAAGGGGGGGGAAGCACCGAGTTCAGGTTTTCCATTTCGACGACCGGATCCGACTCCATTGTTGCGTTGTCATCATACACAAACGTTGATTCATGGTCTGTGCCGGTAAACTCTTTTGCGCGCTGGGCTCTGTTCCGTTACGGAAACATGCTCTATTTCACGCTTAACGGCGTTGTGAAAAAATCGGCGGCGTTCACCTCGACGATTTTTTCCGGAACGTCTGAGGTAGAGTTCGGCAACGGCGATGGATCATCGGCAGCCGTGTTTTATGCCGAAGAGCTTCGAATCACGAAATCCGGCCGCTATTCCGGCGCCTATTCACCAATTTCTGAACAATTTAAAAATTCTTGAGGTAAGCGATGGCGAACTACGCAACAAATCTCGACACAATCAACGAATCGCAATCGGGCAAAGCGGCGACAGCCAATGCTTTTTTCGATGCAGCCAGCCCGGCCACGCTTTATGGCCGTCGCGCATCACAGTCATCTGGCAACACGTGGGGCTATTACGGGGGCCGCGTTACGAAAGAAGATGGCACGACAGCGGAAATTTCAAACGGAACGTTAACCCTTACGCTATCGGCGACGAATTACATTGTCGCAGCGAAGGCAACCGGAGTAGTCACGGCGTCCGCTGTAACTACAAACTGGGATGACACGACAAATTATTTTCGACTATATCAAGTTGTCTGCGGCTCTTCATTGCCGACCGAATGGACCGATTACCGCGAAATCGGGAAAATGACTGGGGGTTCTGGTGGAAGTGGTTCAAGCATTACCGTCAAGGACGAAGGAACTACGCTTACATCTGCCCTGACTTCCCTTGACTTCGCTGGAAGCGGGGTCGTCGCAACAAACACTTCCGGAGCAGTTACAGTAACAATCGCTTCTTCAAGGGAGGTTCTCTCGTCTAACCGGACGTACTACGTTCGCACGGATGGAAGCGACAGCAATAACGGCCTCGCCAATACAAGCGGCGGGGCGTTCCTGACCGTCCAGAAAGCCATTGATGTTATCTACGCCACGCTTGACCTTGGCGGCAAGGATGTTACCGTACAGGTTGCGGACGGGACGTATACAGGCGCCGTGCTTGCCGATGGGCCATTCATCGGAAAAGGATCGGTGACGATCAACGGAAACAACTCGACGCCAACTAATGTGGTCTTCAGCACAACATCTTCGAGCTGTGTTACGGCTCAGAACGGCGCGTTTATTTCGTGTACGAACTTCAAAGTCACGACGACAACCTCGGGAATTGGGCTTTTGGCATCAAAGAAGGGGCATGTCAATTTTTCAGGAATAGATTTCGGAACGTGCGCATCACACCAGATCAGATCGGACGACTTCGGTTCTGTCACCGCAACCGGGAATTACACCATATCTGGCGGAGCGGCTACACACTTCAACTCAGTGTCCGGGGCCATACGCATCCAGTCGAGAACGGTTACGCTTTCAAATACCCCGGCATTTTCTACAGCCTTTTGTCAGACGCTGATTAGCGGCTTGGCAACTGTCAATGGTAATACATACTCTGGAACCGGGGCGACTGGAGTAAGGTATGACATAACACTGAATGGCGTTGTTTATACAGCAGGGGGCGGATCCAACTATTTCCCAGGAAACGCAGCCGGTACAACAGCCACTGGCGGGCAGTATTCCTAGTGATGAGCGCGCACATCGTCGATCTGGCGCGCCACAAGCGCCGACTCGGCATGATCGCGACCGGACGATAACGCTGGCCGATGTGCGGGCGATGCTGCGCGCGCTCGGGCATCGACGCGGGCCGTGCCGCTCGATGTCGCAGGCGGTGGCGCGGGTGTTCCTGTTCGCGCTGCGGACCGGGATGCGCGCCGGGGAGATATGCGGCCTGACGTGGGACCGCGTCCACGCCGACCATGTGAGTTTGCCTGTGACAAAAACCCGCCCGCGCCTGGTGCCGTTGGAACCGCGCGCGCTGCGCCTGGTGGCGTCGATGCGCGGATGGGATGAAGTGCTGGTGTTCGGCGTCGGCCGGCAAACGGTCGATGCGCTGTTTCGCCGTGCCCGCGATCGCGCTGGCTTGTCCGGCTTCACTTTCCACGATGCGCCAAAAAGTCAATCTGTTTGCTCATGCTGTCACCCCATGAATCCACGGTTTGATGATGCTCCACAGCCAGCCGAGTGTTGGATAAAGCAGGAAGCCAATGATGAAGGCGACAACAGCGATTCCAATAAATAGCCCGGTGAAATCTAAGTCGTAGAATCCGCGTTCTTTGCTCATGGCTTCCTCACTTTGGCGATGGCGGCGCGGGCGCGGAGAATAAGCATTGCGAATTCAGCGGGCAGCCGAGATTCAACAAGGTCGATTGCTCCGAACGGCTTCAGCGCCGCCACCAGTTCCGCAATCTCGGCTTGCAGGGCGTCGCGTTCCTTGAGTAGCACTTTGATGCTTGCCAAAGTGCTTTCTTTATCCACACCACAGTTCCGACAGATCATTTCAGCCACCCCACTGCGAAGCCATCGCGTTTGCAATGCCCTCGTAGGTGCGGCTCCGTTCCTTCCAGCGGTCATCGCTCGGCCCGAGTTTGTTTTGCCCGCTGTCACATTGGTTGCCCCATCGCGGGCGTGCAACCTTCTCGCCGTTGCAATTCGGGCATCCATACTTGTCGCCGTTCTCCACTGTGGCGCCACAACACACCAGGCGCGGCTCAACGAATGCGGTCGGGCGCAGCGGCAGAAGACCTTTCAACCACAGGCATGTTTTCTTACTGGCATCCTCGCCAAACTGGTACGGGTTCACAATCTGGTCGGGCGGTCGAATCCGGGAAGAAATCACGCTCACCGGGTTTTCCACTGCAATCTTCGCAATCGGCGCATCCATCAGCCGGCGCACAAATTCCAAGGCGTCCTCGGTCAGCTTCGGGTCGCGCAGCCCGCGCGTGGTCCAGTGCATACCACTTACGCTCAGGTATGTGCAGGGCGGGTGCGCAATCATCAGGTCGAAATGCTGGTCGTTTATCAGGTCGAAGCAGTCGCCTTGGTAGTGGTACGGGCTGTCGTCCTCTGCCGGCTCAAAGTCAGCCGAAAGAACGTCATGCCCGAGCGCGGCAAATGCCCTACGCACTCGTCCGCTGTATTCGCATGCCACAAGCACTTTCATCTTTTCTCCGTAGTTCCGGTGAAACATAACCCGTCGTTGCAGGCGACGGCCTCCGGCCGCGCCTGAACTCAGGCGTTGGGCGTCTCACAATCGCACCCGTCTTCTGCGCAGCCGTATTGCCTGTCGTGGGCATCGATGCTGTGCCCGCAGGATAGGCATAGGTTGTGCGATGTCTTGATCCCGTGCGCCCGCTCGACGGCCCGCGCTACCCATCTGCCGTAGTCTGGCAGCGTCCATGATCCCTGCTGCCATATCGGAAGCAATGCGGTAATGTCGGCATCGGTCAGCGGCGTTTGCGCTCGATACAGTTCGACTGCCCCAGGTCTGCCGCGCCCCATTTCGTCCGTGCGCCAGAGGCAGCCGCCCCACAGGTAGGCGGCAGGCTCCCTGGTGGCATCATTCGCCAGCGACAGGACGGCCCGCGCCTCGTCGCATATCGCAGGCCAGCGGTCTGTTTCCTCCATGCGTGTCAGCATGCGCTGCATCGTTTCCCGCCAGTCCATTCCAGCAACTGGCGTCAATTCGGCAATTCGGTCTTTCGCGGCGCTCAACTGGGCTAGTAGTGAGGTGACCATCTCTTTGCATTCCATGAGGTCGTCGTATTCCTCGCCGGTCAGCGTCACCACATCAAGCGCACGCGACATTGTCTTTCTCCGAGCAACCACCGCCCATGTCCATGCCGAGCGTTCCGGCGGGTACAATCAGCAGACCGTGTACGTCGCTACCTACGTCTCGCGCATCGCGGCGCCGCCCCGTCCAAGGATCGAAAAGCCATGCCGTTCCTCCGTGCCATTCGCGCCATTGCGCCGCATGGCTCGGGTACGGCCTTTCTTCGCCGGTCGCAGGGTCAAACTTCATCAGTATGTTTTGCATTTCCAATTCTCCAATCGGTCGCCAAAACGCCCAACTAGTCATTCCAGCGGACGCCTATCGGCGCCGCTGAATTCAGTCGTTGGGCGTCACCTTGCAGCATCGGCCAAACGTCATGTCTTTCGCCGCGCAGGTGCATTCGGGCGCAGCATCGTCATCACCGGTTGCGTTGGCGATGGCGGCACGCAATTCCTTGTGCGCATTGGTCTGGATGCTCAATGCGTTCACCCTTATTGCCGCCGCGAGCAATTCCGCCGCGGCAGCAATCAACGCGAGCGGAGCCCAATGTGTCGGGGTTGCATTGATGTACGGCCAAACAAACCGCTTAGGGTTTGCAAACCCATCCGGCTGCCCATAGTGTCCATCAGCAATCCTGCCGTTCCTGCCGCGTAGCAAGATGCGTGTGCCGTCTGTGGGTGCGGTCTCAATCGGCTGCCATTTCATTTGTTTGCCTCGCTACGTCTGGGTACATCCTCCCACCGACCCGGCGCCACCTGCGCCCGGATCGTCGCGGACTCCCCAGGCTGCGCCGTGTAGTACGGCATCGCCTCGCCGCGCACAATCCATTCGCGCTGCTCGCCGGTCTCCACGTCGCGGACTATCACGATCTCCTCGCGCCCGCTGGCAATCCGATATTCTGCACTGCTGCGGTCGTGCCATTCCGCCCACCCTTCTGCCGCATCGGCGGGGTCAGTCGCCGGGATCGTCGCGCCGTCTTCCTGCTCCTGGCCCAGGTCCGGGCACCAAACAACGTATGTCCTCATCTCTCACCTCCCGCGCCCAACTGGCGCATCAACCCGGACCCGCTGAAGCGGGCCGGTTATGCTGAGCGTTATGCCGCACGGGTCGCGGCGATCAGGAAATCCCATGCGTGCTTCGGGTTCCCCGTTTCTGCCACTCCTGCAATCGCCGCTCTACCAAGAACGTCGTGCGGCAGTTCAACAGGTACAACGGCAAAGCCCGCACGGCCAAGGGCCGCGATCAGTTTCACCGGCCAGTCTTCCAATGGCACGTCTTGGCTGTCCATCGCGCATGCTGCTTCGTAGAGTGCCTCGCTCGCCGTGTCCATCCATCGACTGACAACCACATTGTCTTTGCAGTCCAGTAGCAGGCATTCCAGTTCCAGCGCCAGCCGGTGGCCTGCTGCAATCCTGTCTTGGTTCTTCTCAATCTCCCGCGCCGCAGCGTGTTCGCGCTCCGTCTTGGGAACGGTTGAGTCCCGCAGTTCGTCAATCAGTTGTTCGTGCGGGGTCGCCCGCTTTGCTCCGTGTAATGAAGGCACACACACTGCGCAAGTTTCATGGTGGTCGCAATTGCAGTTCATCGCGTAACGCTCCCAGCCACTCCAGCTTCCGCGCAAAACCCAAGGATCAACAGCGCCCAGTCTTCTTTGCGGTGTCTTGCGGCCAACAGGCGGCAGTTCTCAAGTCCGAATCGCAACCTTTCCATGTCGTGCGCAATTCCGTCGTAGCCTTCCTGCTCTTTCAGTTGCTTGTGCAGTTCATCGTTCTTGCCTGTCGCCGCCATCAAAGCGTTAAACAGGTTTTGGTTTTTCTCCCGCAGCTTTTCTATTTCTTGTTCCATCATTCGCTGTTCGTCGTGTTCCCATTGCTCTGTATCGCTTAACATTTCAATCTCCTTGTAAAAAACCGCTAACACGTCGGTCAAGCGGACGGCGGAAAAGCATCGCCGCCGCTTACCTTGGCGTTATCCAGCCGACAAAAACGCAGGGCTTGGCGTCTCTTTCGCTGGCGCCTTTGGACACAGCGCGCCGAAATTCTCGCGCTCTTCCGGAGACAGCTTCGCGCAGCGCTGTCTGGTCATTCCGGTGCGGATGGCGTCGGCTTCTGCTTGGTTGCCTGTGGCCCGGTAGTTGGCCTCCAAAAGCCTCCACTCACAGAGTTCGTCCTCGCTGAAAAACCCGATCAGCCCGCCCCAGCCGTTGCCGCTGCCGCCGGCGCTGATTCCGTTGCGACACGAGGTCGAGGTAATCGGCGCCGTGGTCGACACGTCGGGAACCATGCGCCCGGTCAGGCCAGACCCGCTTCCAGCGGTCGTCACAGACACGCTACCACCGGTTGCGGTTGCGCTGCCGCCCGAAGAACTGGAGTTGCCGCCGGCGCCTCCGGTTGCGCTGGCCGTGCTGTGCCCTCCGCTTCCGCCAGCCGCGGTCGCTCCGGAGATCGCGCCGGCCCTGGAAGACGCGCCTGCTTGCGCGGCCTGATTGACATCCGTTACCTGTGTGGCCGTCGCTTGCTTTTCGCCGCGCGGCTTGTGGCTGCGGTCCTTGTGGCTTTCTGTGGCCAGCGCCGTGCAGGATGCGAACAGGATGGCGGCGGCGATGATGGTTTTCTTCATGGGTTTCCCTTGTGGTTGTGAATTAATTTGATCCGGTGGCTCTCGCTTCGCGATGTCGGAATCGCTCGCACGATGCGACCGTTTCGCTCAAGCGTTGTCACAGCACGCTGCACGACCTTCTTGCCCAGCCCGGTCACGCGCTGAATCTCGGTGATCGTGTCGATGCCATCGCTGATGGCGTCGAAGACCGTCTCGACGTTGGCCAGACGGGTCGCCACGGCGCGGCGGATGAGTTCTGAGTCGTACATTTGGTCATCTTCCGGCGTGGCGATGCGATGCACTATTGCATCTGGCGGCAGCGCGGTGCGCATTGGGCGCTGGAGTAGCAGGAATGTCACGAGGCTGGTCATGACGCCTTGTGCCTGGTCACGGTGGCGCCGTTCGGCAGCGTCGTCACGGTGCGGGTGCCGTGGCTTGTGGCCTCGACGACCGGCTTTCCTGCAAGCCGTGGAAGGTCTGGCGATGTCTCGATCAGCGATGAGTGCACCGCGGCGCCGGTGGCCTTCGCGTAATCGATCTCAGCCTTCGCGGTGTTGATGATTGTCTGCGCGATGTCGCTGACAGCGCGGGCGCGGTCGATGTCCATTTCACCGGACTTGACGGCCTGCAGCGTGTCGAACAGCGTGGTGCGCAGGGCGGATATGTTGTTGCTCATTCGTCGCTCCACTTTCCTGACTCAGCAAGCGCTTCGATGGCGCGCTGGCGATATTCTTCGCTGTTGAATCCTTCTGCAAACGGACGCAGAGCCTCAGCAATTCTGTTTCGATCTGATATGGCGTCAGAGTCGAATTCAACGGTTACGAGATCGCCTCCGAGCCATGAATCATTCTTGCTGATTCGCGGCTCATCCCCGTCCGGCCAGAAAAATACAGCGGTATATTTCATTTCATCCTCTTGTTGATCTGGCGCATGATCGCGCCCTTGAGTTGCACGGCGGCGGCGATCTCCGGGCCGTAGTTGTGGTAGCTGTTGCGGCGCATGAGGTCGCCGCGCGTGACCAGTTCCAGGTTATCGAGCGCGAAGTTGCGCTTGTCGCCGTCGCGAAAGACCAGCGCATGCCCTGGCGGAACCTCGCGCCCGGCTTCCAGCAAGACCAGGTGGTGCACCGGCCTGTAGTCGCGCCTGGTTACTCCGGTATCTGTGACCTTGCGCTGAAGGTAGCCTTCCTTGCTGACGCGCTCATGCCCGACCGGGTTCCACGTGTGCGGCTTGTCGCCACGCTTGAAGCGCGTCTCGGCGCTGCGGCCGCCAGCGATGAAGCGCGTTCCCTTGTTCCAGGGGACCAGCCCAGGCTTGAAGCATCCGGCGTTGTGTGACTTGATGCCATTGCCAAGCCCGAGCTTGAGCGCCTTGTTTTTGATGGCGCTGCGCGAGCGCCCGAGCCGTTCTCCGATCTCGCGCGCAGTATGCGTCGTGTAGAGACGGCGCAGCGCGCGCTCTTCGGCGTCGCTCCAGCGCGCTGATGTGCGGGTGCCGGCCCATTGAACTGTTTTCCCGGCAGCCTGCCTGCTCCTTTCGGTTGAGGCAGCCGGGGCCGGCGAAACGGTGGCGGTCATGCTTTCTCCTCGATGAACTGGTCGTGCGCATTCGGCTGGCAGACGCGGTAGAGAACGCCAAATCCTTCCTTCGGCAATGACGGGCTGCGAAGTGCCAGGTGACGCCGGCAGGTTTCGCGGCGGTCGCACCATTCGCGCATGCTGTTGGTGTGCGCCAGGCACAGGATGTCGTCGGCGATGTGGGTGTGGTCTGTCATGCGAAGGCCTCATTGCGGCTGGTAAGGATGTGCTGCACCAGGCGTGCCTGGTGAAGCGCGTCGTCGAGCGCGTTGTGGTGGGTGCCGCTGCGCTCGATGCGCAGGTCCGGGCTAAGTGACTTGATCGTCCCCAAGTCGCGCTCATGCCAGTGATTCCACGGAGCCTTGCATCCGATCGAGCGGTAGGCGTTGGCCAGGATCGGGAAGTCAAAGCTGGTCCAGTTGCACCAGATTTCGCCGAATTCAGGATCGTCGAAGTCAACGAATGCGTCGAGCGCCTCGAGCGCTGTGACCAGCGGCGCGGCGCAGTCCTGGCCATTGCGCAGGCTGGCGATCGCTTCTTCGGACTGGCCGAGCCACCAGAGCACGGTATCCGCGCCGATGGTCAGGCCGTGCCGCTGGCAGTCGACGAGATCGACGTGCATGTGGAAGGTGCGTCCGATCCACGAGCCGCACGGCTCGAACCACACGGCGCCAATGCTGGCGATGGCCGATGTAGGCCGGTTGTCCATCGTCTCGAGGTCGATCATGATTGCGCTCACCGGGTTTCTCCTGAAGTGGCGTTTGTGGCTGGCTCGGGCGTGTCCTGCCCGATGCTTTCGTATTCAGCGGCGAGGCGGCGCACGGCTTCAAGGCATCCCCAGCACAGGTCGTCACGGAAGACATGGAACTGCCCGCAGGCGTGGCAGAAACGTCGGGTTTCAATGTCAGCCATGGAAGACCTTCCCGAGAATCGTGAAGACGATGGCGATGGCGATCGCGGAAAGCAGGATGTCCATCACCGTCCGATCACGATCTGGACAATCTGAACCAGCACGCGCAGCCAGATGGCGGTAGCGGCGACGCACACGGCGCCGAATACGATGACGTTGAGGTTGTCGGTGTTCATGACGATTTCTCCAGGTGGTCATAATTCATCATTGAAGCTGTCAGCAGCGGATCGCGCTGCAGCGTAAGATTGTTCGTCCGATTGCTGGTCGTATCGTGCAATGGCGTTATTGCCAACCATAACCCAGTAGAAACCGCCATCGCTCACAATCACCGCCCTCGGTTTGCCTTCGCCGCAGTCGCCTTCGTAGCCGCCTAAGTCAACAAGGTCTCGAATACTCATGCCCACCCCCATACCACACGCTTCCCGGCCGGAAACGTGCTGTTGTATTCGGCGCGCAGCCTGGCGAGTTCGCGGCGGGCGACGGCGCGGGCGGTGCCGATACGCAGCCTGAGCAGCGGGTCATCGACGGCCTCGATCGCTTCGGCCATGCCGTCGATCTGGATTTCCAGGCTGGCCATCTGGAAGCGCAGCCAGTGCCGGCGCGCTGCGGTCAACGTGTTTTTCAGGGCAGTTTTCATGATTCCCTCCTTGCCTTCCCCGGAATCCGCCGGTGCGGTGTCCCTGCCGTTTACGCGGTCCGGCGAACTCAGGCGTTCGGGCTTGTGGCCCTTGGGTTCCGTTTGTTGCTTCATGTTGGCTCAAGTATAGAACCCTAAACAAACGATTGTCAACAATTCTAAACACGGAAACCAAAAAAAATCCGCATTGCTGCGGATGATGTGAAAACGTGTGCGCTGGTGCCAGTCTTAGCCCGGCTACCCGCCTCCACGATGGTAGCTGGCCTCACGCTCGGCGACGAACAACAGATGCTCTTTCCCGCGTTCGTCGCACTGATTGAAGTATCTGATCAAGTCCGGCGTGCGGTGATTCATCGTGTCGATCTTGCGCTCCGGGCCGGTTCCGGTCGCCAACCAGCGCGCCTCGTATGGCGTTGAGTCGGCAAGATTGAAAGCCGCATCGGCAGACATTCCGCCTGGCTTTCCATTGAGCCACTGGTTCACGCGGCCCCGCGTGACGCGAGCGCGGCGCGCTACCTCTACCTGGTTGATGTCCAGCTCGGCCATGACCTGGCGGATGCGCTCCGGTAACGACTTGTGCATGTTCATGAGCCTAGACAATTTGTGGTTTAGACCAGTTGACTTTTCTGCGTTAAGTTTTCTATACTTGCCGCATGGAAGAAAACAGCAGCCAGATCATCGACGCGTTGGGCGGGACCGGAGCGGTCGCGAAGTTGTGCGAAGTAACGAAAGGAGCCGTCTCGCAATGGCGCGAGAACGGCATACCACCAGCGCGCCTGATGTTCATGCGCCTAGCTCGACCGGATGTTTTTCCGCAGAACGGCGGACAGAAAGCAGCCTGACCCAATGTCTCCTCCAGCCGGCGGGCGTCTCCCCCTCTCCCTTCCGTCCGCCGGATTTGCCCGGCCCGCCAGCATTGGCGGTGCCGGTTTTTTTTGAGGATCGGCCATGCACGAAAAATGCACCGAGGAAATCAAGATGCGCGTCTCGCCGTCGCTGCTGCTGGCGTTGTCCAGGCTGGCGAATGCCGAGGATCGCTCGCTGTCGGAATACGTCCGCACGGTGGTGTCCCTCCATTGCTTCGGTCACGCCCACAGGCTAGACGAGGCGGCCTGCCAAAGGGAAGGGAACAATGCCCCCTGTGAGGGACCACGATAAATGACGGAGGTGCAGTGCATCCTCAACGCCATCGCCCTGCGCGGAAGCAGGTTGTGTTGATCGACGACGCGGCACAGCACGAGACAAACATTGTGAGAAATCCCCGCGCCCCGATACCGACGTTCACGCGGCGTGTTCATTCTCATGAACAAGCGAACAAACATTCAACCCACGAGCCGGCCAAGCGGGTCCTTCCTGGGTTATTCCAAAGCGGGTACGAAACGG